>Ga0304729_1001918_pt1 | contig 13048 bp, 16 predicted proteins | sample C_131016_MF_Meta_FD_190475 | JGI IMG/M metagenome (GOLD analysis project Ga0304729, IMG submission 190475) | Freshwater microbial communities from Lake Croche, Canada to study carbon cycling - C_131016_MF_MetaG (v2) (version 2) | ecosystem: Environmental > Aquatic > Freshwater > Lake | place... | reverse complement strand
CATCGGTGAGTTTGGTCTCCTGCAAAGCCAGTACATCGACCGGGTTGGTGGCCAGCCAGTCCAGCACCTGGGGCAGGCGCACGGCTAAAGAGTTGACGTTCCAAGTGGCGAATTGCATTGCTTTATTACATCGTTTGGCGTGTATAGGTCACAAAACTGAAGGGCAGGCCCCGGGCGCTGGTATGTGATTGGCGGCTCGCCTCTTGCCATTGATCGCCCAGCACCGGCGCAAACGCATCGCCTGCCACGTGCAGGTCGATTTCTGTGACCACCACGCTATGCGCCAGCGGCAAGGCCTGTGCGTAAATTTGCGCTCCACCGATGATCCAGGTGTCGGGCGCCTGCGCGCACAGGGCCAGGGCCGATTCCAGGGAGGCGGCGGTTAGGGCGCCCTCGGCCTGCCAGCCTTCTTGGCGGGTGACCACCACATTCAGGCGCCCGGGAAGCGGGCGGAATTTGGGGGGCAAAGAGTCCCAGGTTTTTCGGCCCATGATGACCGGGCAGCCCAAGGTGGTGCGCTTGAAGTGCGCCAGGTCCTCGGGCAGGTGCCAGGGCAGGGTGTTGTTGGCGCCGATCACGCCATTGGCGGCGCGGGCGTAAATCAGGTGCAGGCGGGTGGCCATGGCCGCTGCGCCTAGACGGCCACCGGGGCCGAGATAGCCGGGTGCGGCGCGTAGCCCTGCACTTCAAAGTCCTCGTAGGCGTAGTCAAAAATACTGTCCGGGCGGCGCTTGATGTGCAGCGTCGGGTAGGCCATGGGCGTGCGGCTTAGCTGCAGCTCCACCTGGGTGTGGTGGTTGCTGTAAATATGGCAGTCGCCCCCGGTCCAGATGAAGTCGCCCACGTCCATATCGCATTGCTGGGCGATCATGTGCGTCAGCAAAGCGTAGCTGGCGATATTGAAGGGCACGCCCAGAAAAATATCGGCGCTGCGCTGGTAGAGCTGGCAGCTCAGGCGCAGTTTGCTGTCCGGCCCGGCCGCTGGCGCCACGTAAAACTGAAAGAATGCGTGGCAGGGCATGAGCGCCATTTTGGACAGATCGGCCACATTCCAGGCGCTGACAATCATGCGGCGCGAGTCCGGGTTGCTTTTGAGCGTGGCCATGAGCTCGCTGATCTGGTCAATGTGCTTGCCGTCGGGCGTCGGCCAGCTGCGCCACTGCACGCCGTAGACGGGGCCTAAGTCGCCATCGGGCTGGGCCCACTCGTCCCAAATGCTGACGCCGCGCTCTTTAAGCCAGTTGTTATTGCTCGAACCGGTCAAAAACCACAGCAACTCTTGGATGATGGAGCGCAGGTGCACTTTTTTGGTGGTCACCAGCGGAAAGCCTTCTTGCAGGTCAAAGCGCATTTGGTAGCCAAACACGCTGGTCGTGCCGGTGCCGGTGCGGTCTTGTTTGCGCACGCCCTGGGTGTAGGCGTGGCGCAGCAGGTCTTCGTACTGGCGGCGAATGGGGTGGGTGCTTGCAGCCGGGGAATGGTCGGTAAGGGAAGCCATGGGCCAGAAAAAAGTCAGTGGTCGCGTGCAGCCAGCATGCGCCCGGGGTTAAACAGATTGTGCGGATCCAGCGCGGTTTTGATCGAGCGCATCAGGCCCAGCGCCACCGGTGATTTGTGCTTTTCCAGCTTCTCGCGCTTGAGGCTGCCAATGCCGTGCTCGGCCGAGATCGATCCCTTGTATGCGTCCACCAGCGCATAGACCACCGCGTTGACCGCGTCTTCTTGCTCGCGCAAAAAGGTCTCGCCGTCCTGGCCCAAGGGCGCTTGCACGTTGTAGTGCAAATTGCCGTCGCCCAGGTGGCCGTAATTGACCAGGCGCACGCCGGGGAAGGCCTGCTCCAGCGCCGCATCGGCCTGCGCCACAAACTCGGGGATGCGCGAGACGGCAATCGAAATATCGTGCTTGATATTGAGCCCCTCTTGCGCTTGCGCCAGCGGAATGCTTTCGCGGATATGCCACAGCGCGCGTGCCTGGGCCATGCTTTCGGCCACCACGGCGTCGGTAACGCAGCCTTTTTCCAGGGCCTCTTCGAGCAGGCGCTCGAGCTGGCTGCGGGCGTGGCTGTCGGACTCGGTGTCCGAGTTTTCCAGCACCACGCAATAGGGCGCGCTCTCGTAAAACGGCACCCGCTGCTGCGGGAAGTGTTTGACCACCAGGCGTAGCGCAAACTGGCCCATCACCTCAAAGCCGGTCAGCCCCGCGCTCAGGTGCCGGTGCGCCAGGCCCAGCAGGTCGACCGCGGCTTGCAGCGAGGGCACGGCCGCCAGTGCCGTCAGTTGCGATTGGGGCAGCGGGTACAGCTTCATGGTGGCCGCCGTAATGACGCCCAACGTGCCCTCCGAGCCGATAAACAAGTGCCGCAAGTCGTAGCCGGTGTTGTCCTTGCGCAGGCCGGTCAGGCCGCTCCAGACCTCGCCCTGGGCAGTCACCACTTCCAGGCCCAGACACAGCTCGCGGGTATTGCCATAGCGCACCACCTGGGTGCCCCCGGCATTGGTGCCCAGATTGCCGCCAATGGTGCAGCTGCCCTCGGAGGCCAGGCTCAGCGGGAACAAAAAGCCCGCTTGCTCGCACACCTCTTGCAGGGTTTGCAGCACGCAGCCGGCCTCTACCGTGATCGTCAGGTTGGCCGCGTCCAGGGCGCGCACCGTGTTCATGCGCGTTAGGCTAAGCACCACCTGGGTGCCGCTGGCGTCGGGCGTGGAGCCCACCACCATGCCGGTGTTACCGCCCTGCGGCACGATGCTCACGCCTGCCGCGGCGCAGGCCTTCACCACAGCTGCCACCTGCTCGGTCGAGGCCGGGCGCACGACCGCCAAGGCCTTGCCCCGCTCGCGCTTGCGCCAGTCCAGCTCGTAGCCGGTCAGGTCGCCTTCGGTGAGCACGTAGGCCTCGCCTACGATGGTGCGCAGCGCAGAAAGGAGGGCGGGGTAGCGGTTCATGCGGGCAACTCGGCTGGGGTGGTGTCGTCTAGCAGGCCGGCTCTGCGCGCATCGCGCAGGCGCAGGCGGATGTGCAGGGTGCAGGCCACAAACAGCACCAGGCACAGCAGCACTTCCAACATGGCGCAGTAGTTGCCCGGCGCCTTGTCGCCCCAGGCGCGCACCACGCCTTCGATGAAATACAGCCAAATGACCAGCGACACCCAGCGGTAGGTATACATCCGGTTTTTCAGCAGCCCGGCCAGCGGGATGCACAAGGGCAGCGCCTTGAGCGCGAGCAGCGAGCCGCCGGGTTTGATAGGCGCCAGCACCAGTTCCCAGGCCAGGCTCAGGACGATCAGCCCCAGCAGGCTTGTAACGGCCACATTGCGGCTCCAGTGGACGTGTGCGGCAGGCGGGCTGGTGGTGGGGGTTTCGGAAGGCGAATTCATGTCAGTGGCATCATACCGGCCCATGACACTGCTTTTACGCTTGCAACAATGGCTGGCCGACGTGCGCCAAGTCCCGTGGCGCCCCGCGCTGCACACGCTTCGCGAGCGCTTTCGCGAGGACCGCCTGGGACTGACCGCCAGCAGCCTGACCTTCACCACCATCATCGCCATGGTGCCCCTGCTCACGGTGGTGCTGGCGGTGTTTACCGCATTCCCCATGTTTGCCAAGTTCCAGGACGTGCTGCAAAAGTGGCTGGTCGCCAGCCTGATACCGGACGACATCGCGCGCCAGGTGCTGGGCTATCTCAACCAGTTCGCCCGCAAGGCCAGCAAGCTAGGCGCGCTCGGTCTGGGCGCGCTGCTGCTAACCGCGCTGACACTAATCTTCACCATCGACCGCACCCTCAACAGCATTTGGCGCGTGCGCAAGCTGCGCCCGCTGGGCCAGCGCCTTCTGATTTACTGGTCCGCCATCACCCTGGGGCCGCTGATTTTGGGCGTGAGCATCAGCTTTAGCTCGTATGCGGTTTACGCCTCGCGCGGGCTGGTCGATAGCCTGCCTGGCGGTGTTAGCCCGCTGCTCGATGCGCTGCAGTTCCTGATGGTGGCCGGCGGCATGGCTGCCATGTTCCATTACCTGCCCAACACCCGGGTGCGCTGGGGCCACGCCTGGATGGGCGGGCTCTTTGTTTCCACCGGGCTGGAGCTGGCCAAACGCTTGTTGGCCCTCTACTTGGGCATGGTGCCCACCTACTCGGTGGTCTATGGCACCTTTGCCACCTTGCCGATATTGCTGGTCTGGATTTATGTCTCCTGGGTCATCGTGCTGCTGGGCGCTGCGCTGACGGCCTATGTGCCCAGCCTAATTGCCGGTCTGCCCGCGCAGCGCAGCGGGCCGGGCCTGGGCTTTACATTGGCGCTGGGTTTGCTAGGGAAGCTCAACGCGGCCCGCACCACGCCCACGCGCGGTCAGACTACGGCCGAGTTGTGCACCACACTGGGCGTGGACCCGCTGGCCCTGGGCGAGGTGGTGGATATCCTTAAAGCCATGGACTGGATCGGCAAGCTGCAAGAGGACACAGCCGCTGACGGCGGTGCGCGCTGGGTACTCTTGATCGACCCGGTGCAAACCCCGGTCGCCCCTCTGGTGCAGGCGTTGCTGCTGGGCCAGAGTGTGGCTGCGGCCAGCTTCTGGCGCAACGCCCTGCGCCCGGGCTGCATGTTGCACGAGGTGCTGGTCTGAGTGCTGCTACCACCGCTCGCGAATAAATAACTTAAGCATAAGCTTCGCCAAATGGCGTAGCGATTGCTCATGTAAAGCCCAATACTGGGTGTACTATCGCACCCGCTATGCGACGCCGGCCATCCGTTGGGGCGGCATTCAATACCAAAATCCATATCGTTCTGTTTATGTCAAGCACTAAGAAGAAACTTTTTGAGCATCTCCAAACTGAAGTTTTTTGTCGTTTAGGTATTTCACCCGTTCACGGAATCGGGGTGTTTGCCATCCGCGCCATCCCCAAGGGCATCAACCCCTTGTATTCTCGCCTGAAGTTCCACGAGCTTAAGTTCACCCACGCAGAGATCAAGAAGTTGCCCGCCAGCGTGCGCAAAGAAATGAAGATGTTTTGCTACTACGACAAAAAGCACGTTCTGGTGCCCGAGATTGGGCTCAATTCCATGAACATGGCGGTCTACCTAAACCACTCCAAGACGCCCAATGTTAAATACCGCAAAAACGGGCAACTCATCACCTTGCGCGATATCCGCATGGACGAGGAGTTGATGATGGACTACGACGACAGCTTCGGTGAAACCCACGTGTTCAAATGACACAGCGCTTGCGCAATAAAAAACCGGCCCTCAAGACCGGTTTTTTTACGCCTGCGGGGCAGGGTGGATTTACTCGGAGCGCACCCGGTAAATCTGGTTCCACTCTTCGGGTTTGAAGTCGGTGTGCAGGGGTGAGGTGGGGTCCAGGGCCAGCGGATGGTCCGGCTCGGTCAGGGCGAGCGCAAAAATGGGCTCGTGGTCGGTCACAAACAGCGCCTTGTAGCCATAGTCGCCCACCGGGCCCAGGTTGTAATAGGCATAGCCGTTTTTCTGGGTCCAGCGCGCAGCCAGCAGGCAGGCATAAATGCCGGGCGAGCGGTTTTTATAGGCTACATTCCACTGGCAAAAGCTGCCATAGACCTGGTTGCGCTCGGGCAGCACCATGGAGACGTCGCTGAGCACCAAATCGCCGTTCTCGGCGTGGGCCTGGATGATCACCACGTCCAGGTTTTGCACATAGTCCACAAAGCCGGCAATCTCGCGGTCATGGATCTCGTAGGCGTCGAAATGCTCGCTGCCCAGCTTGAACACGTCTTCCACCGTCAGCTCGCGCCCGGGCACCACGCGTTCGGTGACGGTAAAGCTGCGGCACAGCTTGTCGAGCTCCTTGAACTTGCGGGCGCGGCGCTCATCGGTCCAAAACTCGGGTGAACCGGCATGCACCATGCCGTATTTGTCATTGATCGGCACACCAAAATTGCCCTCGGGCGGCAGCGCGTAGACGATAAAAGGCTTTTTGGCTACCGCGAGCATCTCCGGCGAGACGTCAATGTAAGGGCACAGACCATCCCAGCGGCTGGTGTAGTACTTGGTCTTTTCGTGAAAACTCTCGACGCACAGGTTGTCGGGGGTCCAGGTCTGGTGAAGAAGCTTTTGTACTTCGGCGGTGTCTGCGCCTGTAGGGGCGTGGTCGTGGGCGGAAGAATACAAATCAATGCTCATGGTTGGGGTTCCTTCGGCTAGGCCTGTCGCCGCAAGGGCTTGAGGTCAAAGTAGTCAGAGTCAATGCGGTGGTTTTCGCGCAAAAACGCCGCATCCGTTGTGTGCAGAGCCGCAATCGCGGACTGCATCGAGGCCAAATGCGCGGAGGCCTCGCTGGTGGGCGATGCCAACTGGGCCTGGTACTCAGGCATCAGCGGACAATCGGAATCAAAAGAAAATTTCTTGGAGCGCGGGTTGTAGGACAGCGGGTAGAGCTTGCAGCTCAGTGGCTTGTCTTCTCCCATGGTGCAACCGCGTGGTCCCAAATGCGTGCACGACGTCTCGATGCAGACGCTGCCCATTTTGGTTTTTTCTTGGGCGGTGAGGGTAATTTCCAGTGGCGGGTAACCGGGATCGATGTGGCAGCACTGGCGGCACTGCGCGCAATGGTCAAACAGCACGTGCGCTTTCGGTGAAGGCGAAACGGCAGCGGCCGGTTGCGATGAAGGAAACAAACACCTTGCAATGCAAAGGCATGCAATGGGTATCAACCTGCGTCTCAGTTTCCAACATACGAATTCTTGAACCCTAGTTTTTGTAGGTATTTATAGTATCCACGATTTTCACACTTTTGTAACTAGATTCTCAAATTTTTTTAGGCGACCGTAGCGGGGAAAAAACTGCCCATGGAATTGTCCGAAATGGGAGGCGCGATATTAATTGCAAAACGATACAAAGATGCATTCCGAAGTCCTAAATCACAGCACATTTTTTGGAGAACTGTACGTCCCTTTTTAGCGGCTGCACAGACACTAGACTAGCGCCTCGCCTCACCTCCAACAATTGCTCATGTGCTTGATCGCCTGGGACTGGCAACCCGATACCGAAATGCCGCTTTTGCTGATCGCTAACCGCGACGAGTTTTACGCGCGCCTCACGCAGGCTTTGCATGCCTGGGAAGGCGCGCCCATCGTGGCGGGCAAAGACCTGCAAGCCGGTGGCACCTGGCTGGGAATATCCAACCCCAAGCGCTTGGCGGCGCTCACCAATGTGCGTGATCTGTGCACGCACCGGCCCGACGCGCCATCGCGCGGCGCCTTGGTCAGCGGTTTTTTAAGCGGCCAGCAAAGCGCGCCCGACTACCTGGCGCAGGTGGCGCAAGAAGCGGCGCAGTTCAACCCGTTTAATCTGCTGGTTTTTGATGGCCAAAGTCTGTGCGGCTTGCAAAGCCAAAGCGCGCAAGTGCAGCACTTTTCGCCAGGCTTGGGGGCTGTGTCCAACGCAGGGTTTGGTACCCCCTGGCCCAAGCTGCTGAAGTTACAGTCCGGCCTGGGCGCTTTGCAAGACGCCCAGCGCACCGATACGGCCATACTTTTCGCGCTGCTGGCGCACGACCAAGACGCACCCGAACACCTGCTGCCCGACACCGGCCTGCCGCCCGAGCGCGAGCGCCTACTCTCACGCGCCTTCATCCGCAGCGCCGACTACGGCACCCGCGCCAGCAGCATCGTCATGCTGCGGCGCAACATTGCCGAGTTCACCGAGCGCAGCTTTGACGCGCTAGGGCAGACCGGGCAAGTTTGCATCGCGGTTTAGCAAGCGGCCATCTTTAGGGCGACCTGCCTTGACTTGATTTGTATATTTTCATAATATACACCAATGATTGATTTTGACTCCATCGTTGGCTTTGAGTGGGACGGCGGAAATGCCCGTAAAAGTGCGCTCAAGCATGAGGTGTCACAGCAAGAGGCCGAAGAGGTCTTCTTCAATCAACCTCTTTTGATCGCCCCGGATTTCAAACACAGTGGCACAGAAGGTCGGTTTTTGGCATTCGGTAGCACCCAGATGGGCCGCTCGTTGACGGTGGTTTTTACCCTGCGCCAAAACAACAGCATGATTCGCGTCATTTCTGCCCGCGATCAGCACACGAAAGAAAGAAGAATTTATGCCCAACACCAGCAATAAACTCAAAGCCTCGGCCCAGCCCAAAGCAATCCCCAGGTTTGTTGACGAGGCGCAGGAGCGCGCTTTTTGGGAAGCCGCTGGCACGGATGCCACCGCTTTTTTTGATACCCGCGCCATGGGTCCGGTGACACTGAAGAACCTCAAGCCGTCGACCACCAGCATTTCTCTGCGTTTAAGCGATAGCCTGCTCGCGGGTATTCGGCGCGAAGCCAATAAGCTGGACGTTCCCTATCAATCGCTGATGAAGATTTGGCTGACTGAAAAGCTTGCCGAGCGGGCCTCGCGCTAGAGGGCGCTGGCCTCGGGTATCGGCGGTTTTCGGTTTAGCCGCATCGCAGCATCAAAATCATTAATAAAAAGGCAATAATCACCGCTTTATAAACTAAAAAAGCGGCAGGGATGACGGTCACACTGAGCAGGGACGAAATCGTCCGCCGGGCCAACGGCTTTGTGCGGGAGTTTGCGCAGGCGCGCTACGAGATGGGCGAGGGGCAGGACTTTATCCGGGGCCTGTGCGAGGTATTTGGCTTTTCCAACCGGCGCCTGGTCAATTTTGAGCAGCGCGTCAGCACCCTGGGCGGCAAGCACGGGCGCATTGACGGTTTTTACCCCGGCAAGCTGCTCATCGAGATGAAGTCGCGCGGCGAAGACCTCCAAAAAGCCTACCGCCAGGCCACCAAGTACCTGCCCGGCCTGCAAGATGCCGAGCTGCCCCAGTACATGCTCATCAGCGACTTTGCGCACCTGCACCTCTACGACCTGAACGCCCACGCACCGCCGCTCACCCACACGCTGCCCGACTTTGCCAAGTACATCGACAGCTACTTGTTTTTGGCCGGCTACGAGTCGCAGGCGCAGCAGCAGCAAATCGCGGTGGACGAAAGCGCCGCCCGCCTGATTGCCAAGCTGCACGACGCCATGCGCGCCGGCGGCTACATCGGCACCGACTTGCAGCGCTACCTGGTGCGCCTGCTTTTTTGCCTGTTTGCCGAGGACACCGGCATTTTTGCCCAGCGTGGCGACTTTGCCCGCTACCTGCGCCAGCACACCCGCGAAGACGGCACCGACCTGGACGGCGCGCTGCAAAACCTGTTTGACGTGCTCAACCGCAGCCCCGACCAGCGCCCGCGCACCCTGCCGCAAGCGCTGCAAAGCTTTCCGTACATCAATGGCAGCGTGTTTGAAGGCCAGCTGGCGCGCTGCTACTTTGACAGCGACGCCCGCCAGACCTTGCTCGCCTGCGCCGAGCACTTTGACTGGTCGCAAATCAGCCCGGCCATATTTGGCTCCTTGTTCCAGGCCGTGATCCACCACGACGAGGAGGGCGTCACCGGCAAAAGCAGCAAGCGGCGCGAGCTAGGCGCCCACTACACCAGCGAGACCAACATCTTGCGCCTGATCGGGCCGCTGTTTTTGGACGCGCTCAAGGCCCAGTACCAAGACGCGCGCAGCATGGGCGGCAGCCAGGCCAAGCTGCAAGCGCTGCTGGCGCGCCTGCGCGGCATCAACTGCCTGGACCCGGCCTGCGGCTGTGGCAATTTTTTGGTCATCGCCTACCGCGAGATCCGCCGCCTGGAGCTGGACGCGGTCGAGGCGCTGCAGGCCATCGCGCGGCGCAACCGGGGCGTGAGCGATACCCTGGACGCCAAGGAGTTTGCCTACATCCAGTGCGATGTGCACCAGTTCCACGGCATCGAGATCGAGCCCAGTGCCGCCCATATCGCCACCGTGGCCCTGTGGCTGACCGACCACCAGGAAAACCTGCGTGCCAGCCGCGCCCTGGGCGGCAACTTCAACCGCCTGCCGCTGGTGCGCCGGGCCAACATCGTGCTGGGCAACGCCCTGACGCTGGATTGGGCCAGCGTACTGCCGCCCGAGCTGTGTGACTATGTGATTGGGAATCCGCCGTTTTTGGGCAAAAGCTACCAAAGCCCGGACCAAAAGCGCGACTTTGCCCAAATGCTTTACGGCGTGCACGGCGCTGGCGACCTCGACTTTGTGGCCGCTTGGTACGTCAAAGCGGCGCGCTACCTCGCTGACGCTGCGGCGCGCACGGGGCAGGCGCCGGCCGCTCATAAGCCTGCGGCTCCAAAATCGCGCCCGGCGCCTGCCCCGTACGTGCCCCAGCGCGACCGCAGTTGGAGTGTGCGCACGCGCTGCGCCTTTGTGTCGACCAACTGTATTACCCAGGGCGAGCAGGTGGGGGTGCTGTGGGGGTGGATGCTGGCGCAGGGCATGAAGATCCAGTTTGCCCACCGCACCTTTCAGTGGAGCAACGACGCTCGGGGCGTGGCGGCGGTGCACTGCGTGATCATCGGCTTTGGCACGGACGTGCTGCCAGTTAAAACTATTTTTAATTACCCGGATATTCGGGGCGAGCCGGTGGCGCAGGTGGCGGGGAATATCAATCCGTATTTGGTGGATGCCGTTGATGTCGTGCTGGCAAAACGAAGCACATCGATTTGCAATGTCAGTGCGATGGTCAATGGCAGCAAACCCACCGATGGCGGACATTTGCTGCTCAACGCCGACGAGCGGGCGCAGTTGCTGACCCAGGAGCCACAGGCAGCACGCTGGATAAGGCCATTATTGGGCGCCGAAGAGTTCATCAACGGCACAGAGCGCTACTGCCTTTGGTTGGTCGACTGCCCGCCCCAGGCGCTTAAAGCCATGCCGCATGTTATGGAGCGCGTCCAAGCAGTCAAAAAAATGCGCTTGGCGAGCGCTGACAAAAACACCAAGGCTGACGCGCAGACGCCGTTCCTTTTCCAAAAGATACGCCAACCTACGACCAACTTTTTGCTGATACCCAGCGTTTCTTCGGAGCGCCGCGACTATGTGCCCATTGGCTTCTTATCGCCTGACACCGTCATAACTAACTTGGTTTACGCCGTTCCCAACGCCACGCTATTTCACTTTGGCGTCATGACCAGCGCCATGCACAACGCCTCGATGCGTGCCACCTGCGGGCGGTTAGAGAGCCGATACAGATATTCGGCCCAGATCGTCTACAACAACTTCCCCTGGCCCGACCTCAGCACCCCCACGGGCCGCAAACCGGCCAACGCAAACCCCGACAAAAAGCGCGCCGCCATCGAAGCGGCCGCCCAAGCCGTCCTGGACGCCCGCGCCACCCACCCCGGCGCCACCTTAGCCGACCTCTACGACCCCCTGGCCATGCCCCCCAAGCTGCGCAAAGCCCACCAACACCTCGACAAAGCCGTAGACCAAGCCTACGCCTACACCGGCCCCCCGGACGACGCGGGGAGGGTGGCGTTTTTGTTTGGTTTGTATGCGCAGCTGAATTAAAACCCAAGCCGTTTAGGTTTATGAGAAAATGCCCACGATTTTGATGATATTTGCTTGGCGCGTCGCGATTTATCCCAACGATCACCGTCCAGCGCATGTCCATGTGTTGGGCGGCGGGTGCGAGGCCGTGTTCCATTTGCAGTGCCCTGATGGTCCGCCGGTACTGCGTGAAAACTACGGTTTTAGCCGAGGCGATTTAAACAAAGTGCTGCTTCAACTGGAGGCCCATTTAGCCCCTATGTGCCGCGCATGGAGAGCCCTACATGGCGATTTCTAACGAAGACTTCGACGCCGCCAACCAGCGCGGTGCCCAATTGCAAGCGCGCCACGCATTGGCGAGGACCGTGCGTTTTGACAAACGGCGTAAACGCTTGGTGGTGCGGCTCGATTCGGGGGTGGAGCTCGCTTTTGCGCCGCATTTGGCGCAAGGTCTGGAAGCGGCGCAGGCGGCCGACTTGGAGGTGGTGCAAATCAGCCCTTCAGGCCTGGGCCTGCATTTCCCCGCCCTGGACGCCGATGTGTATTTGCCCGCGCTCTTGGACGGCCTACTGGGTTCGCGGCGGTGGATTGCAGCGCAAAACGGCAGGGCAGGCGGCCAGTCCCAAAGCGCGGCAAAAGCGCAGGCCGCCCGGCGCAATGGCGCCCGAGGCGGCCGCCCCAAAAAATCTGCCTTAGCCTGAGGAAATCGCCATGCTCCCCACCCTGCACCTCAGCCCCCCCCGGCAGCGCCGCCTGCGCCGGTGCGGTTTGTAGGCGCGTTTGGCGTGCGTTGCCTCGTAACGACGGTTTCAGATATATTTTCTGAAGTTGTCAATTGACAACCAATTAGTTTTATTATGCGAAAACCTGTGTCAATGAAGCGCTCCGCACACCCCAAAAAGGACGTGGAAAAGGCCTTGCAGTACGCCGAGAGTCAGGGTTGGCGAGTGGTGCAGGGCGGCTCGCACGCCTGGGGAAAGATGTATTGCCCCGCCAATGCAGCCGATTGCCGATGTGGAGAGTTTTGTATTGAATGAACTAAATCGAGCTTGACTATGGATTACACATTTACCCTCAAATACAAATTGCCAGCGCATGAAACTGATATGGATGCACTGGTAGAGCGCCTTGGGGCCCAAGGCTGCACGGACGCCACCGTCGGTATCGGCAAAGTCGGGCGGCTCGGATTGCAATTTGTGCGCGCTGCGCAGTCGGCCGAAATGGCCCTGCGCTCGGCGGTCGAGGACGTTTACCGCGCCATTGCCTCCGCCCAATTGGTGGAAGCCGGACCTGATTTTGTAGGTTTATCGGAAATCGCCACCTACGTTGGCGTGACCCGACAAAACTTGCACAAATTGACGCAAACGCATTGGTCTAGCTTCCCGTCGCCCATTCACGAGGGAAGCGCGCCCACCTGGCATTTGGCAGAGGTATTGCAATGGTTGCAAGAGCAGCAAAACTATCCATTGGAGCGGGCGCACATTGATATTGCGCGGGCCTGCCAAGCACTCAACGCCATGAATCAATTATTGAGGCACCAGACCGGAAAAATAGATGCAGGGCCGATATCTGCCATGGCGATGCTAGAAACCGGTCGGTCAATTGCAGAGCTTTTGGAGAGCATGCATTTACGCGGCAAAGTCCAAAGTGCAGCCTCGGCCTGATCG
>Ga0304729_1001916_pt1 | contig 13051 bp, 13 predicted proteins | sample C_131016_MF_Meta_FD_190475 | JGI IMG/M metagenome (GOLD analysis project Ga0304729, IMG submission 190475) | Freshwater microbial communities from Lake Croche, Canada to study carbon cycling - C_131016_MF_MetaG (v2) (version 2) | ecosystem: Environmental > Aquatic > Freshwater > Lake | place... | reverse complement strand
ATGAGTGATACTTCAATGACTCACGAGATGAACGAGTTAGTAAAAGCATTCGATTGGAATTTCTTAGACTTGCAACGAGTCACCATTAATGCCTTGAAGAGCGCTTTTATTCCATTTGAAGAACGCCTAGCAATCATCGAAAAGGTCGCTAAACCCGCCTATTTAGCCATCTCCGCTGAATAACTAGTTTCCGATTGGGTGCCAGACAGTTTTGGCTTCCATGAATGCCAAAATTCGTCCAGGTTCGGCCGTTTGAGCAAAAGAAGAAATTCGCTTTAAATTCTCAACACCAGCTTCTTTGATCGTGCCATGTTGATCAACCGCAAGTCCAGAAATATCTAGACCATCGATGTCCATGTGTGAAGCAAACCAAGGTGCTAGTTCACTTTGTTGACCAGAGAGAATGTTTAAAACGCCGTTTGGTAAATCACTAGTTGCTACAACTTCGGCAAAACTAATTGCTGAAAGTGGAGCACTACTTGAAGCTAATGCGATCGCGGTATTTCCAGAAACTAAAATTGGGGCTATTGCTGCCACGAAACCAAAAAGGGGTTTTTCGATCGGCGCAATTACACCAACAACTCCAAGAGCTTCTGGAACTGTGAAGTTATAAAACGGACCTGAAACTGGATTTGTCGCACCTGCAAGAGAAGGTAATTTATCGCTCCAGCCGGCATACCAAACTAAAAGATCAACAGCTTCAGAAACTTCTTGTAAAGATTCCTTTGCAGTAGCACCTGTTTGCAATGATATTTCTTGCGCAAACTGATCTGCCCTACCTTCTAACATTTCGGCAATTCGATAAATAATTTGCCCACGGTTATAAGCAGTTGCTTTTGCCCATCCTGGCTGTGCTGCACGAGCTGCAACAACGGCATCACGCAAATCTTTCCGAGATGCTAAACAGGCGTTGGCTAAGAACTCGCCGCTATGACTTTTAATTTCATATGAGCGGCCCGACTCAGTGCGGGGGAAAGCGCCGTTGATATATAACTTATAAGTCTTCATCACTTCTAGGCGACCGCTCATTTTGCTGATCCCTTCAAATATGCACTGAGGCCATGTCGACCACCTTCGCGTCCCCAACCAGATTCCTTGTAGCCGCCAAATGGGCTAGCTGGATCAAATTTATTAAAAGTATTAGCCCAAATAACGCCAGCCCGAAGTTGCTGCGTAGCCCAGAGGATATTTGAGCCCTTCTCGCTCCAGATACCGGCAGAGAGGCCAAAAGGAGTGTTATTGGCTTTCTCTATGGCCTCATTTGGAGTTCGGAAAGTTAGGACGGAAAGCACCGGCCCAAAGATTTCTTCACGAGCAATGCGGTGGGCTTGAGTTACACCAGTAAAGATTGTTGGAGCGAACCAAAAGCCTTTATCAGGTAGCGCACAATTCGGACTCCAGCGAGCAGCACCTTCAGTATCACCAGCGGCGGTAAGTTCGTGGATCTTGGCTAACTGCTCAGCCGAGTTGATTGCACCTAAGTCAGTATTTTTATCAAGTGGATCACCGACTCGGATTTTTTCCATACGGCGCTTTAATTTCTCGAGTACTTCATCGGCGATGTTTTCTTGCAAAATTAATCGAGAACCTGCGCAACAGACATGACCTTGGTTGAAGAATATTCCGTTAACAATTCCTTCGACAGTTTCATCAATTGCCGCATCGCCAAAAACGATATTAGCGCCTTTGCCGCCAAGCTCTAGCGTTAATGATTTATTTGTAGCTGAAACTGCGCGCGCAATTAATTTGCCCACATCAGTTGAACCAGTGAAAGCGATTTTATCGATGCCTGGATGGTTCACAATTGCTGCGCCTGTACTGCCATCACCGGTCACAATATTTACGACGCCTTCAGGCAAGCCGGCTTGCTGACAAACTTGGGCAAATAACAACGCAGTGAGCGAAGTAGTTTCAGCTGGTTTCAAAACTACAGTGTTGCCAGTTGCAAGTGCCGGTGCCACTTTCCAGGCCAACATCAATAGCGGGAAATTCCAGGGAATGATTTGTCCAACTACTCCGTGCGGAGTAGTTGTTGTACCTACCCCCGCAAATTCAAGTTTGTCCGCCCAGCCAGCATGATAGAAAAAGTGCGCAGCAGATAACGGAACATCAACATCGCGTGACTCTCGAATCGGTTTGCCATTATCGAGGGTTTCGAGCACTGCAAATTCGCGGGCACGCTCTTGCATGATGCGGGCAATACGAAAGAGGTACTTGCCACGTTCCCGACCAGATAACTTTGACCAGCTCTTGTCGAAGGCGTTTCGCGCTGCTTTTACGGCCGCATCTACATCGGCTGAAGTTCCAAGTGCAATGCTGCTTAGAACTTCCTCAGTGGCTGGATTGATTGAGTTGAAATGGCTGGTACCGGTTACCCATTTACCGTTGATGAAGTGGCCATAAACTGGATCGATCTTTACCACCGAGCGCGATTCGGGAGCAGCTGCGTATTCGAAATTCATTCAGGTGGCCTCGTTAATCGATTGTTACGTAGTTAGGGCTAGCGTAATAGCCATCGGACATTTTCATGCGCTGCAAGAGCAGATCATTTAGAAGTGCGCTGGCACCAATTCTAAATAGTGAAGGATCTAGCCATTCCGGCCCAGCAGTTTCATTTACAAGCACCAATTGTTTTATTGCATCTTTAGTAGTGCGAATTCCGCCGGCTGGTTTAACTCCAATACGAACTTTTGTTAGATCGTAGAAATCACGTACTGCTTCGAGCATCACTAAAACAACTGGGGGAGTTGCAGCAGGAGTAACTTTGCCAGTAGATGTTTTAATAAAATCAGCACCGGCCAGCATTGCTAGGTATGAAGCTTTGCGCACATTGTCATACGTTACGAGTTCGCCGGTTTCAAGGATTACTTTTAGGTGAGCGCGATTACCGCAAACTTCGCGGATTGCGACAATTTCTTCGAAAACTTCAATGTAGCGACCGCTTAAGAAAGCCCCGCGATCAATCACCATATCGATTTCGGCAGCTCCCGCCAAAATCGCATCTTCAGTGTCCTGCAACTTTACGGCCATCGATGCGCGGCCTGATGGAAAAGCAGTCGAGACTGCCGCAACGGGTAACTCTTTTGCGCCGATTGAATCTAAATGTTGGCGAGCAATACCGACCATGTCGTTATAAACGCATACTGCACCAACATGCGGCACCTCAGGGTTAGTTGGATCTGGGCGAAACGCTTTAGAACAGAGTGCTTGTACTTTGCCCGGAGTGTCGGCGCCTTCGAGGGTTGTTAAATCAACCATAGAAATTGCCGTGTCGATTGCCCAAGCCTTGCTGGTTGTTTTAATGCTACGTGTTGCCAACATGGCGGCTCGAGCATCGGCGCCAACTTGATCTACTCCTGGAAGCTGCTTCAGGTAATTACGTAACGAGGTATCGCTACCATCGACGAGGCCATAGAAATTCATGATGACCCGCCTCTCGAACTTAATTAATGGTTAGTAGCGCCTGCAAAGGAGATCTTAGTTCATCAAGGACATTTTGGGCGCTTACCGAATCTGAGGCAATTACCTCGACGTAACACTTCATTTTTGCTTCAGTTCCACTAGGGCGAATGATTATCCGAATTCCGCCAGCTAGCCAAATTCTTAGACCATCTGTTGGCGGTAAGTCATTGCTTGGTTTTTCCAGATCATCGATACTTTCAACTGCTCGCCCAGCAATTATTTGCGGAGGATTGGTGCGTAACCCAGTCATCAATTTGGTTACATCATTTAGCGAATTTACTCGAATTGAAATTTGTTCGGTGCCATGGAAGCCGTGACGGACCCAAACTTCGTCGAGTAAATCGATAATTGTTTTATTCTGGGCTTTAAGATCAACTGCAATCTGAGCCAACATAAGTGCCGCAGACAAACCATCTTTATCATTTACGGTTTGAGCATCAACGCAATAGCCGAGGGCTTCTTCATAGCCAAAAGTTAAGTTTGGAATTTTTGCTAAATATTTAAATCCAGTAAGCGTTTCCGAAAAATTCAAATTGTAATGTGCTGCAATCTTGCTCAAGATTGAAGAAGAAACAATCGAATTAGCCAAGATTCCGTGCTTAGTATTGCGGGCAATTGACTCGCCTAAAATTACGCCTAATTCATCGCCGCGAAGCATGCGCCAACCGGTTTTAGGGTCATTTACTGCTGCGGCACAGCGATCTGCATCTGGGTCATTTGCAATTACTAAATCGGCTGCAAAAGTTTTTGCGGTTTCAAGCGCCAGGTCAATTGCACCTGGCTCTTCGGGATTAGGAAATGCGACAGTTGGAAAATCAGGATCAGGCTCAGCTTGGGCATCGACCAAGATTAAGGAAGCAAATCCTGCTTTGTGGAAGACCCGTTGTAGCGTTTCAGTGCCGACCCCATGCATTGCGGTGTAAACGATTTTGATATCGGCTGGTCTAGGGCCAAGAAGCGCGGTGCGAGTTGTATATTTATGAACAATTTCTTCGCTTAGAACTTCCCACTTATCGCCACGTGGCTGCGCTTTCAGTGAGGTCACTAGATCAATTTGGGCAGAGATTGATTTATCGGTTGGCGTAATAATCTGACTGCCTCGATATTCGATGCCATCGACTGTGCCACCTAAATAAACTTTGTATCCGTTATCTTGCGGCGGATTGTGGCTGGCAGTAACCATTACGCCGACATCAACGCCAAGTTCGTTAACCGCAAAGGCCAATACCGGTGTTGGAAGTGGCCGAGGCAGAACATAAACTTTCATGCCAGCGCCGCTAAAAATCTCGGCGCTGGTTCGAGTGAAATCTTCTGAGCCATGTCTCGCATCGCGGCCAATAACCACGCTGTTTAGCCCACGTTCTTTCATATATGCCACTAACCCAGCAGCAGTGCGGCCAACAACTGCATTATTCATGCAAGATGGTCCGGGCCCAATCGGGCCGCGCAAACCTGCGGTACCAAATTGCAGGAAGCCGTTGAAATATTTGCGAAGTTCTAATTCATTGCCAGTATCGAGCAGGGATTGAAGTACTGCAGCAGTTTTTGGATCTGGATCATCGGCGATCCAGGCAGCGACTTCAGCAACTAGATTTTGATCCATGTGCTTAGGCTAACTGAATTAAATTAACTTTGGAATAACGTTCTTGAGCAAATTACCCATGCGATCTGCTGCAACTTTACCTGCAGCGATAACTTCCTCATGGTTTAACTTCTCGCCAGTTACACCCGCGGCAGCATTGGTTACCAACGAAATACCTAAAACTTCAGCGCCTAAAGCATGTGCTGCGATTGCTTCTGGAACAGTAGACATGCCAACTAAGTCAGCACCCATTGTGCGCATCATTAAAATTTCAGCAGGTGTTTCATAAGTTGGTCCGCGCCAGTGGACATATACACCCTCGGCAAGTGAATCATCTTCTGCTTTAACGATTGCACGGATTCGTTTGCTATATAAATCTGTTAAGTCTACGAAGTTAGCGCCTTCAAGTGGCGAAGCGGCAGTCAACGAAATATGGTCACGAATTAATACTGGTTGACCAACTTTATAGTTGGTATTAATACCACCGCAGGCATTTGTTAAGACGATGACTTTGCAACCAGCCTTAACTGCAGTGCGAACCCCGTGAACAACGGGTTCCATGCCTTTACCTTCATATAGATGAGTACGTCCCAAGAAAACTAAAACGCGAACAGTTTTTCCGTTTTCGATAATTTCATACGACCGAACTTTTCCAGAGTGGCCTTCAACGGCTGGTGGCAGAAACCCTGGTAATTCATGAGCATCGCATTCGAATACTGGAGTGCCTAATGCATCTGTAGCACTGACCCAACCAGATCCCATCACTAGTGCTACATCGTGGGCAGGCACGCCAGATTTTTTAGCAATTTCGGCAGCGGCCGCTTCGGCATTAATTAATGGTTGGCTCATGCCTCAATAATGTCACAGAGCACAGTTCCGCTAGTAACCGTTTCGCCAATAACTGCGCTCAAATTAGCAATCACACCAGCTCGATGGGCCACTAGAGGCTGCTCCATCTTCATCGCTTCAAGAACAATCACAAGATCGCCTTGTTCAACTTGTTGCCCCTCAGTTACTGCAATTTTTACCACTGTGCCTTGCATCGGACTGGTTAGCCCAACGCCGCCAGCACCACCAGAAAGGGCATCTTTTGCGCGATGACGTTTAACGACTGGTTCTGGTGCATGAACCAAGATTTCAAAACGTTTTCCGTTAATTTCGGCGACCAAGTGATCAGCAGCAGCTTTAGTTTGAGCTTCGAGCGGCAGGACTTTGAATTCGGGAATTTCGTTCTTAAATTCTTTTTCGATATAGCTGGTGTAAACCTGGAAATTCTTGGTGTAGTTGGGATCTTCCAAGATAGCTTTATGAAAAGGTAAAGCAGTAGCCATTCCTTCGATCGTGAATTCAGCAAGAGCTCGACGAGCTCGAGATATAGCTTGCTCGCGAGTTGCTCCAGTAACAATTAATTTAGCTAACAGCGAGTCAAAGTTTCCGGTGATTGCATCGCCAGTTCGAAACCCGGTATCAACGCGTACGCCTGGGCCAGCAGGTAATGACATTTTCGTAATGCGGCCAGGAGCCGGAAGGAAAGAACGCCCTGGATCTTCACCGTTAATTCGAAATTCAATTGAGTGGCCGCGAACTTCTGGGTCTGAGTAGCCAAGTTCTTCGCCCATTGCGATGCGGAATTGTTCTCGCACTAAGTCGATTCCAGTTACTTCTTCACTGACTGGATGCTCTACTTGTAAACGAGTATTTACTTCAAGAAAAGAGATAGTGCCATCAACGCCAACTAAAAATTCGCAAGTACCGGCGCCGATGTAGCCGGCTTCTTTCATGATCGCTTTGGATGCGCGATAAAGCTCTTCGTTTTGCGCTTCAGTTAGAAAAGGAGCAGGAGCTTCTTCAACTAATTTCTGATGGCGACGTTGCAAAGAACAGTCTCGGGTACTTATAACTGCAGCGTTGCCAAATTTATCGACTAAGACTTGAGTTTCAACGTGACGTGGCTTATCTAGGTACCGTTCGACGAAACACTCCCCGCGACCGAAGCCAGCGATTGCTTCACGTACGGCCGATGCGAAAGCTTCGGGAATTTCTTCCATCGTGAATGCAATTTTTAGACCGCGACCACCACCACCATGTGCTGCTTTAATTGCAACTGGCAATCCATGCTCTTTGGCGAAAGCAATAATTTCGTTGTGGTTATCTACAGGGTCAGCAGTTCCGGCTACAAGTGGAGCACCAGCTTTCGCCGCAATTTTGCGAGCTGAAACTTTATCGCCAAGCGCCTTAATTGCTGCAGGTGGGGGACCGATCCAAACCAAACCTGCATCAATTACCGCTTGAGCAAAATCAGCGTTTTCTGAGAGAAAGCCATAACCTGGATGAATTGCATCTGCACCAGATTGTTTAGCAACCTCAATTAATTTTTCAATATTTAAATATGTTTGTGCAGCAGTTGTTCCGCTTAATGAATATGCCGAATCTGCCATCTGCGCATGCATTGAATCGCGATCAGTTTCCGAATAAACCGCAACGCTTTCGATGCCATGGTCGGAACACGCCCGAATAACTCGTACCGCAATCTCGCCTCGGTTAGCGATTAGTACTCGTTTCATCCGAGCTCCTTTACTTGTGGCCAGGTGTATCCGAGTTCAGCCATAGCGGCTCGCAAAAATGGCATCGAAATACCAACTACGTTTGTGTAATCTCCTTCAATGCTAGGGATAAACGGTGAGCTGAAACCGTCCAGAGTAAATCCGCCAGCTACATGTAGTGGTTCTCCCGTAGATACGTAGTCAGCAATCTCGAGATCACTCATGTTGGTAAAGGTAACTTTGGTAGTTACTCGATCAGAAATTTCACGATCCTTGCTGGTATCTATAATGCAGTGGCCCGTATGTAAAAGACCAGAGTTGCCTCGTACTCGACTAGCTCGTTCGATTGCAACTTCAGGCGTACCAGGTTTACCAAGTGACTCGCCATCGAATTCGAAGGTGGAGTCGCAAGCGATAATTACTGCATCACCAGTTATTTGTTCACGTACCGTATGAGCCTTGGTTATTGCTAATGCGATCACCATATCGGCGGGTGACATCGCATTGAAAAAATCTGTTTCTTCATCAACATGGCTCACAATTATTTCTGGCTTTAAGCCAGCCGATTCGAGTAACCGTTTGCGTGAAGTTGAAGCCGAAGCCAAAATCAATCTAGTCATATTAGAAATTACGCCCTGATCCGAACTTAATCTGCTGCGGAAGCGCGGTACGCAACAAAGGCATCGCCCAGATGCTTCGCTTAACAACCGGCTTTAATTCTTCGCGTTTATGGTTTGCCAATGCCAATTCAATGGCCGCCATTTCATCGGCAGTTGGATTGCCAGAAATCACAGTAAAGTCAGATTGCGCCTTTTTCATTAAAGTGGAATGTTTCCGTGCTTACGTGGTGGCAACGCATCGCGCTTGGTTTTAAGTGAACGAAACGCTTTAGTTATATATTCGCGAGTTTGATTTGGCTCAATTACCGCATCGATATATCCACGTTCTGCTGCCAAGTATGGATTGGCAAGAGTTTCGTTGTATTCCGTTACTAGCTCTGCACGCTTTGCTTCGGGGTCTGCTGCATTTTTGAGTTCGCTTCGGTAAAGAATATTTACGGCACCCTGAGCGCCCATTACTGCAATTTCCGCACTCGGCCAAGCTAAGTTGATGTCGGCGCCAATATATTTCGAGCCCATCACGATGAAGGCGCCGCCATATGCTTTGCGGGTAATTAAAGTTACCAATGGCACTGATGCTTCGGCGTAGGCATAAAGTAATTTGGCACCGCGACGAATAATTCCATCCCATTCCTGTTCGGTACCAGGCAAGAATCCTGGAACATCAACCAAAGTTAGAATTGGAATATTAAAGGCATCACAGAAGCGCAAAAAGCGGGCTGCTTTCTCGCTCGAATTAATATCTAGCGTGCCGGCAAGTTGTTGCGGCTGATTAGCGATGATTCCAACTGATTCGCCTTCAATTCGAGCAAAGCCAACGACGATATTTGGCGCATAAAGTGAATGAACTTCGAGGAATTCGCCCTCATCAACTAGAGCTTGGATTAATACCTTCATATCGTAAGGTTGATTAGGACTATCTGGAATCAGCGTATCGAGTGCGCTATCGGTGAGTTTCTTTTCTAAACTTTCTGTAGCTGGCAAATGTGGAGCGCCATCCATGTTATTACTTGGCAAATAAGAGAGCAGCGCTTTTACATAATCAATCGCATCATCTTCATTTTGTGCTAAGTAATGTGAATTTCCAGTTTTGGTGTTGTGTGTATGCGCTCCACCAAGTTCTTCCATGCCGACTTCTTCGCCGGTAACGGTTTTGATTACATCTGGACCGGTAATGAACATATGTGAGGTTTCATTGACCATGACGGTGAAATCAGTTAAAGCTGGGGAGTAAGCAGCGCCACCAGCACATGGGCCCAAGATCAAGGAGATCTGCGGGATAACGCCCGATGACCGAGTATTTAATCGAAAAATTCTGCCGTAGCCACTTAAAGCAGAAACGCCTTCTTGAATACGCGCACCGCCCGAGTCGCTAATTCCAATTAAAGGCATGCCGTTCTTAAGGGCGTATTCCATGATTTTGACGATCTTTTCAGCCATTACTTCGCCGAGGCTGCCACCCATAACTGTGAAATCTTGGGAAAAAAGTGCAACATTTCTATTATCAATAGTTGCGATGCCAATAATTACGCCATCACCGTATGGTCGATTCTTTTCCATGCCGAAATGCACTGAGCGGTGACGTGCAAATTCATCGAACTCAGTGAAGGAGTCAGCATCGACTAGTTTTACAATGCGTTCGCGTGCCGTCATTTTGCCTTTGGCATGTTGCTTTTCGATCGCACTTTCAGAACCAGCATGTACAGCTTCATTTAGGCGATTGCGAAGATCTTCAATTTTTCCGGCAGTAGTATGCAGATCTGGCTTCATGCCCCTACGGTACTAGTTATGGAGGTCGAAATGGTTCGAGAAGCGCTAGATGAGAGTGCGATCAACGCAACATTACGCGGCAGTTACTGGCGGGTAAGTGTTTTTCAAAGCGTAACTTCCACACAGTCCGAACTTTCTGGAAAAACTAATCTGCAACATGGAGATGTATGTGTAACTGAATTTCAAAGTGCTGGACGAGGCAGACTTGATAGAACTTTCGAAGCGCCACAATCAAGTGCACTTTTATTTTCGGCTTACTTTGAACCTAAAAAAAATAAGTCTGAATGGAGCGCAATTCCACTCCTCGCTGGCTTAAGCCTGACTAATGCATTAAAAAAGATTGATCCAAAGATTAAGACAACTCTGAAGTGGCCTAACGATTTACTAATTGGCGATAGCAAAGTTGCGGGGCTCTTAGTCGAAGCTAGAAGTGGCGGAGTGATAATTGGTATTGGCTTAAATATCTCCATGACTAAGTCTGAATTACCGGTGCCGACGGCTACTTCATTAACGTTAGAAAGTTTTGAAGAATTAGATCGCAACCTAATTTTGCCGGCAATTCTTAAAGATTTGGCAGTGACACTTGACCTCTGGGAGAGTGGCTCAAGCTTGCCGTTCGAGCAGTATCGTCAAGTTAGTTCGACTATAGAGAAAGAGGTCGAAGTGCATCTGCCTAGTGGTGAAACCCTAAAATCTCAGGCTATGAGCATTAATGAAATGGGTGAACTTATCTTGGCAAATGGTGCTCGAGTTAACGTAGGCGATGTGATTCACCTACGATAGGAAAGTGAAATTGCCTTTTCCTCGCGTTGGCATAATTGGTGCTGGCCAACTTGGCCGCATGAGCGCAGCGCCTGCCACGGCACTCGGAATAGATTTAGTTTTATTGGCCGAATCAAATTCAGATTCAGGTGCACAGATCGCGAATTTTGAGATAGGTGATTATCGAGATTTAGCGCAAGTACGTGAATTTGCTAAGAAATGTAATTTAGTCACTTTCGAGCATGAGTTAATCCCAATTTCCATAGTGCGAGCGCTTGAAAGCGAAGGCATTAAGTTCTACCCGACCTCTGAAAGTTTTATTTTTTCGCAAGATAAAGCTGCGATGCGTGAGCGGTTAGCAAATTACCCAGCGCCTAAATGGCAAGTAATTTCGAAAGTAAGCGAAGTTTCAGAGTATCCAGTTATTGCAAAATCAATTTCAGGTGGATATGACGGGCGGGGAGTCTGGAAAGTTAATTCTGAAAGTGAACTCGAAGCGATCTTGTTAAAAAACCCCAAGCTACTAGTTGAAGAGTTAATTGATTTTGATTTCGAAATTTCAGTCATGGTTGCAAGATCAGCACATGGCCAAGCGGCAACCTGGGCGCCAACTCAAACAATTCAAAAAGATGGCATCTGCACTATGACTATTGCACCGGCGCCTGACTTAAGTGAAGACCTTAGCCAACTTGCTCAGCAGACAGCACTAACTATTGCTGCTGAAATTAAATTAATCGGTGTTATGGCAGTAGAGATGTTTGTAAAGGGTTCAGAGATATTTATTAATGAGTTAGCAATGCGACCACATAATTCTGGTCACTGGACTATCGATGGTTCAGTGACAAGCCAATTCGAACAGCAATTGCGGGCAATTCTTGATTTACCGCTTGGCGATACTTCAATGACTGCTAAATATGCCGTGATGGGAAATGTTTTAGGCGGCGAGAAAGAAGATATGTATCGCCCATATTTACACCTTTTAGCCAGGACGCCGAAATTGAAAATTCATCAATATCGCAAGGAAGTTAAGCCAGGGCGGAAAATTGGCCATGTAACTCTGCTGGGTGAAAACATCGTAGAATTAACTACCGAAGTTCAGCACGCAATTGACTACATGAGCGGAGTAATTGATGAGTGATGTAGCGATCGTAATGGGGTCAGATTCTGATTGGCCAGTAATGGAAGAAGCTGCTGCTGTTCTAGATAAATTCGGAATTAGCTATTCGGCAGCTGTAGTTTCGGCTCACCGTATGCCACTTGAGATGGTTTCCTTTGCGCAAAGCGCAAAAGCCGCGGGAACTAAAGTAATTATTGCCGGTGCCGGCGGAGCGGCGCATTTACCTGGAATGGTTGCATCCCTAACAACACTTCCAGTTATTGGGGTTCCAGTTCCGCTGAAAAATCTCGATGGCATGGATTCATTACTTTCGATTGTGCAAATGCCTGCAGGAATTCCAGTTGCAACTGTAGGTATCGGAAATGCCAAGAATGCCGGAATTTTGGCCGCTCGTATTCTAGGTGTTACAAATGCGGAAATTTCGCAGAAATTACAGGACCACTTAAGTGAATTAGAGAGCGAAGCAAAAGCAAAAGGCGCTAATTTAAATATGCGCCGAACTCAAAAAACCGGCTTCTAATTAAAACGTTTATATTCAATCGCTGGACATCTATCCATAACGGTTAAAAGTCCAGCCTGTTGGGCACGTGCTGCAGCCGCTTCATCGACAACTCCAAGTTGTAGCCAAACTGCTTTTGCGCCAATCGCAATTGCTTGGTCTACAACTTCGCCAACTAAATTTGAATTTACGAAGCAATCAACTACGTCAATTGGTTCAGGAATATCGGAAAGTGACTTATAACCAGTTTGGCCATGTACTTCTTCGGCTTTGGGGTGCACAGGGAAAATTTGATGACCCTTTTCTTGAAGCATCTTTGCTACTCCATATGCCGGACGATCTGGATTATTAGCCAGACCCACTATCGCCCAATTCTTTAATTCAAGAATCTGCGAGATAGTTTCGGTGGTATTCATGGATTAATCAGTTCGGCCTAATGCGTGGAATTTCCAGCCAGCTGCTCGCCAAAGTTCGCGGTCAAGCATGTTTCGACCATCAATAATCATCGCACCTTTAGTCAGCGCTTTAATTGCAACTGGATCTAAATCGCGATACTGCTTCCATTCCGTAAGGTGCAAAATTAAATCTGCGCCAGCAACACAATCATTAACTGATTCAGCAAAGCCTAAATTCGGGAATCGCTTACGTGCATTTTCGATCGCTTTTGGGTCATGAACGACAACATTTGCACCAGCT
>Ga0304729_1001914_pt1 | contig 13061 bp, 28 predicted proteins | sample C_131016_MF_Meta_FD_190475 | JGI IMG/M metagenome (GOLD analysis project Ga0304729, IMG submission 190475) | Freshwater microbial communities from Lake Croche, Canada to study carbon cycling - C_131016_MF_MetaG (v2) (version 2) | ecosystem: Environmental > Aquatic > Freshwater > Lake | place... | reverse complement strand
ACTGTCCCGCCTGCATCAGGAGCAAGAGTTGGAACAGTCTCCACCTGAACAACCCCGTACTGTTCAAGAGTAACAATACTTCCATCATTTAAACGAACGCCTGTACGTGTTGAGTTAACGTATGTTGGCCCAGTAAAAGAGTAAGCAATAGCAACTGTTCCGTCTGTGTTGATTGCGGCAGTAATAATGATGTTGGTTACTTCACCTAGTCGTGAAATAGGGGCACCGCTACAACATGGTCGTGCTGCAATATCAATTTGAAATCCGCCATCACTAGAGTTAATGATGAGGTGCTCATCTGCGTGACCTTGCGGGTAGACAAACCAATCCATGCTGTACAAAGATATTGAGGGTGTGCGTGGATAATCCCAATAAGTATTATCTGGGCGACCAAAAGTAATTACTGAATTAGTGGTTGCGTATACTGAAGTAAATTGTTGCCCGTCAAAACTAATAGTTGTAGTAACTGGTACTTGATACGATACATCGTCACCACCACAAGTTTCAATAGTTGTTACTGTGGGGGTTTCACCTTCAGGGGTAGGAGAAGCAGCCGCAGCAATGGCTGCAGCCTGATTGGTGTTTACGCAAGTAGCGTAAGCAGTATCAACAAATAGTATGGGAAAGAAAGCGGCAAATAGTAGAACGTTTAGTGCTGCGAATGTACGCAGTGCTTTCAAGTATTCCCCTCGGAATGCTTCGTGCCCTCTTCAAGTAATTAGATTATAGCGGTTTCCAATTTTTATTAACGATGAACTTATCATTTGTACTAGTTGAGTTGTAACTTTCTCCCTCAACACCACGTCCGCGGCTTGCCCAAGAAACAATGCTTGGTTCTGCTTTTCCTTTTGGAGAAAAGTCTGGTGTGTAATTAAAATGTTGTTTAATATCACGACGTTGATTAACCATTAAAGTTTTACGGTTGAGTTGCTTACTCATGAACCAAGTCCTCCAACAAAACCTGCTGCAGTTCCACCCATTCCAGCACCGTCTGTTGCTGCCGCTGGCATTCCATCAGTTGCAGGAGTTTGACCATCACTATGTGAAGAGCGGTCATCATCTGGTCCAACAGTAGGTTGGTGATTAATTAATTCTCCAACTACATATGGATAACCCCACGTATACCCATTACCAACATACCCAGACTCGTGCTTACGACGGTACCTACGGCGCTGTTGCTCTTCTACGTTTGGTGCTGCTGAAAACTGAACAGATAACGGGCTTGTTGTTGGCCCTGTTACATACTTACCAAAAGTTCCCTTTGGACTTCCAAAGTAACCATCACCGATTGGCATAGTTAAAGACTCCTTCTGGGTCAAATACTTGCATTGATTTTGTTACTAGTGGGGTTCCCATTTTACGCCCGTGATGTCCGCAAAAATAAAGTTCACCATTAGCAAGAGTTGCTCTCACCATTGCTTGGGCGCCGCATTTATCGCAACGGTCTAACGCTGTAAGCGGACGATGCGTGTCTACGGCAACTGTCATGAACTAAACCCTGGCTTTGGTAGCGGCTTATTAGAATTAGCCGCCATTGAGTTCTGTGCACCAGAGACGTTGACCCCAGCAGGACCATCAAACTTTGTTGTCTCAGGCATGGCTTGTTTATTAGCAGTCATTGCCTGGCTACCAAACTGCGGTTGAGAAATCATGTGTTTAGTTTACTCCTTCAGAAGATGGTGTATGCTCCAACCATGCCTAAGTATGAATATGCCTGTATCCAATGCGACTTAGATTACGAAAAAGAGCGCAGCATTCACGATGCCGCACCAGAGTACGTGTGCGACGTTTGTGGCTACGCTCTTCAACGTGTCTACAACACTTTTGGCCTCCAGTTTAAAGGTGGAGGGTTTTACTCAACTAATAATTAGTTGTAGTTTGGGTCGTCTTCTTTGGCAGGTGCTGCAGCCCTTGCTGCGTCTGCTGCTTGGCGTTCTTCAACTTTTAAGTCTGCAACTGTCTTTGCACCCTTATCAACTGTTGAAAACGCTGCATTGATTTCGTCAAGTGTTAACTTTCCGTCATCCATAAACGCACGAGCCAACTTCTCAACAACTGCTGCTACGGCTGTAAGACCAGCAACAAGCATTGCTTTTGCAACTGAGATACCAGCAACTGCACCAGCACCAATAACTCCAAGACCGCTTGCTGCAAACACTGCAACAATACGCATCAATACGTTATTTAAACTCTTCATGAACATATACCTGTCTCGATTCCCCCTCAAGGATTAGGTACCATTATCAGTCCTGTTGGATTCCCATACGTTCTAAATACTTACCTTTTTCACCCATGAGGAAGTATTCAATGTCCTTCTTACGAAGGTCAATCTGTTGTTTGATTTGAACAACGACCTCATCGTCCAGTTCATCTTGATGCTCTTCAAACTCAGCAATAGCAATATCAAGAGTCTGCTGCATCATGGCAGCACGCATCTGTGCGTCATTCCATAGGAATTCAGCGTGCTCAATTTTGTTTTGTAATTTCTTATCTTGTGTTTTTGACATTAACCAACCCTATCAGAATGTGAGGAGCAGTTTGTGCGGGCTCATGCTCAGGAGCCGCTTATGAAGTTGTAGGGATATCTAACTACATAGTGCTGTGATGTACATCACAAAAGGTTACTTAAATTGTTCCTTAGTAAGAAATGGGCCAGAGGTATTGGCATCTATCTTTTCTGCAATTTTAAGAGCCGCTAGTGGCTTTGCACCAGCGTGGAGAGCGCCTATAGCGTAAGAAGAGCCAGAACCTACTCCGTAGATGCCGTCATCACTCATACAGATAGAGCAGTCATCTGCAACATCAAATACCTCACCGCAGACTGCAATGAGGAAGTTAAAACGAGAATCATCACCTTTTCCATCTCCTTTACCCTCATTAAAGTCGTGACCGTTCTCTGTTAAGCATTTTCTGAGAGAAGGCATTACTTTTGCAATCATAAAATGATAAATATCTTGGCGGTCTTTTAGTGAAGGTTTTGGCGGAATCCAAATGTGCTGAGCAATATCACAAGGCCCTACTTCTCCAGAACCAGCAATAAGGTACTCGCCACGTTCTGTAATCTTTTCCATCTTGGGATGGTGGTAGATGCGACCATCGTCACCAGTTACTTGATTGTCGGCAGCAAAAACTACCTTGTCGTCATATTGCACGGCTACAATCGTTGTCATATCCACCCCTTCGATAAAGAACCCCCCAAGGATACCATCAGGTACCCATGGAGGGTTGTAAGGTCAGAAATGTCCGATTAGAGGAATTTAATCAGTTCTGCCCAAGTTTTAGGGCCGATGATGCCGTTTGAGTCCACCACGTCGTGGTTATCTTGGAACTTGATGACGAGAGCCTTAGTTGCTGAGCCGTAGTCACCGTCTGCTAGAAGTCCGAGAGCCTTTTGAACGACCTTGACAGACTCGCCCTTGTCTCCTGGACGAATCTGTCCTGGAAATGCTGGCGCCTCAACTGATGGGACTTTAGCCTGTACTTCGTTGCCCTTATAATTAGGGCGACCCCAACCAACGATAGAGACCATAACTTTTTTCTTGTTCACCTTGTAGCCACGAATCTGCTCACAAACTTCGCCACCATTACGTTGGCTTCCTGTTTTTTTACCTGAAGTGTTACCTTCAATAGTTTTAACAACACCATCAGAATCAATGCCTGTGCAAATACCTACGTGAGAGATTCGGTCAACGCCATCTCCTGGAAAATCAAAGTACAAAATATCTCCTGGCTGTGGTGATTGACCGCAATCAGCCTCAAACCAAGTGCCCATCTTCTTAAATGCTGCAGCGCCTGCAACTGTAGAGACAGTATTAGGAATTTTGATTCCTGCCTGGTTAGCGCACCACATGACGTAGGAGCCGCACCATGGCAAGAAGTTAGCCTTAGTAAAGGCACCGTACTTTGTCTCGTTATCTTTTGGGCCTTCAATAGTCCCAAGTTCTTTTTTAGCAATTTCAATTAAAAGTGATGCTGTTCCTTTTTCTGCCATTACTTAACCTTCTTTTCTGGTCTCTTTGCAACACGAACTGTGGAGTTACGTTCTGCATCTTCTTTTTCTATTTTTTCTTTATTTAATGCACGTGTTTCTTTTGCCTTTTTATTCTTTACTTCAGTTCGAATATCAGGGCGACCAATAAGACGAATTTTTTGTGGTCCTATTTTAGTTGACTTAGCCATTACTTACTCGCTTTCATGTTTATGTTCACAGTCTCTTGCTAAATCTTGCACAACGTAATATTTATCGCAATAACCACATTTCCATTTATCATATTGTTCTCTCATCTACCTCTTCTTTGGCTTGAAGTGCTTATGCTCATTTCCAAATTTAAAGTGTTCAATTTTATGAAGATGTTCGTGAAATTCAGTTGGGCTCATGCCATTTGTGTCAGGACGTGATGTGGTCCACACATTACCCGTTGGGTCTGTGGTCACATTCTTAGCATGGTGGTTATCAATATGGTATTGCAAATCGCTATAACCTTGGCGCATAGTACGCCATTCGTTATGGTCAGAGGTTATCTCTGGAATCCACGGGGTATTAAGACGCTTAGCGTATTTGTTGTGGAAGTCTTCGCTCTCTTCTCTTGGCTCCATTAATCCTCCTCGCAGATACATTTGCAGGTATCAGATGTGCAGACCCCATACTCAATCGCGTGGTCACACTTAATGCATTTAGCCATGGTTCAAGGATAACCTAAATTACTTAGGCTTTTCCTATGACCTTAAAGCCAGATTTAGAGTTTACGGTAGCCACAAAATTTCTGACCCGTTGCATATCCTCATTATCGTTGGGGTCCCAGTCAACGTCCTTAAGCCATGCGTGGTTGGCTTTGGTTGTCTCGTGCATCTCCTTGGCATCCATAGGTTCTACCTTGTAGATGTTCTTACCCCATTGACCTGCGTGGTTGGGGTCGATGCTGGCATAAGCATGGTTATGGTTACGAGGTTCTACTACATCTCCAGGCTTGAACTCTACATTTGATGCATGGAACAGTTGCTGAGAAAGAATCTTGTGGGCGCTCATGCGGACTCGTGTTGTTCCCAAGATGGCTCTACTTCTCCTGCTTTACGACCTTCAATAAAATGATGCAACTTAGTTACTTGAATTGGGGCTCCACGGCGAATTGTAGTTTCTTTTTCTGAATGACTAGGAGCAAAAATTCCTGAACCACTATCGTAATCTCCACCACCATACTCATGCCACTCTTTTGTATGAGGTTGAACTACGTGGTCTGGATGCACTTGGGCTTCAATCACAACTCCATTACTGTCATGGATTGGGTGATATGGTTGTGCAAAACCTTTGGCAGACTCTATATCTTGTGACCAATGAATGCCAGCAAAGCGTGTGTTTACATCTTTTGGGTGCACAGGAATACCACGATAAACCTTAATAAACTGTTTACTTAGATTGTCTGCAGCGCTCATTTGCCTAGTAGTTTTCTTCGCTCTTCGTTTTTCTTTTTGCTTGCTGAGTCTAATCGTGGCAATTTTCCGCCAACTTTTGAAGCCCACTCATCACCAGCCATAGTTCTTTCATTGGAATGCTTTGGTGCTGGAGATTGTCCCATCTCAGCCAATTTGTGTCCACGTTCCCAAAGAGAGGTAGCAACACCTAATCCCTGATATTCAGGGTCAACGTGGATAGCCTGTACTCGACCTGTTTTACCGTGCCAAGTCATTTTTCCTAAAACCTTGTTGTCTGAGTTTCTTGCTACTAGACGATGAGCAGCACCTGTGGTATCTCCTGGATAGTGACGAAACTGTACACCTGAGAGATTGCGGGATGCACTAGGGTCATGTCTAGGCATTTCTTTCATGCCACCACCCATAAAGCGATTAATCTCTACTGCGTTAAGCGCTTTAGCCAACTGGTTGTGTTCATCAACACGCTGTTGCGGTGTGCGTTTCATGCTTTCCCCTCACGTGGAGGATTGTATGTACGCTTACGAGTCTTAACCTCTGTCTGGTCTTTTGAACGACGAAGAGTAGTCATGCCAGTGACTCTAACAGGAGCACCCTCTTTAGTCATGACTTCTGCTTCTCCATGAGGGTCTTGACGACTAAAGTTAGCAAAACCGCCCTGCTTCATCTTTTCAGTATGTGTTTCTACAGAACTCATAGGGATTTCCGCATGAACCACTCTTGCGTAGTCTGTTCTCCAACTTGGCTCATTGCTTCGACTGCTGGGGTGGTTAGCAAATTCTTTAGCAACCTGCTCATCAGCAGACCAGTGAGTACCAAAGTTCTTTGTGTCTAAACGATACTGAGAAGACTTGCCCTCTCTAGGATAGTGAGGGTAGGAAAGATTAACGCCACGGTGTGCTTGAAAAAATAGTTCGTTAGATAGTGGAGCGCTCATCCGTTGCGACCATTCTCTACATACCCAGCCTTGCTTGGGTCAAAATCTGTAAAACGTTTCTTAATATAATTACGGTCTTCTTCAGGTCCGAGTACAGAAGCAACTTGACCTTTAACACGAAACCCTGCTTTCGATTTAAATGCACCTGAGTTGTGTTCTTGAGTATCTTCTTGTAAATCACCCATTGGCTCTACCTCGTAGATGTGACCGTGGTGAACAGGGTACTCGCCACCAGGCTTTGCTCCAAAACCTGAACGTGTTCTGTCGTGAGTGTGCGATAATGCATAATCAAGTTTGTTTGTTGCCCAAACTATTCCTTCAGGTTGTCTGACTACATCACCAGGCTTGAGTGTTTCAATAGTTCCATGAAATAATTGATGCGATAGAGGTGCGCTCATAGTAGTGGCGCCTTTGAACGCTGATATTGAAGGTCGTTATCATCATGGTGCTCTACAGGCACTAACATATTAGGGTTAACTTTGTTTGCACCAATTACACGGTGATGACCGTTTTGAAGATAACGACCAGAGTCATCGTGGTAAACTTCTACAGGCTTTTGTACGCCTTCGTTTCTAATTGACTTCTGCAAACCAGTAACTTCATTGTCACGCAACTTAGATGTAATCATGTCCTTGCGTGATGAGTAGTTAGGGGCATCCATCATTGGAATCTTGTTTAGTTCGTGTGCTGGCATAAACATCGCCAGTTGCTGATGAGATACGACGCTCATTTGTTTCCCTCAAGTGGTAATTCATCTTGATGGAATTGCTGCTTGTTTAAATGGCGCCCAGCAAATATCCCACGAACTAATTGACTACCAGAATAAATTTTTTTTTCAGAAACAGGCTTTGCCCTGTCATAATCATAAGGAGAATAGTCTTTGTTAAAGTATGTTTTTGCCATTTTGCGTGCACCCTCTGCACCCTCTGCTTTAGTAATAGAGTTACGAGGAGTATGAGGAACGTAAGAATCTACACCCTCTATCCCTTTTTCTTTCATTGCTCCCATAATACGAGCCACGATTGGTTGGCTTTGTGGAGACAAGTCATGGCTTGCAGCAGGAAGTTGACCAAACTTCTTCATAGAGTGATTAGCAACAACACCTAATGCAGTTGCAACATCTGTTCTGGCATTGTCAGTAGCAGATAAACTGATGATGGTAGGAGGGTGTGCTTTACGGTGTGGTTCGTCCCATAGAGTGTGTTGATATTGTTCTCTTCCTTCAAAAGTACCAGTTCCTCTTACCCACTCTGCATTATATTTAGGGTCAGACTCTTGTAATTCTGGAATATGGGGATGAGATAACTGAACGTGAACTGCTTCTTTGCCACGCTTAAAAACAAAGTGGTCTGCATCTGTAACTTCTTTATGTTCGGCATTGTAGTTATTGTGAACATCTAATGGGTTGGCAATAACTTTACCCCTAAGTTTACGTGGTTTTGTCATTGGTTCTTAAAATCAATCATGCCCTGCATCTGTCGAGCAGATAGCAATTGAGTCTTTGGAACATGTGGGACATCGCCACCAACTTTTTTTGCCCATGCATCTCCCGCACGAGTGCGAGAGGTTCCGTGCTGAGGTGTTGGTACACCTGGAGTTGTCTCTGCATGCTGCTGTGCTGCATGCCACAACTCAGATGCAAGACCCTGACGACGCATCTTTGGGTGTGTCTCTATAGCATCGACTTTGCCTTCGCGGTTAAGTACCATGTTAGAGATATATTTGCCAGACTGTGCATCAGACATGATGTACCAGTGCGGGTGATTGCGTGTGATATTAGGGACGTAATGAACTATATGTCCTTCTGATGATTCCCAAGATTCTGGCGCTGCCTTATCTGGATGATTATTGCGAATATGTGCGGCATGTCTATCTTCTGAAAAAAACGATGCAGGACAATGACTACAACCTAATGCAGGAATTTTATGTCCTGTTTCTGTTTTAATCGGTAGGTCGCCACCGTATTGGTCTGTTTGTTCGCTCATGCGTGTGACCTCGCCCAATTGACGTGACGCTTTACACGAAAGCCTTGTTCGGATGTGCGTACATCTTTTCGATTAGTTAGTAGAGATGGTTTCTTTTGCAATGTTTTGTCTTTTTCTAATGGCTCTACTTCATACACAGAACCAAAGAGAGTGTGACGGCCCAATGCACGAGCACCTGCGTAGTTATACGCCTCATCGTAGTTGTGTGTTGCATACGCCTCTGTAAGGCCACTGATTACTTGTGGAGTAGGTTTGATAATATCTCCAGGTTTCATGTTCTCAGTAGTGCCATGAAAGAGTGGCTTAGACAAGGGAGCGCTCATGAGTTAGCCTTTACTGCAGCAGTTATTTGATTTTGCTTGTAACGAGGAATCTTCTTCCAATCTTCGTTCCAGGTTTCTTTCATCTTTTGAACTCGTGAGTCAGAACTAGCATCTTGCCATTTGTGAAAATCTGGAGAGATAGGAGCAATGAGACCTAATTGGTCAGGTTTGTAATTTGGGTCTAAAGAGTTCTCTTTAGGAACATAACCCCATTTAAAAGATTTGCCGTAATGTTTGTCCCAATCAGGAGCAGGTGCAGTGCCTGGCTTTAACATGGTAGGACTAGTCACATTCATGGTGTGAGGTTTAAATTGAACTTCGGAAATATTTTGAAGTGCCATTATTCAAACTGCCTTGGGCTCAAGTTAACGTTCTTCATAATATGTTTTACTTGTTGGTCCATCGCAGCGTTATCCCACGAAGCAATTGATTCTTTATTTGATTGATGCTCTTGCTCTAGTGAGCGATTGTCGTGCGGATGCGCGATGTGAGAGTAATCAGGGTTGTGGTCTAACTCTGATGGGTTATGCGCCCAGCCCTTTGATGGCTCGCTCCATTGAGCGCCATGGATATCGTGAGCAACTTCTTGTGGCACGACTTGCACGCCACATGTAGCGCATTTGGCCGCCTTCATTACTTAGCCTTCTCAGGTGGATACTTATCAAGAATCGCCTTGATGCGCCCGTCCTTTGCAACACGCACGATGTGACCATCTTTAATCTGAGTTCTATTGAACCCGACTTTAGTCTTCACGTACTTAGGCATGAACACAGTGTGACAGATTTCGCCCCCGCACGTTTTTCAAACCGACGAGGTGTTTTTTCCCAGTAACAACTTAAATATCTAGAGACTGCTCAAACTCATCTAGCGGGATGCGCCACGAGCCCTCTGGGGCATAGCGCCACTCATCTCGCTGACAGTCTTCCATACGCATCCAGCCATATATCTCAACTTCAGAGTAATAATCTCTATCTAAGACACGTGCTCCCACTAACAACCAGCCAGGATGAATATCCTTGGGGAAGACTGGTATCTCATCACGTGTACGAATTGACTTGACCTCGATATTAGGAAAGACATCAGGATATTCAGTTCTAAAGGCGTGCTCTTCATTGGGATAGAAGGGGAATGACATTGACTTCTTATACAATTTTGCAACGGCATACTCGGCAACGATAGTTCTTACATTGGCGGCAATTTCTGGCTCTAACTTTGACTTGTCTTGATAGTTAGGTCTATCGATGCTTCCGAATTTCATCATCCATCTATTGAGGGCGATATCGGCGCATGCGCGGACTTCTTCCTTTGACAACTTGACTATGTGGCTCATTTGCTCTCCTCGCAGTAGCAGGTGCAGCAATCTTCATCAGTACAGCAGTTGCACTCTTCGGTCACATTACACTTTGGGCATTGCTTTGTTGGATTGGCAGTTCCTTGGGGCACGGTAAATGTGCCGCCGCAGTCAAAGCACAGGACGATTAAATCGCTCACTTCTTCTCTCTACAATCGGCGCATACCTTCTCTGGAATGCTATAGATAATAATTGTTTTGCAATCTGTTGCCCAAGTGCCGCATTCGCTGCAATAGCCTTTAACTCCTACCTTGGTCATTTCCACCAGCCTTTGGCACTTCCATAGCCGTAGATGCCAAAGCAAATGCCCAAGGTGTTAATGACAACAATGTAAATAAGCAAACCAATAATCATTGACAGTTCTCTGCCATCCAGACTTTGAAGAGTTCTGCCGCCTCTACCATTTCGATTTCGGTGCCCATTGACTCTTCCTGCAAAAATTCCAAGAAGTCATCATCTGCCCACATAACGGGTAGGCCCTTCTCATAACCAAAGTGATATTCTTCGGTGGCCTTCTCTTTATCTGCTCGTAAAATTTCCAAAACGATTTCTGGTGTTAACTCTCTCTTCTTAAACCAATTAAACATCTGACCCTCCTAGGTCGTTACTGAGAGAAAGGCTACTGCCTAAATCGTCAAGGGCAAAATCATCTTTGATGACGTTGCTGTGGGCATAGTGATTCCTCTCGTGAGTCCGCACTCTATGGCAATTGGCACATACCACGTCGCATTTGGCGATTTCTGCCAGCATCTTCTCCCAACTGCCCGTCTCGGCTAACTTTGCTGGCTCATATCTCTTATTTTGTGGTTCACGATGGTCAAAATCTAAGACGTAGAAAGCAAATTTGCCTCCGCAGTCGCAACAGCCGTGAAATTCCTTGTATTTATGCAAAAAATCGCGTAATTGACCCTTTTTTTCGCTATTTCTGGCTATGTAGGCGGGCTTATTACGCTGATAATGCCTTTTTGAGTCTTCTCTGGCCTTTATCTTGCCCTCTGGAGTGCCTCTATCTGCTCTTGGCGACATGGGCAGCACGCTATCACGGCCGTTACTGAGAAAGAAATCTAATTAATCGAAGTATTTATTAAGAGAAGAGATAACAGATTTGGCTGAACGACGTAACTCACCTGTCTCTGATGACCAATCGCTGCCGTGGGCGTAATAGTGAGCATCTCCCAGGAGGCTAGATGCTTGATTGTCAGTCATATTGACGTGGACATGGTTCTTGTCACTTTCTTGGATATGGCTCTGTGACAGCCCCGTCTCCTCGCCCATGCGGTCGATATGGTCCGTTAGGAAATAATGGCCAGCATGACGTATTTTAAAAATGCTTTTTGGCTCGTTGAATTGCTTTCCGAGGTTGTCTGAGGCGGCCATGTGGCTATGCCTTGCCCTTTTTATTGGTGCGAAAATTATTCTGTGACCGAGAGGCTTCCATATGAAGGTCAGTTATATGAGTCATTCCAGCAATCTTTACCTTAGACCCTGGGCGAACCGTGTGCTCTTCTTCTGTGGAGTCGGGAGGCAAAATGACGTGATTGTTCATATCAAAGCCCGCCTCGTACCTCTGCTCTTCTTCACTACCTGGACGAATGCCGCCCATGTCATACCACTCTTCGGTATGAGGCTTTACAACCTGACTAGGGTGTACACGTCCTTTGAGTACGGTGGCGTGTTGACCATACTTAGGGTCAATAAAGGTAGCATTAGGGTGATAGAGAGCAAACCCATGAGCAACATTTGGGCTGGTAGACCAATGGCTACCTAACTTCTCGGTATCAACGCTCTTTGGGTCAACATTACGCAAACCTCGATACACAGTAACAAATTGCTTAGAAGAGAGGTTTCTAGGCGCTGCAGGCGGCAATGGCTTTGGTACACCTTGCTTTGGGCTCATGTGGCTATTGTGGCTCATTTTGGCTACTGCCTAGGCCTAAAACCCTTCAATCATGGCTCCGACCTGGCTGCTCTCTGGCGCGAACTCGCTTAACCGAGGGGGGTCAACTGGTCAACTGGCTTGTGTTTACATCACCACCTGACTATCAATCAGGTGGGAACGTGTTAACACGTGCTCAAAAGCATTGATATTCAATAGTTTGGTGACAATCTGGTGACGTGGCTTCGGCTACTACATCGCTACATGGCACGCTAATCGTTGGAGTAACCAGACCAGCAGACACCTGCCCACGTTGTAATCAGGTAGTAACTATGTGATTTCACATCTGAGAATAGATAACGTAATCAGGTAGTTATCTATTACCAACTGCACTCTTGGCATCATGGCTCTACGACCTGTTGGTTGATTAACTACCTGATTACATCTGTTATCTGTTACTAGTTACTATTTCAGTTGATTCAACTGGTTATAGTTCTGTAACCAGATTGCTATGTTGGTAATTGATTCATCACTCACCAACTCTGATACTTGATACATATATCTCCCTTCCGTATTACTTACTCTTCCTTCGGAGAAATTGTGTTAACTCTTTCTCTCTCTATTAATTCCTCTTTCATTCTCTATCTGTTAAATCATTACTGAGAAAAAAATCCCTGCGCCGAATTCCCACCTAGTCATCACGTCATCACGACCATGTGAACTAGTTGAACTTTCAACTACTTATTCAAGGTCACTTCAATCGCCCACGCTCATGTGTGAGCCACGTCACCAAATCGCCACCTCGCCAGATGCCCCTCTGAGCCCCTATCAGCCCCCCTCTGGGGTCATTGGGTCAATATGGGGGGTAATCGTCTCTATCGGGCTCTGGTGACCTCTGACGGCTATCTGAGCGTAAATCCCACACGCTCAATACGCCTGTGCGCCCAGACAGGCTCTACCTATCTATTACTAGCCCTGTCGCACGATGTCCCACACCTGTGGTTAAATTCTCCTAGCAACACCCCCTGCGGTCTGATTCGAATCAGAATCTCTTCGGAGCATTCGAGTCATCAACTGAAAGCGTGAAACAGGCTACGAAGTAAATCGCAATAGCGGTGAACTGATTCGAATCATTATGAATCCTTAGGGAATTCGATATCAG
>Ga0304729_1001910_pt1 | contig 13079 bp, 20 predicted proteins | sample C_131016_MF_Meta_FD_190475 | JGI IMG/M metagenome (GOLD analysis project Ga0304729, IMG submission 190475) | Freshwater microbial communities from Lake Croche, Canada to study carbon cycling - C_131016_MF_MetaG (v2) (version 2) | ecosystem: Environmental > Aquatic > Freshwater > Lake | place... | reverse complement strand
TCTAATGATGCAGCAAAAAGGTTTAAAGAAAGAATAGAAAATAATAGTTTTATTAATCTCTAAAAAAGATTTGGTTATTAAAAAAATATTTCGTATATTTGTAAAACAAAAATAAAGAAAATGAAAAAAACATAAAAAAATAAATTTGGTAATTAAAAAAATTATTCGTATATTTGTTAAAGATTATTAAAGCATATTGAGTTCCTTTAAAACATAAATTAAAGAAAAAACATACTCACCGCTTTATAACAAATTATAAACTTTTTAATTTAATTATCATATAAAAGTATTGAAAATAGTTAGCATAAAACGTTCCTTCAAAAAACTCAACTTTTATGAAAAAATACGTTTCGCTAATCTTTTGCACAAGTAGTTCCTTTTAAAATTTAGTGGGCGCAAGTCCTCTGCCAAAAAATACTACTCGCAATTTATTTTAATACTAAACTCTTTAAGGCATAGGGTGTTCCTTTTAAAAACAATTTTTAGCAGTTCTTACACCTCGCCTTTTTACCTTATTGTGGCACAAATAGTTCCTCTACTTTTATTTAGGAAAAATTTACTATTCGCTACAACAAAAAGAAAGACATAAATAGTTCCTCTTTAATTATTGGAAATTTTACTATTCGTCTTTCTTTTTTAATTTTAATTTGTTTATTACTTGCAAAGCAAGAATAAAAAAAATATATTTTTGTTTATTAAGTCAAATAGTTGTATATTTGCAACACAGAAAAAAAAACACATAGTATGAATCATTTAGTTATCGCCCTTTTTAATAAGGCAATCCCATCAACTGAAAAAATTAATTTCAGTGAAGTTAATAAAGTAGCTACAAAGTTAGGGTACATTGTACACCCCGACATTTGTAATCGTGAAGTTTTGAATTGGTTAAACACTCAAAAGGTTAATCTAAATTCAACCTTCTACAAAAGTTGGAACGATGTTATCGTAAAAAGTCGTTGGGAATTATACCTTGACCAAATTAAGCACTATGCCTCAACGTATGGTACTGATTTTAAGGGTGAAGTGTATTTGCCGGAAGGGGATATAGAAATCCCTAAGTTTACAGACTTTAAAGTTATCACTCCGATAACTGCACAAGAAGTAATTTCTCGTTGCGAAGGTATGTTATTTAGTGGTATCGCTCTAAAAGAAGATACTATGAAAAATCTTTTGGACATTCTTACTTGGTTAAACCATAAGATTGATGTTGATAAAGTAAGGAACAAAGAAGCTAAAATGATTTTATGCAAAACATATAATCTTTTGCCTTCCGATGCTGCCGAATTGGTAAGATACTTAGTGTATTTACATACTGATTCTACTTTATTGATTAAGAGTCCAGAAGTCATTAGGACTATTGGGGCAAAACACATTGATATTACTAAAATAGTAAAATCATTTGGTGAAGAAAAACTTTCCAGCGTGTTCTTCCGATTCAAACCGATTTTCTTGGCTTTCAAGAAAAATCATAAGAATAGAAAACTTATTAACAAACTTAGACGTTTGGCAAATAAGTTTCATAAGCCTATGGCAGATGGATTTTTTGAAACATTACTTAGCAATAAGGAAAATGTTTATCAATTGGAAGGTCGTTTAAAAACGATTACTAACTTCAAAAAGATTGGTTTGCTACAAGCAATCAATATAAGATTGAAGGAATTGGGTGATAAAGTTTATTTGGTTCGTAACCAAAAAATCTTTATCAAAACAGGACAAGAGTTCAAATATACTGATACTGACTATCTAAAAGTAGTTTATAGTATCATATATGAAGATTTGGTTTCTACTTTGAAAGAAAAGGCTTGTAAAGTAAGATTACCGCAAGGTATTAACTTAACTTTGCCAACTTCTGAAAAATCTTTTATCGGTAACTATCCGATTGGTTCATCATTTGACTTTGGTGATTCTGATAATATCGTTGGTATTTATTGGAGAGGTGAAGATGGTGCTAGAGATTTGGATTTGAAAAGAATTGATATTGATGGTACTCAATATGGGTGGAACGCTTCTTATAAAAACGCTAATAACTCAATTGTTTTTAGTGGGGATATGACAAGTGCAAATCCAGAAGCAACAGAATTATTTTATGCGAAAAAAGGTGTACAACCTTCTATCTTTAAGGTAAATTTGTTTAGCGGTGCGATTAATAGCAAGTTTAAGTTCTTTGTTGCAAAAGAAAACATTGATGGTAAAAGATTCCATAATTATATGGTTAATCCTAACAATATATTGGTTTCAGTAGATTGTGTAATGGATTCGCAAGAAAAAACTTTGGGTGTTGCCGGAGATAATAAATTTATCTTGGCTCAATTTAGAAGTGGTAAAGGTAGGGTTGCAGGTAATTCTGTTACTAACAAATATACTGACTATGCTATGAACACTTTGGATACTTATGTGGATATGCGTAAAGTTTTAACTGATGCAGGGTTTACATTTGTGGAAAAAGAAAGTGAAGCAGATATTGACTTTACAAAGTTAAGCAAAGATAGTTTGATTGATTTGTTTGATAAAAACAAAAAGATTGAATTAAAAAAGGTAGCAGAAGTTGCCTAAGTTTATTGAGAGAGAGTGTTCCACGTGGAACACTCTTTCAAAATAGATTTGTTTAATAATTTTTTATTCCGTATATTTGCAGTATGAAAAAAATAGAGTTTAAAAAAGCAAATGATAATTCGTTTTTAAGTGTTATTCTTAACAGATTAAAACTTACAAAAGAACAATTAATTAAAATGAATACACTTGAAATAAGAGACCATATTAAAATTAATAATATTAAAAATATTGGTATTGGTAAATTTAATTTTGGTGAATAACTTAAAAAGTGTTATCTTTGAATAAATAAAAAAATCCGTTGGTAGCTCAGTTGGTTAGAGTGCTATTCTGATGCGCAAACTTTATAATGATTGAATGGCAAAAGAATTTGAGTAGGGAAAGGATAGTGATTCGAAGCACTATTTGAGTAGACCAAAAAGTTTGAATAGTTAAGAGAGATTTGTAAAGATTCAATAATAGAGGTCGGGGGTTCGAGTCCTTCACAACGGACCAGTTTTAACTTATAAAAACTTTTATGTTAGATATTTAGTATATACTTTACAGCCCAACTCTCCATTGGGATTGGTAAAGAGCAATATAGAAAAATAACTAATATAGAAGTTTTTTGTTTTAAAAAATTACACATTATGAGAGATACTACTGAATTTGTTGCTGAAAGTTTATTAACATTTAATAGTGTTGAATATAATCCTTTACAGGATTATTTAGTTTTAGAGCCATCTGCCGGCACAGGATTTTTGGCAAATTATATCAAATATTTCTTTAAGGAAAGAATTTTTCAAGCAAAAACAAAAAGCCTTACTATCAATTGTATTGAATTAAATAAAGATAAGTTTGATATTTTATCAAAAGATTTTCCTAAAGCAATTCATGGCGATTTTCTTAAATTAGATATTCAAAGAAAATATGATTTAATAATTGCAGCACCACCATTTAAAGGTAATACAGATTTAGAACATATAATGAAAATGTATGATTTGTTAAAAGTCGGGGGTGAAATTATATCATTAACTACACCTTATTGGTTTACTAATAATGAACCTTTACAAGTAAAATTTCGTGAATGGTTAAGTGATAAGCCACACAAAATTAAGATGTTACCCGATATGACTTTTTCGGAAAGGGGAAAATCTGTTCCAACTGCAATAATAAATATTTACAAATGGAGACCGTAACAAAATATACACCTAAGCAAAAAACAACTAATTTTCAATTTAGATGGAATGAACCGCTTGGAGTGGCTGAATGTCCGTATGCTTATAGATGGGTATTTATATTTTTTGGTTTTTCAATTCGTATTCATAAATGGTTAAGGTCAGATGATTCTAGGTATATGCACACACATCCCTGGTTTTTCTTTACGTTTGTATTAAAAGGTAGTTATACTGATGTATCAATGAAAGATAATATAATTTACAAAGATACATTAAAAAGATTTAATTTTCGTTATAGACCTGCTAATCATTTACATTATGTTGAAGTTCCAAAAGAAGGTTGTTTAACAATTTTAATCACAGGTAGACCATTGCAAAAATGGGGATTTTGGGTTGATGGAAAAATTAAAAGACCATTAAAATTTTTCCATAAGTTCGGACACCCACCTTGTTCAGAACAATAATTTGGTAGATAACTTTTAATCCCTTATATTTGCATAATGGAAATAACACAAGAATTAATAGAATGTATCTTTTTAAGAGTAACAGGAGATACAATAAATAGTAAGATGCGAACCGTTCCTACAAGTATATCACTTGTAAAAAATGCTGATACTAATGGTTTAGTAGCAATTGAAAGCCGTTGTGAGGAAGGCTATTACCTTGTTGACCTTAAAAATTTAACAGAAGATAAAGAAATTCTTGTTAAAGAAAGGGAAGAACGCCTAAAAATATATTTAGAATTAAAAAAAGAATTTGGTTAGTAAGTTTTAATCCCTTATATTTGCAGTACAAAAATACACAGTATGAAACATTACAATTTATTATTTAAGGGAGTTGAAACAAATAAAAGACCTTTAGATTTGACAGATGAAGAATTTGAAAAAATTAATGCAGATTTGGCAGGTTCGGTCTTTGAATTAGTATTGCATCCAAAAACTACTGAAATAGAATGGTTTATTAATTTATCTACTGAAACAGCAGAAAAAATCTGTTTAAGACATGATATAAACCCAAAATCTGTTTCAGTTAATAATATGATATTTTTTTACGAAATATATCATAAATAAGTTTGGTAGATAACTTTAAAACACTTATCTTTGAAGTACAAAAAGAAAATACATATTATGAGTAAAGTAAACGTTAAAATTAACCTTCTACAAGCATTTGAAGGTAATGTAGTAACATTAGAAGAAGCCTTTAAGGATTCAATTAAAACTTCTAAAGTAAATGAAAAACAATTTCTTCCTTTGGAAGTTCTAAAAGGAAAACGTTGGATTTGTGTTGATGACTTGGAAGGCGACCATTTCTTCAAAAAGAATAATGGCGATGTACAACTACAAGTTGAAGTAGCAGAAAAAAGAGAAGTTGATAAGTTCGGTAACTCTCATAGTGTTTCACTACAACAAAGCAAAGCTACTAAAGAAAGTGGTGCTGCCCGAAAATATTGTGGGGATGGTAAACAATTTATTTTTGTTCAAGCTAAGTTAGTTGAAACAGCAACCACAGAAAATCTTCTTGCAGAAGCTAATACCAAAAAATTAGAAGAAGAAGATGATTTGGTTTTCTAAAAATAAATTAAAAAATGCCCCCTCAAAGGGGCATTTTTATTTGGATAATAACTTAAAATACCTTATCTTTGTTTAACAGAAAATAAGTGAATTATGTTTATGAAAGTTTTAATGTGGTATTTTATAGGAGTTGTTTTAAGTTATATTCTTCTAATTGTAGGTAATACAATGTCAGTTAAATGCGGTGAAGAAAAAGCTAAATTAAAATATATATTTTATAGTTGGTTAAGTTGTATATTATGGTTAATATCAATTATTAGTATGCTGTTTAAATACTATGTACCTTTCAATAAAATAGCAAAGTTTTTTAATCAAGAACCCGACTTAACAAATAAAAAATAATTAAATATGAACCCTACCGAAAAGTTTTTTTTAATGTATGGGATTGGTGTAGTATTAGCAATTCCTTTAATAATGTTTTATAATAAAATGTATAAACACGACAAAACACCACTTAAAATTGCTCTACTTAGTTATGTAGCAATTATAGCTTTCTTATCAGCAACGTTTGATAATTTGTTTGGTAATGATGAAGATGATGAAGATTTTTTTGCAGGGCTATAAAAAAAATTTTTTTTTTGGTTTGAAAAAATTTTTTTTTCTTAAACAATTTTCATAGTATGCACAGAAAAAAATTTTTTTTTTCATAGAGTTTTAGCAAAGCATAGCCACAGAAAAAATTTTTTTTTCTTGCTAGTATCAAAAAATTTAGGCAATAGAATATTATTCCAGTAACTTTAAAAGTTGCTAGTAAAGTTGTGGCAAAGCACAGCCATTAAAAAATATGTATGTATTTTTTATATTATATAAATTCTGTTTAAGTGATGCAATAATATAGGGTAAAAAGTTAGAAAACAAAAATATTTTTATCCTACTAATTTAGTGGACTATTATGCCAGCCTCCCTCTGATTCCTCCAGGTTCGTCACCCGCCTGCCCCTTTTGGCACTACAAAGATAAGGGGTTCTAAGTTATTAAACAAATAAAACACAATCTTTTTTTAAAAAAATAAAAAATAAATATTTTGCTTTTTTGTTTGTTGGTATCAAATAAAACTATATCTTTGCATCAGTTAAATAAAACACTATGGCAAAAAAGTTATTCAATACAGAAGTAAATAAGGTTAGAAAAATGGCAAGTCTATTCAGTTTCAACCTTAAATTAAATGGTAAGCAAATCATTCTAAGTAGTGATAATCAAACCAAATTAAAAGAAGCAACAAGGTTGCTCGAAGCAGCCGCAAATATTTTAATAGAAATAAAATAAAAAAAAATAAAAAAATATTTGTTGGTTTCAAATTAGTTCTTTATATTTGCACTATATTTATTTACACACTAAAAAAAGTTAATTATGCTTACAAATTTTGCAGAAGAAATTGAAGTTGTTGAAAGTGATGCTATTAAAAACTTTCAAGTTGAATTACCAAAAGAAAGTGCATCAGCCACTCGCAAAGCTAGAAAATTTGCCGAAAATTTCCTCTTTGACGATTTAGAAATTGACAATGTTATAATTGTCGGTACAACCACCCTACAAAAAGAAGATAAGGTCGACCATCTTTTAATTAAAGATTTTGGGGTTGGACTTACAGCAGGTTTGGACTTTTCAAAATTGGCAGACGAAAATCCCGAATGGAAAGGAATCCCAATTTATTTAGCAACAGAAGAAGATTTGCTTTTCTCTAACTTTTTTGTTGAAGGCGAACAGAACGAAGAAACTCGAAACTATCGCAAAAACAAAAAAGAACAAGAAGAACTTGAAGAAGTCGAAGATTAAAAATGTTCCACGTGGAACAATACAAAAAAAGAGTGTTCCACGTGGAACACTCTTTTTTACATTTTTTTAACAAAAATATTTGTTTAGTAAATATAAATCCCTTATCTTTGTACAGTCAATGTAAGACAGCCGCTTTATAAAATAAGTGAAGGAATCAGAAGTAGGCTGCTTATTACTTTTTTGTTAAAGAAATGTTAAAAGGTATAGACAGCCTACTCCCTTTGGGAGTGTTTGCGAAGCAAACTACCTTTGATCTCTCCATACATTTTATAGTACGCCTGCCCCCTTTGGCACTACAAATATACAACTTAATTCAATACAAAGTGCAAAAAAATAAAAAAAAAATAAAAAAAAAGATTTTTGTAAAAATATTTGTTTAGTAACTTTTAAGACCTTATATTTGCAGTATAAATATTTACACTATGACTAAAGGATTAACAGTTTTTGAACCTGCAACAAAAAATCAAACTTGGGCGTTATACGCTTGTTACAAAAAAGACCTTAGAAACTTAGGTTTAAGTAAGGCAGAAGCGTCAATGCTTATTGACGATTTTAATAGAGGGGTTAATAAAGAACTCCCTAAAAAATACTTAGATAAGCTAACAAATAACATTAAAACAGTAGTTGCAGCAGCAGAAAAAACAATTAGCAAAGCTAATAAAAAAGCAAAGGTTTCACCTTTATTTGCTTATATGACATCAAATGAAGTGGCACAAGAATTGATTTCTGTTTTAGGTGCTGAATTTCGTATCGGTGGTGCTATCACTAATGATATTGATAAAACAGATAAAAAAGCATATTTGATGCTGGGAGGGGGTTGTGGCTTTGCACACTTACAATGGGATAAAAGAAACAAAAAAGTTGGAGAAATAATTAAGGAAAGTAATTTGATTAAGCAAGAAGTTGAAAAGTATTACATTTCTTTAATAGACCCTAACTATATTGCTAAGTTGCAAAAAAGTGGTAATCCTATTCAAGCACACTTTATGCAAAACTTATCTTACAATACTTCTTGGAACTACAAAATTATTCGTTATCTGAATGACTTGGGTTACAAAAATATTACTACTACAAGTAGATACGATTAATGTTCCACGTGGAACATTAAAAATAAATAAAGGAAAGTTTTGTTTAATTCAAAACTTTCCTTTATCTTTGCATCACAAATAAATAAATATGGCAAAAGCAATCACAAGTTTTGAAACAAAAACAGTTTTTAACAAAAAAGACGAAGTTATTGAATTTTTAGAAATTAAATTTGATAATGTTAGTGCTAAACCTATTATTGATAAAAAAGTTAATATTTTACATGAGTATTACTCAAATGAAAAGAAAATTGGTTATACACAATATTTGTATGACAAAAAAGACCCCGAAAAAATTAAGTTTAAGCATAAATTAGTTTTGGTGGATAACATTTAATTCCTTATCTTTGCTACAACAAAAAATAACAAGTATGAAAATAACAGAATTTGATGCTTTGAATGTAAAGCACTTTAGAGCAGAATTAGAAAATACCTTAAACGAATTTGCAACAAAGTTTGGGGTGAAAGTTGCTTCTTTGGGTAATATATCGTATGACAAAAATATCTTACATACAAGTAAGTTAAGTTTTGCACCTATATCAAATCAAATTCCTGTTACAGCACCTTTACAAAATTATGTAGGACATAAGTACAAACATGGTAATCGTACTCTAACTATTTTGAGTGTTCAAGATGGCAAATTGTTAGCAATAACAAACAGAAATGCACGTTATTTAATAACAAGAGAGCAAATAAAAGAAATGGTAAAATTGCCATAAAAGAATAATTGAAAAAGATGTTCCACGTGGAACATCTTTTTTTCATATCTATATAAAAAAAAATAATAAGTAGCCCACCTTTGATTTCTCCATACTTTTTATCGTACGCCTGTCTTACTTGACTGTACAAAGATAAGGGTTTATATATTACCAAACAAATTTATTTTAAAAAAAGATTTATTTGTTTAATAACTTTTTACCCCTTATATTTGCACTACAAAAATAAAAATATGATAGCATCTATCTCAAAAGAATTGTACCCTGTTTCTATCCCTCACTATGAAGGAGAAATAAAAATGTTGCCGTTTGAACTTTCTGACTTGGCAAACATACCCGAAAAGTTTAAGAAACTTGTTGAAAACTTAATATCGTTCTTACCTATTAAACAAGGTATTGCTTTTCTTACAGTAGATGGCAAAACTATTCAACAAGGTAGCACTCATAGAAGGGGTGGCAAACATATAGACGGAAATTATATATTTGCAGGAAATAGTGGTTGGGGTGGTGATAATGGCGGTAATGGTGGCGGTAATGGTTGGAAAGTAGGTGAAAATGGTTTCAAACTTTCTTTACCACAGCACAAAATTAGCTATGAAAATCCTAATGGTGGCATGATTATTGCATCTGACTTTGTTGGTTGTATGGGTTGGAATGGAGTTTTTGAAGGTAAAGCAGGGATAGGTGGCGATTGTACTCACTTGGATATTAAGCAGGAAAGTGGGTTTTTATTAAAGCCTAATGTGGCTTATTATGGTAATTCACAATTTGTTCACGAATCTTTACCGATTGAAAAAAATATTCACAGAAATTTGGTAAGGATTACACTACCTTTAGAATATCCCCCTTTAATGTTATTAACACATAATTTTGGTAAAAGGGGATGTAATTAAAAAAAAGATTTGTTAGTTTAAAATACTTTCTATATATTTGTAGTATGAACGTAGCACAAGCAGTAGTAGAATTACATAAGATACAAGAAAGGATTGATAAGTTAGTAAAACGTAGAAAAGAATTAATTGCTGAAAGAAACTTATATACAGATAAGTTTGAAAGGGGCGATATTGGGCAAACTTTGTATAGTATGCGAATGACACCTATTCATTTTGAAAGTGGTTTGATTAAGAATGAGTATGAAAAAGAATTGAAGCGTTTTGCTAATACAGAAACTATTTATGCAATAGCAAAAAGTTTTGAAGGTGCAGAAGCAGAAGAAGAAATTTAAAAAAAGATTTGTTTAGTAAGTTTAATTCACTTATCTTTGTTGAAACAAAAAAAGTTCTTTGAATAAAAATATTGGAAAGGAAACAAATTGAAGCGTATCGCTGTATTAATCCTTTCTAATTTGGAATAATTGGGGTACGGTCTCCCACCTTACTAATAGGCAGCGATTATGCAGCTAAAGAGTATGAGTTAGTAAGTGTAGGGTTTACCACGATTTGCAAATCCTTTTGGCAGCGTTTTTCGTAGCCGTTTATATTTGGAATTGTTATAGCATATAGGTCGTAGGTTTTCTGTACCCCCTTTTATTCATTTGCTGTTCCGAGTTATTGGAACAAGCCCGAAAAAAATCCTTAATGGCTATACAAATGCCTTTAAGGTATAGACTAAGTAGCATACTTCGCCCTTATGGCTCTTTTTAGCACTTAGTCTATTATGTATGGTTCGGGGGGCTAGATGCTTAAATGCAACCTCCCGAACAATTTTAACCTGTGTTCGGCCGGACACTTTTACGATCCAGAAAACTGCGGTGCAGCAGAATTAAAGGTTTTTCTTTGAAAAAAGGTTTTCTTTAATTCAATTATGAATTGAAACAACGTTCCACGTGGAACGTTGTTTTTTATTTAAAATAAATTTGTTTAGTAATATATAATCCCTTATCTTTGTATTGTCGTTAAGGACAGGCGCACGATACAAAGTGTGAAGAAATCAGAGGTGGTCTGTTTATTAAAAAAAAATAAAATAATTTTAAAATAATTAAAAAAAGATTTGTTTGTATTGAATTAAACCTTATCTTTGCAGTATAAATATTTACACTATGAGATATGAAATGTGGACTTTTCACAACCCCTTAAAAAATGCTTGGGGGTTAATGTTTGGTAAACAATTACCCGAAAATAAGTATGTAGTTTTATTAGGTAATAATGAAACAGGCGAAGTATATAATACAAAAGAAGACCTTATTAAAGGTTGGAAACGTTGTTTAGCTATGTCTTGGAATCAAGATATTAGCTTATATTATGGTAATAATCTTATTCGTTCAGTTCATAACTTTAAGCAAAAAATTACAAATAAAAATATAGAATATCCTTGTTTTTATAAAAAATATTTGGTGGAATCAAATTAAACCTTATCTTTGCACTATCAAATTAATTAATCAGTTAAAAATTTTACACTATGTCAGTAAACGTTGCAGAATTAAAAGCTAACAATTTAGCTAAAGCAAAAAGTATCTTAGCTACTAAAGGTTTAACCTTCGCTAATGTTGGTATTTCCGACAAAATTAAAATCAATACTTTAGTAATTGATTACACACCCGACCTTAAAACAAAAGTTGAAGATATTGTAAAAAATATCGGTATTTCCGAAAGGGCTGCAATCACTTTGCTACTTGAAACAGAAATTGCAAAAATCAAAATTGATACTACTATTCAAGCAGTAGAAAAAACAATTTCAGATGCAAAAGAAACAATCGGCAAATCTCACATTGAGAAAGTAATTGAAGCAGCTAAAGCAGCAGCACCAAAAGTTGATGCACCAAAAGTTGATGCAGTTGCAGAAACACCAAAAGCAAAAGTAGTAAAACTTGACGAAAAGTTGAAAGATACTATCAACGAAACAGCAAAAGAAGTTTGCCAAACTAAGGGGTTAATTTATCCACAAATCACAATTTCAGATATAGCCATAAAGTTTGGAGAGTTTTTTGAATTGACAGGTATTTTGGCAGTTGCAGAAGCAAAAGCAAAAGCAAAGCAGTTGATGGAAAAAACAGGCATCACTTCCGAGAGAGTTTGTTTAGTGTATATGTATGAGAAAGAAATTACATTTGTGCCAGTAGTTCGCACAACTGAAAAAACGTTCTCAATCAACTTCGACCCTAGTTCTTTAATCATTGTTCTTGACGAACAAGGTAGATTCAACTTTCACCAAAAAGCAGAATATACAGCAGTTACAAAGGTAATGATGGCTTTACAAATTGTTTTAGGTAGAATTGGTAAACAACCTAATCCTATGGAAAAGTTGAAAGACCTTGCAGAATATTTGAATAATGCTAAGGTAAAAACATTCAAAGAATGTATTACTCAAACCGAGAATTTTTTGAAAAAATAGTTTCACAAAAAAGAGTGTTCCACGTGGAACACTCTTTTTTAAAAGTTTAAGGAAAAGTTTTGTCTGTATCAAAACTTTTCCTTATCTTTGTGTAAAGTTTTACACTATGGCTCAACACATTATAACAGCAGAAACAATTTTAGAAGTATTAAAAGCAGATACTAAAGGTAAAGGCGGTATATTCACAATTAAGTCTATTAAGACACAAAAAGAATATAGCTACAAAATTAATCGTGTTTGTTACAAAAACATTTGGTATTCACATATTTTTGTTGAAACACAATATATGGACTTTCTTTATTTAGGCTACTATTCAAATGGTAATTTAATACTTAAAGGACAAGTTAATAAAGTACCTTCGGCAATTGCAATCGCTTATGTAATAAGTTGCATTGAAAAAAATGAATTAAAATACATTAACGAAAGAACACAATTTTTTCACTTAGGTAAATGTATTAAATGTGGAAAACCCCTAACTGATTCAAATAGTATTCAAGCAGGACTAGGACCATATTGCAGAAGTATAGTGTAAATGTTCCACGTGGAACATTTTTATCAATTAGTCTACTGATTTAGGAGGCTAATGATACACACACATAAAAAATAATAAATAGCCTCCCTCTGATTCCTTCAGCTATTTGATAAGCCGCCCGTCTAACTTGACGATACAAAGATAAGGGTTTATATATTACCAAACAAATTTATTTTAAAAAAAGATTTATTTGTTTAATAACTTTTTACCCCTTATATTTGCAGTATGAAATTATTAACAGAGTTTCCCGATACAGAGATTTTTTATAGAGGTACTATCATAGTATTAAAAGATATGCAAATTACACCAACAGGTAATTTTGATATAATGTATTGTTTAATAGGCAATACAGGCAATACATTTAGT
>Ga0304729_1001909_pt1 | contig 13080 bp, 2 predicted proteins | sample C_131016_MF_Meta_FD_190475 | JGI IMG/M metagenome (GOLD analysis project Ga0304729, IMG submission 190475) | Freshwater microbial communities from Lake Croche, Canada to study carbon cycling - C_131016_MF_MetaG (v2) (version 2) | ecosystem: Environmental > Aquatic > Freshwater > Lake | place... | reverse complement strand
TCAATAAGACTGGTAATTTATGTTTGCTAAGTCCATTGATTAAAAAAAAATTCAAATTAAGTTACGGCGGAAACATGCATAAAAAACAAAAAGACAACAGAGAAAAACAGTAGAATTTCAAGCTATCTAAAAGTCTAATACCACTATCCTGTAACGCCAGGCTGTGCCTCTTAGGCAACCACAAAGCAGACAAGACTACAACATGCGGGGCACTGGCGCCATCCGGGAAGTCAGCCAGGGTCGTATATTTGGGTGGGCGTATCAAACTGCACCACCGGTTTTACGCTAGGCGAATTGGGGGATAGGGGAGTGATAGGGCTAGAGAGAAAAGATCTGGCTATTGGAGGGGGTAGAGAGGAGTCATACACCACATGAAACGATAACCCTGACTCTGAGCGGACATATTTCGATACTTTGACCCGCGGCTGATGACGCTCTGGAGGAGGTTGCGGCTTGCGGGAAGAGGGAATCTTGAGCGGAGAGGTAGGCTTTGGAGGGGAGGGTTCCGCAGGTGTAGACAGAGTGGTAAGTGTACTAGGAGGACTAGGTAGAGAAGGGATCTCAGGTGAATTCGCCGTGGAGAGTGGGGTCTTTAAGGTACGCAGATTAGCAACAGACGGTTGATCTGGCAGCGGACCCGGAACCTTTACTCGATGCTTGTAGTACATAGGTATGCTAATGCGAGGGCGAATCTTTCTCTTCTGTTTGGACTTGGTAGCAGGGACAGTGGGGAGGGCAGTGGGGGCAGCCATAACCTGAATAGTAGAGGGGGGGAAATAAGCTAGTATACCCGATCCTGTAGCAGAGGAAGATATTGAGGAAGGACCAGGAAGGAGTGTAGGAGGAGATGGAGGCTGGCTGCTGCAAGCAGCGAAGGAGGGGAGGCTAAGTTTAGGCCAAGTTTTTGGTGCAGCAGGCGGCCGGGAGACGACAGAGAGCACATCAGGAGCAGTTATTCGATTGCGTAACTCCTGAAGCACCTGAAAGGGAAGAGAGGGAAAAGGTTCTGGAGATGGATAAAGATAGTCAGGAGGTACATAGGAGGGATGCGGGTAAAGTTTCATGTGAGCATCTAGCTCTAGTATAGCCTGTTGGCGGGAGTGCCAAAGGGTTGTAGTACCAGCAAGCAGAACCCGCCCTAATTGGAGAAAAAGAGATTTCAAGACATTCAAATCTATATCAGAAATGAATTGCGCATCTCGTCCGACTCGGAAGGAATCTAGTTGAGAGGAGGTCCATATGCCTCGCCAAATATCAGGAACTTGGTCGACCCCATGCACCATAGAAAGAAAGTGATTGCCTATGTACATTATGTTCGAACTAAGAGAAGGGCGTTGAGAAGCTAGGTTAACAAAGACCGTGCGAAGCGACGAGATGGTGTCTTGGCGGATACGGTGGGCTCTTGGATAGTCACAGAAGAGGTTCCAGTGATAGGCCGAGTCTGTCTCCGCGCACAGGGGGCACTTCGAGATGGTATCTTTCAGTTTCGGATCGTCAACAGCTTTCGCCTTGTTACCTTGGTGCCAATGCTTGTCCCAAAGAATACGGTTATGGAAGGCCAAGGAAGCTGGGTTTTTAGAGAAGTCCCATAGTAATGCAGCGAGGGGTATGAAGCGGTTGTGCCACTTGGGAGGAAGAGAACGCGACGACCTGTCTCGGTCCCGATCCCGAAGGTACTGGTCTAGTCGGCGAAGATATATAGAATCCATCAGAGAAGGCGATCGGAGTTGCATATCTGAGGTGCCGAAAAACCAAGTATTGTCAGGAATAAGAGAAGAGGTGAGGGAGGAGGCGTCTTGGGTGGGGAGAGGGTGAATATAAACATGATTTTCAAAGTTGTCCTTGTAGCTGTAAACTGATGTAGTGGTTAAGGAGCCAGCTGCAGCTCTGTCCGCCAGGTGGTTACCCCACATTTCCCTAGACCAGAAAGATTCGTCAGGTACAGACCTCTCCGGGTGTCCCTTGATCCAGCAGAGGCCAGTACTTTGACGGGAAAGAAAAGATACGCATGCGGACAGGAGGGATGCATCACCAGAGGTCGTCTTGAGAGGAGATGAGAGCGCAACGAGTTTCTGTAATTTGAGGACAACAGACTTACAGTCAGAGTAGATGATAGCAGGGGTAGGAGGGGAACAGGAGCGAATAAAGAGAGCCACAAGAATAGCCAGAGCTTCCATGCTGAAGGCTGAACACGCGTTGAGCCCTTGACCGTTGATAATATGTAAAGTAATAATAGGGCGGTCTTTCCAGTCGGAGGCACGACTAATAAAGACAAGACCTGCACTACCAATGAAAGAGGGAGAGTTATGAGTGACATGATCCCAATAAGACCCTGCCCGTGCCCAGGCACCATCCGTAAAGATATCGTAGTCTCCAAGGCCACTCAGTGTAGTAAGAAAATCATCAGGAAGCCACGAAGCTGATGGAGAGGGGGCAGAAGGGAGAGAGTATGTTGCCGGACCAGCTATGAAGTGGGGATAAAGGAAGCTGGAAGATGACTGGGGAGAAGAGAGAAATATCCTGCGGGGGATAGTGCCCAATACTTCTGGTGCAGGACCAGAGAGAGAGGACCTGCCACCCATTAGCGGGGTGCGCGAGGGGAAGGCTGGGTTCGAAATTGAAGGGAGACGAGGATGAAGCAGAGGGAGTAGCCGGTAGTTCAGGGAGTTGAATTGTTCATCAGTCCATCCTTGAGTCTCAACGATATTGTACGGGGGGACGATAGAATCTTCAGAGGGAATCCAGTATTGCCGGGGACGAATTACTACCGGAACTCCAGGAGGAAGAGCGATTTGGTAGGTTGAGAGTAAGGCGCCTCCAGTGGAAGAGAAATCATTCCAAGAAGAAGGGGCGTTAGCAGGAACAGAGTAAAGGTCACCAAGATGGTGAATGCTATGGGAGGAGACCCAGTCGAATAACGGGAGTGGTTTGGAAGGGCGGGGGACAGTGATTATGGTAGAGGAGGGATGGTGAGTGTCCGAGCAACCTTGACGCGAAAGAAAGACATCCCCAGAGGCAGCGAAGTGTAAAACACTGTTAGCCCAACACGAACTGTCCAGCGTTTCAGCCGGACGGATTGTAACAGAAAATCCGGGGGCTGGAGATTGAGACGAATTGACCGCAGCATTATAGAGAAGAGTATCCATAGTTTTAGTAGCCGAGCCACTGCATCGGAGATGCCGCTGAATCATGGAATACTTCGCTCGCTGTATGCCATCGGAGACTTTGTAACAGCCCAGCCCACCTAGTTTGCGGGGTAGGTATATGAGGGAGGTTGGATAAGAGGACATGTTAGAGGAGATTTTACGGTAGAGTTTGGTGAAGGGTTTGTCAATGTCATCATATTCCGATTGGGTCCAGCTAGAGAACTGGGCACCATATTCTACTCTTTTGGCTATCACTGTACTGGCTACCATGCTGAGATTGGCAGGAGAGCCGAGAGTACGAGAGAGAATGTTGCACGCCGTATCAGCAATCTTTTTGCAGTGGGCAAACTGAGAGGCATGGATAGAAGGAGAGGAAATATCATAGAACTTGCCAAGAACTTTGAGGGTACCCGTAGAGAGAACGGGGATAGAGTGAGGTTGCCAGTCTGAAGTATGAATGACGACTGAAGGGGAGGGAGACCCCGGAGCGAGACGAGGGGGGCCGTTAGGATAATGAACAAAGGTCCGGAGTTTGTTTATAGCAATGTCTAAGCCAAAAATAATCGAATAAGCAGAAACAATGTCAGCTTTGAGTTGTAGCCCCGTAAGACTGGCCATTCCTGATAGTAGGTCGTCGGCATAAGCAATGTCTGAAGCGGGAGATAGATGACCAGTGGAGGAGGAGATGTAAAATTGGTCAGAAGAGACGGAAGAGAGAGCACATAGGAGGATGTCAAAGGCGGCATCCCAATTGAATGGGCTGGAGACATCACCTTGGCCAGCACCTCTGATGGCGGAGAAGTAGTCACGGTCAGAGAATCCTTTATATTTCCGCTTGCTCCATTCCCGCTGGGCATATGGGGAGCGGACAATGGTGTGACCCTTTTCGTCCAAGGAAACCAATAGGTCCGCAATGTGAAAAGGAACCCCAAGGCGGGTCCAGCTAAATCGCAGAGCGTTCTTACTGAGAGAGTCAAAAGCTTTGCGAACATCCCAAGAAGAGAGGTATAGAGGAGATGAAGAGAATGACGACTGTTCGAACATAGCTTGTAATTCGAGCAATGCGGTGTCAGTGCCACGACGTGACCGAAACCCATGCTGTGAGGGATGAAGAGTATTGTGGGAATTCCAAGTCGTGTTGATGCGGTAGACTATGAGGCCTATCCAGCACTTACGAAGGACCTCAACCAGCATAATGGGGCGTTTGGAAAGTAAGGAGTCATCATCGGGGTTTTTGGGAATGGGACATAGCCAGCGCCAGCGCCACCAGTCCGGGATGTAGGCATCTTTCCATATAGCAACAAGATTGTCGTATATGTGAAGTTTGAACTTAGGAGACCAGGCTTTCATCATTTTATATGTTAAATCTGAGATACCGCCCGCAGTCCGACTTGATCGAGAGGAAATTGAGGAGCAGAATTCTTCAAAAGAGGGAGGTTGTTTGAAGACTTCGGAAAGCTCCGAGTGGACGGTAGCAGCAGTTGAAGAAGAGGTCATAGCAGTCCAGATGATATCTCGTAGATGTAAGGGAATTTTGAGGGGCTCCGTGCGGGTGTCGAAGTCTTCCCGAGTGCCACCCGTGCGCCAGTCCCACGAGGATTCATGTATGCCATGTTGATGGGCCGGAGGAGGAGAGTATGTTTCTTCGAAGTGAGACGTGAGGGCTTTGTGGATTTCATAGGGATCAGAGATTAGACTACCATCTTGGTTACGCAGAGAGTTAAGGGTGGAGTAAGAGACTGTCTCACGTAGAACATTTCTTATATAAGCACCATGTTTGCCCAAGAGAACCAGGTTTTCCCTATGGCGTACAGCAGCATTAATGTTTGCGCGCATGGCTTGCCTCTGCTTACCATGAAGAGATGATTTAATCTCCTCAAGTATCATGAGACAGGTATCAACATGAGCACGGCCAGGTAGGGTAGTCCAGAAGCTGGGACCAAAGCGGGTGAGATTAAGGTGGTCAGAAGCATCCCCCGGGTTGTTCCAGCTTAGTTTGTGGACTGCTTTTACCCAGCGGTCCACAATGATTTTGATTCCAACGTCTTGATCATGTTGATCCTCCCAGATGCGTCTGCCCCTGGTTCCCTGTAGGTGACCAAGAATCTGCAAAATAGCCATTGATTGGGCCTTTAAGGCAATAAGAGTGGGGCTCCAGCCATTCTTGTAGGCAGAGTTTGATTTACCAGGTTTCGGGGTAAGACGGCGAGCTTCAGCTGCAGTGAGGAAAGCTGCGTTGAGTAGGTTATTACTCGCAATTTCTGAGGAGGTCGGAGAATCGAAAAGGGGTAAAGACGAGTCGCAGCGGTCCCGAAGCTCCTCTGTAATGAGTGGGTTATTGGAGGGATTGAATTTGAAAGGAGGGGGGGATTTCCGAGTCTTGGTTTTGCGGAGAAGCCCAGAGCTCCCTCGACCCCCAGGAAGAGTGAGAGTTATAGATAAAGGGCGGTGGTCCGAGATGTCAGATAGAAAGGGACCAAGGTAAGCAGAAGTGGATGATAACCGAGGGGATTCTGCGGGAGGGGAGATCAGAAAGTGATCGATCCATGTCTGAGAGCTGCCTCTGCTAAATGTGTACAGAGGAGAAGAAGACAAAGTGGCGTGGTCCTGGGAGGGGGAGCACCAGTGGTTCGCCTCCGCCCACGGCTTGAGCTGAAATATACCGTTATCCCAGCTGTGATTAAAATCTCCACACACAACGGAGAGGTTGCCAGGGGCCAGGGAAATATGCTTTTCTGACCTCTTGCAAATAATATGTTGTATGTACTCCCTAGGGGTTTTCCCTGCTTTGCATTTAATGAGGAAATCGCGGGTCCTGTTCCACAGACCATGGGAGTCGGTAGATTGGGAATCAGGAGGGTAAGGCCAGTAGGTGCCAAAAATCAAAAGTTTGCCCAAGCCTGTGGTGAGTGTTATCGAAGACACTAGGCCTAGGTTGGAGGGGTCTACGTAGTGATCAGAGAGAGCCCCAGACCACGAGGAGTTAAGGATGATAATTTGGCCACCTACGTTAGGAGCGAGACGTTTACCAACACGTTGAGGGGTGGAGGGGGCATGTAGAACTTTGATCTGACTGCCTAGTAGAAGTTTGGCCTGCTGAGAGAGAAAGTGGGAAGACGAAGTGGTATGTCTCGTGTCTGTGCAGATAAAGACATCAATTTTGAGGAACTGAATAAGGGCCAATACCGAGATAAACTTGGAGTCAGTCAAAGAGTTCATATTCAGAGAGCATATTTTTATATCGGATAACGCAGAGTTTATGTGTTCAACCGCGCCAAGATTATTGGCATCAACCGAAAGTAAGGAGAGCGTGTCTTGGAATTCTAGCTCCCAGGCAGAAAGGTCAGTGTTACGTTTAGATTTACGATCTCGAGGAGGGCGTGGACACAAGGGAGGTGTATTCGGCTTGGGGGCAGAGTGAGACACCGGAGGGACGTCGTTCAAGGAAGGGATAGAAGTATAAGGGTATCTTCGGCGGGGTATGGGCTTAGGTTTCCTCCGAGGGGGCAAGGGAGAGGGATGAGGCCACTTTGGGTTGTGCCATGGCTCGCGGGAGGACTGAGGGTTTAGAGCAGGGACAACCGTTGGTGGGGTATGCGGGGGTGAGGGAGGGGAAGGAGGAGTAACAACAAGAGATCTCGGCATTCGGGTTGCAAGGGAAGCCGTAGGGATTACCGTAAAATGGGAAAGCACCGAAGGGGAGGAGGATGAAGGTAGGTTAGTATACGTTGTCTTTCTATAGGACTTTTTGGCCTTGGCACCGAACTGGTGACCAGGAGTCCAAGGAGTGGTTACTGAAGAGTCGAGAGCAGCGGGGCTCAAGAGTGAAGGCGATGGAGTGGTGTCTACGTCAAGGGATCCAGAGAGTGGTACCGCAGTAAACCGAGAAGGAGGTAAGGGAGAAGGCTGAGCAGAGGTTCGAGATGAAGAGAGAGAGTCCACTTGAGTGTATTCTAGAGATGAGTCAACCTTGAAGAACTCCGGGAAAGACATAAGGTGAAGCAAGTGCAAGTCATTCGCCGTCGGAGAAATGGGAGGAGCTTGCACATGATGAGAGAGAGAGAGTCTATCGGCGGTTTGCGTTGAACTATGGTACGCTCTGGGCATAGGGACTCGCGAGTTTGGGGCATCTCCGAGACGGTAGAAAGTGGCTAAGTAAGTGGGGTTATCCGGGAATGAGAAGTTGTTAATTAAGTGCTTGATAAGAGACCCCAAGGCAGAGTCTAAGTCACGTTGAGGATTCGAGGAAGATGGAAGGGGGTAGAAATGATCAACATTCAAAGCGCCAAAGTTGTCGCGTTGGAGGATAGTTTCCAGATTCGATAGCGATAATGACAGTGATTGGGACGCAGGCAACGAGGAGTCACAGTAGTAAGACACCCAGTCCCCAGGGATGGTAGGGAAGGAGAAGTGAGGGTCTTTAATCATGAGTGTAATGTGAGAGGTGGTGGTTTGAAAGATAGTCTCCAGGGAGGTGGTATCCAGCCAGTTATCCAGAGGGAATCGGGGTCTCCGGGGATTGGATAGCCACGACATAAAGTAGCGAAGCTTAGAGGCAGCTCTGTTTTTGGCATCAGAAGAAGGAGCAAGCTCAAGAGGTGGGAGTAGAGAACGGATGAAGTCAAGGAAAGAAGAGAGATGTTGGCGAGACGCCACTCTAGGAAAGGTGTCCAACGATTCTCCGGCAAGTTTGCGCTGGTGACGGAGGTGAAGCTGGTACAGAAACTGGAAACCACAAGTGCCATTGGGTGAGCATGCTGAGTAGAAAGGGGAGGAGCTGCCACCAGATGGGATTTTTTTCCACACAAACAGGCCAACAGCAGGGTTGTCAAGTAAGTACTGACGAAGACCAGCCGTAGCCACCGAGTTGGAGTGGGAAAGAATCAAGTTTAGGATGTTGGTGAGGTGATAATTGCGCGAGGACGACAACTGCGGAAGAGACAGTGACAGTGCTAGGGAGTGGGACGAGGATCCGTATGTGTCACGCAAAATATCCGTAATGGTTTGAGGCAAGACTACAGGAAGAGTCGAGGAGGTGAGGTCAGTGATGGAGGAGGGAGTGGAAGAAATAGCTTGAGCTTTGGTGATAGCCCGTCCAGAAGGGAGAGGTCGAAGAGAGTAGGAATCAATGAGTTTGGTCTGAAAAGAACTGCGGAACAGAGGAGGGGAGTCGTAAAGATGGAACCTGTCGGCCCAGTAACCAGCACCATAGTGAACAAAGATCTCTTCGTTTGCCAGCAGAGGGCGTGTTGAGATTAAGTAGACTCCACCCTGCCGTTCGACAATGATGGCGTTGCAGAGCGCCTCATTGAGAGCATCATTGGCATAACGTCCATAGCAGGAGTGTGGATGGAAAGCATCAATAACAATGGTATTATCCCTGTTAGCCCACACATAATCATAGCGGGGAAAGAGATCGGGAATAGGTAGGCGAGAAGCAGGTATTCTTTCTCCCGCGTACTTGCAGAGAATCTCATCAGTGTCCACAGGAATAAGTGTGAACAGACCCTTACCGGCGCCAGGGAGAGTAGAGTCGGCAACAGCCAGTTGTTGGTGATTGATTTGAGCGATGGGTAGGGAGATTATGTTAGCCGGTATCGGAAGAGAAGGGGCCAGGGTTTTAAGGAGCGAGGACCGAAGGGGGCGCCCCCCCCCTCGTAGTCGCTCAACTAAGGCAGAACCAACAGGGGTGATAGTTCCAGTGCAGTAATTGCGGTATTTCAGGGAGAGATAGTCTGGAGTCTCAAAGAGGGGAGAGGGGAGGGAAGTGAGCGAAGATTCAGCCGACGGGCAGAGAGATAAGGAAGGGGATGTCCGAGACCTCCAGGCGGAAGGGAGAACACATCTGCTAGTCTGAGAACGAGAAGGAGCTAGGGGAGGCCAATCCAGTGGGGACAGAGATACTGAGGACGAGTTGGAAAGCGGGGAAGAACTGTGGGGACAGGAAGAGAGGTGGTGACCCCGTAATAGCGATCCAATCCTGACCGGAGTTGACAAGGCACATGTGGTAGGGGGTAGAGAGGCCTGCTGAGGGCTAAGAGAGGACACAGTGCCGATACCAGTACGGGTGAACGGAGTAGGAGGGACATCTAAGGGACTGGTTGCAACCATGACAGGAGAGGAGAGAGGTGGAGAGGAAGCAACGAAGGGAGGACTCCCACTCTCCGGAGCACGCTGAGTAGCAGAGGAGTCCAGGGAAGAGACAGTCGACAAGATGGAGTTAGAAGGCGCCGGAGAATACCCACAGAGAGAGGAGGGTAGGGACATGGCATCAGAGGACGGGCCCAACACGAATGGATCCTCTGACGCCATGACTTCTCCCTCCTCACTGAGGTCCAAGTTGTCTAGTCGAGACCCAAAAGGAAGAGCTGTGGAGGGAGCTACATCATGGCTAGAGAGGGGGGGAGGAGAGGACCTACTCCCCTCCCAATTAACAGGTAATGTAGGGTGACGTATATTTATTAAAGTAGTATTATCTTTTATTATATCAATATCAGAAGTAGTATAGCAAGGTTCAGCAATTAGACAAGGAGAGAGAGAAGAAGGAGCTTGGAGGGAGAGAAGGGGTAATACCTCAGGACGTGAGGCAAACTGCGGATTAAAAGAAAGGAACCTCTTCAGAAGGGTTGAAGTTTCCTTCCAGAGCTCCAGTAAAGTGGCTTGAGGAAGAGTAGTACTCAGAGTATTGTCAGTAGTATTATAAGTGTAAGTAGAGTTCTCATTAAGTGTAGGGAAAGAAGTTGAGATATTATCATAAGAAGAAGGAACATATAGAGGCATTACAGTAGAAATAGAAATTATAGGTATAGAACTATTAACAGGGCTATATACAGTATTCTGAGTCACCTGATCGGTGAGTCAGATGGAAGGAGGCGGGGGAGGAGGTGGGACCGAGGGGTTCACCTCTGGGGAAGGACCGGCAGGAATTTTGAGGAACGTCTGGATACTCAGGAGCGTTGAGCATAGAGATCCGAAAAGAAGCTCATTCTTAGCCTCACTGGCAGAGCGCTTGGCTTCAGTTTCCTTTGCAGCCGCTATTGCCTCTTTAGCCGCGGCGGCGGCATCCCTTGCTGCAGCAGCAGAGACTGCATTAGATTCTACCAGCGCCCTAGTCAATGCTTCAAGTTCTGTAAGGCGGTTCGTAGGAAGGGACGGAGTCATCAATTGGGAAGAGGAACGAACCAAATCCACGGAGGATGTCTGGGGTTGGTGGTTACTCGAGATCAAGCTGGTAGAAGTACTTGAAGATTGTGACGGGGAAGGTATAGCAATCTGCTGGAGAATAGGAGTCAGCGAGGTGTGGGCCATCGATGAGTCATAAGAGTCACGCTGCGACTTTCGGGAAGAAGGGGTGGGGACAATCTCAATTTTTCCAGTGAAAACGCCACCACGGTTGACAGGAGGACGAGGAGGGATGAGAGTAGGGGGGTTGATGGCATACAGATTAGACATATTTTGATAAAACGGCATTACAATATGTTCGGGCGGAGGGGAGGACGGGTAATCACGTTCCCATTTGGCAATATTGAATGAGAAATGTCCCTCTACATCGGCCGGAAGAAGAATGAGGAAGTCGCTAGTGTCCCGGAGATTAGGAGAGTCTATATTGCCTCGCATATAACCAGCCGCCGTAATGGCAGATGACGTGGAGCGGAGGTAGCGACAGATGTGATTGATGTCATCTGCTAGAACGCCAGAGGGGTTGGCCACAAAGAGGACCCTAGGCTGGTATCGGAGAGCAGGAACATCGGTAGGAGAGTAATCGTAGGATGCCTTACAGTGAGCGATTTGGCCTTGCCAGCCATCCAGGACACACAGAGAGGGGGAGGAAGAGCAGTTGAGGAGGTGTCGAAGATTGGTAAGAAGGGAAGCATCATGAGTAAAGACACGAATGAAGAGTTCATCCGCGAATAGCTCTTTGTTGTTAGGTCCCACTCGATCAACCTTAAACGATGAAATGATTGGAAGAAGATTATGAGTGTTCGTAGCCAAAACAATTTTCGACCATAGGAGGGGGAAGAGAGCGCTTAGGACATGACAGTTGTCAGTAAATCCACGGAAGCAAGCAACTTCATGCATCATGGTGATGGGAAATATAGAGGAGATCGGCAGAGCTTGTATTGTCAGTCTCTTGGAGGTATGCTTCTTAATACCCGGCCTCGGGGATTTTTGAGAGAAGAGAAACATTGGAAGAGAAGGTGTTCCAAGTTGACCAGCCGAGTGGAAGTAGTGTTCACGGGTAGTTCTGACAATAATGGAGATGCGACCTCCTTCAGTGGAGAAGATACCAAGGTCATTGTTGAATCTATCTGAAAACTCGGCAGTATCGATTGAGATGCCCATCAGATCCGCAATCATACCTAGGTCTTTGAGAATATTATTAAGCATGTAGTACTTGGGAATTCTGCTGATAAGAAGACTGGAGGAGAGAAAGGAAGAAGTTATAGGGGCACAAGTTACAGCCTTAATTGTCGAGCTCGTCAGAGGAGTAGGAACGAAAGGCGCCATGGTTTTAGAGAATAGGTTGGTAGGCGTGGCGTCCTGATATCTAGGTTTTTTGGGGTGAGTTCTCTCCCTGTCCTTCTTAGTTTTAGTTTCCTCAGTGGTATTATTATTGTGGGAGCTAGGATCTACCCCCAATTTAACATATTCAGGGGCATTACTGTTATTGTTATTATTATTGAAAACATTGTCATTATTGTTATTGTGAATATTATTGTGACTATTATTATTATATATACTATTGTTGTTGTTAGTATCGTTGTGGTCAACAGCATTATTCATCTTATCATTATCTTGATGACTGTCAGTATCGCATACCTCGGCTTCATCAGCATTAGGCTTACTTACTTCAGTAGACAGAGGACTGGAGATATGTTCGGGTTTGTCCGAATCTGAGGTCGGAGAGTCAGAGGAATCATCATCCGACGCATCGTCTTTGTCAACATCGGAAAGTGCTTCGAAGCGATTTGGAGAAGAGAAATTATTTTTGCAGAAAGAGATGCTTTTCCCCGGGGTTATTGGCTGAGTTTTGGGAATAATCACATCAGCTGATATATTCTGATTACTAATCGTGGCATAATAGGTTTGATGATCCAAGTCAGGGTCATCCAGGTCTGGAGCTCGGAGGACAGTTTTCTCAGTGGGAGGGGGCTTTTGAAGGATTGACTTCGGTTTTGGTTTTTCTTCATGGAAGGCCATATCTCGCTGTTTGGCTCCAGAGCGAGTAAGAGGCTTTGTTGAGGTAATCGTCTTCCGATTACTGTCAGCAGAAGGGGAAGGAGATGCTTTTTTATTGGATGCCCTTTTTGGTGGCGCTTGACCAAAGGTGGCTTCTATAGCATTGCTATTGGAGGAGTTTAAGAAATTATTATTAGGGACGTCTGATGCTCCTGACGATGTAGGATTATCTATGGGGTTTAGAATGGATTGGGGAGCGGCAACATTTAAGGATTTTCTACTATTATTAGAGAGAGATTTATCATTTCTAGATGTTCTTTTTGAAGGTTTGCCAAATCCTGGCGAAGGGGAATTTGATGAGCTTTTGATATTATTAGAACTTGAGCTTGACATTCAAGGTATTATTGTACGCAAAATGCGAATTAGTTGAGGAGAATTGAGAGTAAAAGCTATATTCTTAAATCAGAGAGCTGAGTTTCGATAATTCCAAAGAAATTTCTTGAACTTTACAGATACTAGGTCGTTTTGGACGAGACTTGTAGATTTGATATTCTGTAGAGTTGATGGAATAAGTAAAGCAAAAAAATTGACAAAATTTGATAGCTAGAAAGAGAAAAAATTTCGATAGTTGCCAAATATGACTTTTAATGTAGCCGGTAAAAAACTTATAAGATTGCCTCTCCGTTTGGAGAGGCAATCTTATAAGTTTTTACCGGCTATATTTTTCGAAGTTTTTGAAGGGGTTCGAACCCTT
>Ga0304729_1001906_pt1 | contig 13094 bp, 18 predicted proteins | sample C_131016_MF_Meta_FD_190475 | JGI IMG/M metagenome (GOLD analysis project Ga0304729, IMG submission 190475) | Freshwater microbial communities from Lake Croche, Canada to study carbon cycling - C_131016_MF_MetaG (v2) (version 2) | ecosystem: Environmental > Aquatic > Freshwater > Lake | place... | reverse complement strand
CAACGTGGCGAATGTAAAAGAATCGTTATCACACGCCCTGCAGTGGGAGTGGACGATGAAGAGCATGGGTTCTTACCCGGAGACCTAAACGCAAAGATGGCTCCGTGGACTAGACCCATTATGGATGTATTCGCAGAATACTATAGACAGAGTGAAATTGCTAAAATGCTAGATGAACAAACAATTGAGGTATCTCCCCTGGCATTTATGCGTGGACGGACATTTAAACAATCGTGGATCATTGCTGACGAAATGCAGAATGCCACACCATCTCAGATGAAAATGCTGTTAACACGTTTAGGCGAAAACTCTAAAATGGTAGTCACTGGAGATACACAACAAACGGACCGTAAAGAAAACAACAACGGACTAATTGACTTTAAACGTCTTGTGGCACAATACGAGAATAGTCGCTATGTCGCAGGTGTTGAATTTGCCGGCCGTGACATCCATAGACACGCAGCTGTTGTAGAAATACTAAAAATATACGGGGAGGTCTAACGCTTATTACGACTTTTCAAAGATTGATGCAGGGCAGTTAGGTAAATGTTTTGATTGTTTAATTTACTTTCTAAATCATTTACTCTGTTCAACAACATATGGATCTGTTGGCCCTGCCGCTCAATTACACTTTTAGTATCCTTAAGAACTTTTTCGTGACTCAACAAATTCGGACGGGGCGGAGCATTGGGATCCACTGCCCGTTTTTTCTTTGTTGCATACATATCAAAAGGATTTGCCATAATGTATTTATTCGGCTTTGACTTCGCTGTCTAGTTCGGCCTGCATCTCGTCTAATATACTATTAAGATACTCGGCGTCTAGTTGTAACATGACTTCAGTAATGTACTTGTGAAAGCCTTTAAAATAGTGTTTAAAGTATTCATCAAATGCACGATCAGTGCCCCAAGTATTACGATCTACTGTCTTTTTACTAAGGTTAAGGACCACTCGGGCCATGTGAGAATTTTTCTTTAGGCCACGTGTAATCTCTACACTTTCATCGTATGTGATGTTGTCAAAGTTCGCCATCCAGCCCTTGACGTTGGTTCGAACTCCGGGACGTGGCTTCATGTGATAGAAGCCTACTAAGAATATATCTTTATTTGCCAATTTGACATAACTCCACTAAGGTTGCACTCAAGTTGATTTCGGGATCTGCTACCAAACTGTGATTAACAAGTCCTTTGCGTATGGCCAAAATTGCCTCGTCTTGTCCTTCGGGAGTGGCACTCCACAACTCCAAGTTGTCATACATCCAACGGAACATTTCATTCATGTCCTCTACTGCAGCCTGTGTACAAATTACTTGACGTGCTTGTCTAATAGCACCCAACTTCATAAAGTTAACGGCTTCCAGTTTCCAGTCTTTAACTCCGCGATCGTTTTCCCCGGGCTTTTCCAATGCACCAGTGCTGGTGTTGCTTTGTAACAAGTTCAAACATTTACGCAAGTCGGGATATGTTGCCTTGACATAACTGTCCAACGTATCTAAATCAAACTGCATACCTTCTGTGACCAATACAGTTGCGGCACGTGCCGTAAACTCTGTGACATCCGGACGTTCAACTGCAAAACTTTGGCAACGACTATGTAGCGCATCCATGATCTTGTGTGGCATGTTGCAAGTAAAGATAAAGCGAGCCTGACTAGCATAGGTTTCTAATAAGCCACGCATAATGGCTTGTGAGTTATGGCTTAGATAATCTGCTTCGTCCATCAGCACAACCTTAAACCGTCCAAATGGCATTGTTTGTACAAAGCCTTCCACCTTATTCCTAATGAACTCGGTACCGTTGTCTCGACTTGCGTTGATGTGTAAGATATCGTATTCATTGATATCAAGTTCGTTAATAAGAACTTTTGCCAGTGTGGTTTTACCCGTCCCCGGACTACCACTCAGTAAGATGTGCGGGATAGTTCCTTCTCGAATCCAACTTTCAATAACGGTCTTTTGATTGTTGTCAGTGAATACATAGTCACTGACAGTCTTGGGTCTGTACTTTTCCGTCCACAGTTCTTTCATTGATTGCCTTCTGTTTGTTGATTAATTCAAATGCTTCGTCTTCTATTTGTGCGTCTTCTAACACTTTTGGATCTTTGCGAAAGATCGCATCATAGTTGTCTGCAAATTGTTGTTGGGTGACGCTATACGGTCTTGGTGTGCTACCTTTACTCATTTTTAAGTATCCTCATTATCTTTTCACCCTCTTGCTCTTTGAGCCATTCCGTTTCGCCAGCATAGGTACTGGCCTGTTCCAATGACTCGTCGATGAGCCATTTGAGTCGATATAGGTCTTGCTTGATGGGCCATGTGACGAATCCATCGTTATAGGCACTGTTCATTTCTGCTCGCATGGCCCAGATCCCATGTTGTATGGAGTTCAAGTCCCAGTCTCTACGATGTCCCACGCTTATCCTTTTTTATCAATGCTCACAGCAGTTGTAAGAGTGTCATCTGCATCCGGTAACTCGTCACTGACCATTAAGATGTCATTGTGGTCTACACGACGGAGGCTTTTCTTTTCACCATCAATCTCAATTTCATTGGCACGTGTCCAACGTCCATGTGCCACTAAGATGTATTGTCCAACAACAACATCCTTTTGATTTGGGCCAACGGCAAATACTTGGCACCAACGTGGTCGAATACCATCCGACTTTCCGTCATCGTTGAGTAGTACAATACCGCTGGCCAACTTGCGCTGGCCAAATTGCATGTCTGTTACTAATACGTGTTCGTTTAAGGCACGTAGACTATTAATTTTTTTAGGTGCGTATGCTGCAGTTGTCATTTAAATCCTTTGTGGTCCTTTGGGTTTATATATATTTGGATCCAACAGTTCCTGTGTCACTGTGGCTTGTTTGGCAATACTGTCTGCTAGACTACCGCGTAGTTTTGGCTCCAATGGCTGAATAACTTCTTCTGGCGGATCAAAACTTTCACCGTCAGGAGCAATGTTTGGCTGAATAACTTCTTCAGTGGCAATTGGACTTTGCATTTTTGGGTACTGTCGTGCCACTAACTGATTCTTTGGCGTAATAATTTCGCCACCCTTGCCCAATTGATCACCACGTGCATTGACCTTCATATTGCCTACTGCAATAGTTTTTTCATTTTGTAATCTTAGATTGTCAATGTCAATCATTTTACCGCCAGCAGTTCTAAATTTATTTCCCATATTATCTCCTATTTCAAAAATTCTTGTATGTCTAAATCATAGTACATACTGTCAATTCTGTGTACTCCCAGTAAGTATAACACATAACTGGCTACACTACTACCACGTCCTAGTCCCCATACTACTGAGTTTGCTCGCATGGTGTCTACAAAGTATTTAAGATAGCGCAGTAAATTGAATAAATCTCGTTCCTGATAAAGCAACAATTCTTCGCCGCATCGTTGTAATTCGTGTTGTGTATTACATAAACTCAATATGTGTTCAGCAATATCTAATTCTTTGTATGCCTCGGGCATGTGCCACGTTTGTTGTTGTCCCCAATGGAACAATTCTACAGGCACATCTTCTCGATAGTCAATGGCCACATACCTTTTAAGTATGGGCATATCTGTGCTGTATGTCGCTTCACGCGACTGATTATATGTTCCGGGATCGTCAACATAAAACAACCCCAAATTCAACAATGGGTCTTGATACAGTAAGTCACAGAGTTCGTTCTCTGTGGTATGTGCAACCCCAAACTTATCGTACATCATTGTATGTCAATTATGTTCTTAAATGCCTTGCCGTCTTTGTCCATTTTCTTACGCATTTCTTCCATGGCCACTGCGCCACGTCGTTGCATTTCTGCTTGATAATCGTTGACCAACATTTGTAACTGTGGGATAACACTTACGGGACCAAATCGTGCGGCCTGATTAAACCGTTTCATTAGGTCACCAAATTTTTGGTTTAGCTCTTCTTCTTTTAATTGCGTTAAATCATTGACTAGTGGGTGCATAATAGACGAACTCCTTACAGTAGTATAAACTATTTACTGTAAGGAGTCAAGGGGTTTGGATTAATTAGAATGTACTTATGGCAACACGTTTCCAAGTGTTAGATGATATACAAATATATAAGTAACCGCTGTCCCAAGCCATTTGTCCAGGAACACCTGCACCACTGCTGCTGGCTGGAGCATAACTACTAGTCGTTGCGCTGGTACTTGCGGCAATAACCAAATTACCAAAAATACGTGTCTTTTGGTCGTTTTCAATTCCAATTGCTTGTATAACTGAATTTTGTCCGCCGGTGCCGATATCTCCGCCTAGTGCCCCGTGAGCTCCGTCTTGAGCAGTCCAGAACGCAATGTTTCCACCTAGGCCATATGCAAGATTTGCACCTGTAGCATACATGTCAATTCTAGCGGTCTGCGAGAACGAATTTGCAGTACCTGATCCAGTTCCGTTACCAGTATAAGCAACTGCATTGTAATACCCCAGTATGTCGTTGGGTTTAACTCCGGCAAAGGTACCAGTTTGTAAATTACCACGTGAACTAGTAATAGTATGTCCGGCCAGTGGACCAGTATCCAGTGTGGCATATTTGACATTGGCTAATGCCAAGTTACCAACGCTAACTGCGCTCAATGATCCAAGTCCTGCTATTACATTTCGTCCGGCGTCAGATGCAATTGCAGTGGATAGTACTGTGGCGTTAGTGCCAGTTCCACCAAAGCCAACGAACAATGTGCTAGTAACAGCATCGTTAAAATACAAGTTGGAATCGCGCAAACTAGCATGATTGCGTGTAAGATCATTGGCAAAAATTGTTGCACCTGCGTCAACAGTAAAGAATTCCAAAAGGTAATTGCCAATGGCATCAAATGTAATCACACCAGTTGATGTAGCGACACCTGGAATATCGCTTATGCCTACTACTGTTGTGGGTATTGTGACCGTATGTGTGACATTGGTTATATTGATCCATAATAGAAACCTACCAAATTGTCCGCTAGTTGGCCAATTGGTCCAAGTCAATGTAATTGCACCACTGGTTTGTAATTTTTGCACTGATGCTTGGCTATAGTCTAGAGCAAGCGCACCGCTTACTGTGCTTAGATTCAAGAGAGTGTAACTAGGACTAAACAATTGAGCGTTTTGTAACGCATTGTAACTCATATTGTTACTTAAACTGCTACCAGTTAATGCGCTGGTTGTAATAGACTTGCCTTGTAGGTCTGCAATTTCAGATTGGGCATAACTAAAATTGTTACGAATATTCGTAAAGTTGTCACGAAAGCCCTGGCTATCGTTGTCTTGACCGGCAATTGGGTAAGTGCCGTCAATATTGTATGGGTTAATGTTTGACATTGTTAAAAAACTCCGGTATTATGTATTTAGCATACTATATTTAGTGGAGCACCCCAATCCTAGGGAATTTTAACCAAGTGTCTCCATTGCCTGGAATCGTATATTTGTCTCTATTAGATAGGAATTTGGTTCCGTAATTGTCAAATCTGGTATTGGTATTAGTTGATGATAAGAACACTGGGATAGTAGAAAAGGATGGGACGCTATTTCCAGATCGTAAGTTGGTATCATAAAACACTACACCATTGGTTTGACTTATGCCGTAGTTAATTTGTACTCTATTTCCCGGCTGAATCAGTTGAGAGAAAGACAATGTAATGATGTTACTGGCAGATATATTGATGGTCCATACCCCCGAACGTAAGTTGGCCAGTCGCCAAACTCCTGATGCCAGTAGAACCCCATAATCATCGTAATCGGTGTAAAAATAAATTGCGCTGTTTAATGTGGCCACTTGGTTCTGTATCGGTGCCGCCGGGAAGCCAGCAGTACCACCAGGAATAACTGTACTATTTTTATACTCGTTCCACCCGGGTACTACAGTTGATCCATCGATCCACCCGTCGTTGGCGCTTGCCACTCCAACATAGTTTTCCTGTTGCAAAAATAGTACCGTTTGTTGATCAACAAACTCAGTGATTCCATCAAATCCGCCACGAGCACGTACACTATCAACAGTTTGCCCGTTGATCATATCAAATGATATATTGCGTAGACCATAGTCGGCACTGTACGGAACTGTACCTGGTCTTTTAATTCGGTCAAATGTTGTTTCTCTGCTGAGTATAAACTTGCTACTGTCAATGTCGTAATTTTTACTGTACACATTATCTAGGTCATATCTATCTGCAACAAAGTCAATGCTATTGAATGTAATGCCATTGGACTTCAATCGGTAGGCTATTAATTTACTTGCCCCAGGTACAGTATATGCCAACACTATGGCACGAGTAAAGCCCAGCGTCTTTTTATCGGATTGTGGACTACTCATCCATTCGGGAAGTGCCCCACGGTTTGCATATCCCAGTGCAGAATCAATAACATCGACCATATTGGCAAAACTGTTAGGATATACATACTCTTGCAAGTGCGGGTCATAATTTCTATTAGCAGGGCTTTCGCCTTTGTAAACAGCATCATCTTTTAATTCGATGTAAACAACCTCGTACTTGGCATTGAAGTTTGCATCCACTGCTCGTGCAGTTTTAATATCACTGAATTCAATACGTTTATTGTATGTATTTGTGGCCATAGCAGCAGCATAGTCATCAATCATACTGGGAGTTAATCCAGCCAAGAATAAACTGCGGATATCTCTAGCGCGACCAAAGTTTGGATCACTACTTCTATAGAGTAAGTTTTCTGGAAATATTTCTGTGTTGTTTACTATACTAAAAAACGTTTGTCTCTGATCCAACGTAGGCAATGCTTTTAGGTATAGATTTTCGTATGGAGTTTTATTAAAGTTATTAATTCTAATAGTAAAAACTTGTTCCGAACTTACTGTATTGTCTGTGCTTGTGGCCCGTACAGTAAAGGTATACAAATTATCAAATATTCTACTGCCGCCATCAATGGTAGTAGCATCACTGTCTAAAGTAAAATATTCAAAAGTAGTTCGCCCAACAATTAACCCACTAGGCAATAACTGTAGTCCTTGCGGTAAATGACTATGATCTGTCACTAGGCTGTAAGTCAATGTTTTATTAGCATTGCTTATTGCTGAAATACCTAATTGACTTATTGTGCCATTATCAATTATACCCAAATTAGCGGCAGTGCTCCAGGTGATGGTGTTTGTGACATCACCAAGCACAGTCATTGAATACTGTACCGCTTTACTTGTATATGTTGGGTAATCTGTTTCAAATGCACTGATATTAAAGTCGTATGTTTTCACGGCTTCTGCTTGATACCCAATCGTACCAGTTAGCCAGCCTGACGTAGTATCCAATGTCAAGCCTGGAGGAACGCTTAGACTACTTTGATCAAAGCCGGTGGTATCAAATCCAGATGTACCATCCTGGTCAAATCCCGTACTGCCGCCAGTTGACAATGTAAAAGTCAATGGGTAATCATTGGGGTCGTATGCTTCAAACTTAAAGGCAAATTTACTGCTGCTACGTATAAGTGGCAGCGCCTGACTTGGTGTAGACATTATAGGAATATACCGATTGTCGTTGTCCACTGTTAAGTTTAAGTCGGTTGTATCTAACGTAGTATCTGCTTCAAAGTTACCTTTGGCAATTACCTTAATAGTATAAGTTAAACTATCGTAGTTGAATCCGTCATAAACCTTTACAGTAAATGTGAAAACATTGTTTTGATAAGTTGGAGCATTTTCAAAACCAAACTGATTGTAAGGTACTGCGCTAAATCCAAATTCCCCGCCATTGCCGTCAATTGGCACTGGGGTAATGAATCCCGACAACACTCCGCTGGTACTTAACGACATCCCCGGAGGTAATGTGCCGCCAGTTAATGCCCACATCAAATCTGCATTAGGATTTATTTCAATTGCACGGAGTTGACGATTATAAAAACTACCATCAAATATACTGCCTAGGTTAGATACTCTTGGCGTAATTTGAGGAGGTACTATGTTACTAACCGACATGCTAAATGTTCTATCGGTGACTAGTCCATGCGAGTCTTGAGCGCGAATAGTGAATTCGTAACTTCTATTGGCGTTTACTACATCTATAACCACAGGAATACCTTGAAGTCGTCCTGTTCGGTTGACGTTTATTCCGGGAGGAAAATTTCCGGCTAGGGGTATAAAAATAACCGTGCCACCCTGTGGGTCAGTGGCAACTAATTGTAGACTAAAGAATTGATTCTCGGGTACAATCCCTAAACTACCAGTAGTCGTGGACCAAACGGGATTTGCCATATTATAATATAATTGCTTCTATTAATTTAACGCCCGCGTCATCACTACTGGCCAATGCAATAGCAAAGACTTCACTGGAATGATAAACTGCAGCTATTGCACATCCGTTATTGGTAGCAATTAAGTTATCGCCTTTACGAACTGTGCCAACGACTTGTACAGGTACACGTCCTTTGAGTGCAACATAAACGCCTCCCTCTAATCCCGAATTCATTTCATATGCAGGGTTGGCCGATATGGCTCCAACGGCTCTGCGTCCAAATGTCGAGGCAGTTATTTCTGCGGCGCCGCCAACACATACCACTGTACCAACTACGTAGTCTGCATCAGGCAAGTACTTTTCTGCTAAGTCGGCGTATTGAGCACTAACTGATGTACCACGGAATGTTGTGGCGTGTATGTTACTAAACCAAGTAGTAGACGAACCAATATTTGCCGCTATGTTTGCACCAGGTAATATATGTCCACTATTCACAGTGATACCAACTGCATTAACGGCATTGGCATAAATCGTGCTCCAATAATTGCTTGTAGAACCTAAATTATACGAGACGTTGGCCAACGGTGTAGTAGTTCCAAAACTTGGATACAATGCACTCAATGTAGTAATATTTCCAGTAACACCAGTTACTTTACCACCAGTGGTGATATTACCAACTGTAGCATTGCCGGTCACAACTGCGTTGGTGCCAACATATAAATTACCTGCAATGCCCGCTCCGCCGGCTATTTGCAAAGCACCGCTTGTGGTACTGGTACTAGGTGTTGTATTGACTGCATAATACGATCCAAATGCAGCCGCACCAGCAGTGCCTGAATATACTCCACCGGCTACTGTTGCATCTATACTATAGTATTTTAAATTACCTGTGGTACGCTCCCACCCTACAAATCCTTTTTTAGCACCTTCACCAGGCAAGTAGTAATTAATTTCTAAACCAGCATCGTAACCGTTGTCGCCACTGATACCATTTTGTAAGTATATAATACCACCAGTTGAACTCAATGTACTAGTTGTTGAAATGATATTACCGGCAGTCAAGTTACCAGTTATAACAACATCTTTATAGAAGTTTGATGTGGCACCGTTGACATTTAAGTTTCCAGTAATGCCCACTCCGCCAGTGACCAATACAGCACCGCTACTAAATCCCGTACTGGCTGTGCTGTCGCTGAATGTTGATGGGCCACTAGCAGTAAATCCTGCACCACTAATTGAACCAGTTACGTTTAAACCTGCGCCAATATAAGCACTTCTTGCTACGCCCAGTCCACCACTGGTTACGATACCACCTGTTGCGGTACTTGAACTATCTGTAGCATTTGTTACAGTCAGTACACCACTGGTAGTAATAGTATTAGCAGAGTTGATTTTGCCACCGACTCCTAAGCCGCCTGTGATTACAACTGCGCCAGTTACTGAACTGGTACTAGAAGTTGTGGCTTGAAAATTTGATTGACCAGCAACATTACCACCAGTAAAAGATGCGGCAGATGTAGCCACTGGGCTACCATCAACATATACACCGCCACCACTAGTGGTGTAAAAATCCATTCTACCAATTACACGATTAGTAACGGTGATGTTGGCAAAAACCCCGTATGAAGTGTTTGCATATGTACTCTGAAGGTTATTTGTTGCTACCGCTAGGTTACTGACGCTGCTATTGACCTTGTCGAAAGCAACCTTAACGGTGTCGCCGGTCCCATCATTGGCAACAATGCCAGTGTAAACGGGTGATGTGTATACAGTCATAGTTCAATTTACCTAAATATTGTTAGTATTTAGCTGAATTGAACGAATGTGTATACGGGCTAGACTGAGAAACTACTGCCGCAACCGCAACTGGTCTGTGCGTTGGGATTAAGAATGCTAAAAGTAGCACCCATTAGGTCTTCTTTGTAATCTATGCTGGCTCCGGTAAGATACTGCATACTCATTGAATCTACTAGTACCTGTACACCCGATTCGTCAAGTGTGAAATCGTCTTCGTTGGCCACCTCATCTAGAGTAAATCCGTAACTCATGCCCGAACATCCGCCACCTTGCACAAATATGCGTAGTTTAAGATCCGGGTTGTTTTCTTCGGCAAGTATGTCTCGGAGTTTGACAGTTGCGTTATCTGTTATTGTAATCATTTGTTTGCATATATCCTACGGTTTACTGCTTCCCAGTTTATGATGCGCCACATGTTTTTCAAGTAGCGTTTCTTATCGGTGCCATAGTCCAAGGCCCAGGCATGTTCCCACCAGTCAATGAGCAGTGCTATATCTGTTTTGATTTGATGATTCTTAATTGTTTTGATCTGTCCCGAACGACTTAGGTAAATCCATCCCGAGCCCTGTATCTTCATTGCTTCTGTTTCAAAGTCCTCTTTGAAATCTAGGAAGTTGCCAAAATGCTTGTTGATCAAGGCTAGACTTGCACCATGCGGAGCATTGGCATTTTTTGGGGATTGTAACTCGCCAAACCAAATGTTGTGTAGGTATGCTCCGGCTTCGTTAAAGTTCTTGTCACCTTCACCGGCATTATATCGGTCTACATAGCCCTTGTACAATTTGCCATAATGATTGTCCACATTGGCCTTGCCCAATACCGGAGCCAGCGCACTACGGCTGTAGCGCAACGTACTTTGCTCAAGTGTTTTCTTACTTTCCAGTAGATCTAGATATAATCGTAATTCGCTCATAACGTATTTAGTTGCCACAGGTTATCATTTAGTTTATTCCAATTGAGAGTATCGTTTGCGTAGTCTATGTCAGTGCAAACAGTGGCAATTTGTTCTCCCCCGGGTATCATTTCTTCCGACCCATCTTCTGTTATGTATATGCTATTCTTATGCCATTTGACTGTACAACTGGGTATTGAGTAGATATTGTAGTAACGGTTCTTCATTAGATTATCAAATCCCAAGGGCTTGGTGTGTGTACAAATTGGCCAATGCCCGCCAACCACTATCCAATTGCGTATGTCTCGGCGTTGCGTGTATTCGTTAAACCCCAACATTGACGGAATAAAAATACTTTTTGGATCGCTGGTCAAGGGCAGTAAATTCCTGCTTAGTTTTTCACCACCAGTGGCATCAACAAAGTCTCGAATGTATTCAAAAGGATATTCTGTACGGGCAACCAGTTCTTGAAAGTAACGTGTTACTTCGGGAGTAACGTAATCTAAACTTAAAAATGTACTGTGAAATACATAGCAATCTACGGTGTACTGGCTCAGTGTATCTAGCATATTAAGATAAAAGTCGTCTTTGGGGCCACCAGTATCTAACCAACCAATACCCCCTTGGTCCCAGCAGTCTATGAATATGACGCCAGTGGGCCCATTCATTTGCTACGATATACAACACGACCTCGGTTTAGGTCGTATGGACTCATTTCAACTTCGACATTGTCACCTAATAATATGCGTATATTATTTTGTCTAAGTTTGCCGCCAATTGTGGCAGTAATTCGATGGTCGTTTTCTAATGCGACTCTAAACATGGCGTTTGGCAGTACTTCCTCTACCTTACCGGCCATACGGATCAAGTCTTCTTTACTCATCCTGACCTATACGATAATACATAAATTACACGTTTCCTTTTAAAAAATTATTTATTCACGCTCAATGTCCGACTCAATACAATTTGAGCCGTATTGTATCTCTACAATCTTACAGGACACTTCGTAAGGATTATAAACCCTATGCCAGTCGCCTACTGGTATTGATATCTGTTGATGTAGTGTTAAATCTTTTAAAGGCAATACGTATCCACTGGACATACGTTGCTCTACTACACAGGCACCTTCTGCAACATGCCAAAACTCGTGTCTAAATCGATGACGTTGTAGGCTTATGCTCGCTCCTGGATTAATAGTCAACTCTTTTACTTTAGTACCCGTTACTTCATGTAGCACACGATAGTATCCCCAAGTACGCTCGGTCTTGGGTGCTTTCCATTCGTCCAATATCCAACTACTTGAGTTGGCTTTGTTGTCTCCACCAACACCGAACACAAATTCTACATCGTTGACAGTCATCTCGGGAATATTGTCGGGTGTGCGATCCCCGCCATTGGCAAATATTAATTCAGCGTCGGGGTAGTGAGCTCTAGCCTGTTGTATAAAATGACATGCTGACCCATCTTCGTCGTCAAATGTATAAACTTCATCTACCATGCTCAAATTGTTGATAATACATAATCGTTCGCTCCAGGGCATGAATGCTCGACCCTTCTTGCGTTCTAGCCATTCATCACTGTTCAATCCAACAATTAACATATCACCTAAAGTTTTTGCGGCCTTGAAATAGGCAATGTGCCCACTGTGTACAGGATCAAATCCACCGGTGACTAAAACTATTTTCATTATCCTCTACGCATCCTAGAAATTTCTACTGCTTCTTCGTTTGAGAAGACCGGAACGGCATTTGACTTGTGCATTGTAGCAATGCCTTTGACCTTGGTTCCGGTGTAGACTTTGTGTACTGTAGCAGTACTATGGCCCGGTGTACTAACACTGGGAATGTGTCGGGTACTACGATCCTCTGGAGTATTTAGTTTGTAGATTAGAGGTTCTGCCTTGAGCGCACGTCGACGACGCTTTTCTTCAAGATCCACGTCCCATTTCTTTTGCAGTTCCTTCCAAGATGCATCTAAGTCACGTGCCTTACGTGCTTCATCGGCGTTACGGAATTTTACTCGACCTTTTCGCTTACCGTTGAGACTAAGGGCGGGGCCAACTAAGTGCATGGTCATTTTTGTAACATCTCCCAAGTGTATTCAGTATCTCGCATGTGAGCCACAGGCTTAAGCCAGCCGTGGTTGACACATTCTGCAATAAGAGTTCGATAATTTTCCGGGCATCGTTGACTGATTACCAGACTGGCTCGAGGCA
>Ga0304729_1001903_pt1 | contig 13100 bp, 19 predicted proteins | sample C_131016_MF_Meta_FD_190475 | JGI IMG/M metagenome (GOLD analysis project Ga0304729, IMG submission 190475) | Freshwater microbial communities from Lake Croche, Canada to study carbon cycling - C_131016_MF_MetaG (v2) (version 2) | ecosystem: Environmental > Aquatic > Freshwater > Lake | place... | reverse complement strand
TAATTGTTTCTCTATTGCAAGGAACGCTGACATATCTCTTGCCGCAGATTCACCTAGAGTGCCAGCCAATGCACACATAGTAGCGTTTTCGCCTAACTCATCACGAACATTAACAATATGAGATGCCTTTGCCAATGAACGGGGTGATACGAACGACAACTGTCCCGCTTTCTTAGGGTTGAATATGTATGGATTATCTTCCGCACCACCATCTAGATAGCTATGCAAACAACGGGGATACATAGCGACCCATGCCATAATGACTTTAGATACATCATTCTTATCAGCCCATGTCAGCCACGACTTAGCTTCAGGCTTTGCCATGTCAATCTTACATACCCGATTACCAGCGTGTGCCAGCATACTATCGCCTACACCATCAGATGAATTGTTACTTGTCGCAAACACTATGCTACCCTTGGGAAGCGGCACATCACCTACCATTCTCTCTAGCGTCAGCCTTGTAAAGATAATCTGCAATAGCTTGGGTGCTTTCATCATCTCGTCTAGCATGATGATCTTTGGCTTAGGGCTATCTAGTTTGAATAGCGTTGACACATAGTATTCAAGGGATTTAGTTTCGTGATTGGGAATAGTCATGGCTATGTCTGACATATCTTTTACAGGACAGTCCACATAGATATAGTCGTAAGAATCGCCCATGTCCTCTTGTAACATCTTAAGAAGCGTGCTCTTACCTACCCCCGGCTCACTAACTACGACAGGTGTTAAATGCTCACCAATTTTCTTGATGATGTTCTTAGTTTCGTCGATTGAAACTCTTGCACTAAAATTTACTTTACTCATGGTAATACTCCTTTAACTAAATTAAATAACTACTGATAAACTACACAAATTGGAAAAGGCTCGTTCATAATAAATACTCAAACCCTCCCATCAGTTAAACAACTAACTACTCAAACTACCGAACTTACTAAGGATACTATCTACTTCGTCTTTGACATGGGTTCTTACTGCATCACTATCCCGAATGTCCTCTGCACTAATACCATTTAATGCTTTCTCCAGCGATACTGAAGCTTCTTCCAAGAGGGTCGAACCGTCTAAGTTAAACGACTTAAAGGTGTTGCAATAACCTCTCGCCTTTTCAATCGTTGATTCATATATCTTGCGCTTCTTAATTTTCTCTTCACCATCAGGTGATTCGCTAATATCCACGCCACAACAATGCGAGATACTCTGCATAACTTCAGCCAATCGTTCAAGAGATTCGTTAGCCACGCTTTTAACAATAACACTAGCCTGACTCTCGTAATGCGCTTTTAAGTCCTCTGCTAAGTCTTGAGCTATGTTGCACCGATAGTCATTAGTCGGAACTTCCGATACAAACAGATTGATTGAGAACTTATTGCGGATTTGATCTACTGTCGGATATTCTTCCCTTGTAAACATTTGACCCTGAGCAAATGCCATGTTACTGACAATGCTTGGATACTTAGCTAAGAATATATCTCGTATTGCAAAAAAGCATTTCTCGTGTTCGTGAAACTCTACTTTAAACTTCGGTAAATCAATGACGGGCAATAGCCGACTAGAACCATTCCAATCATAAGTAGCCCTGCGAAACCAGTTATATACCGTCTGCCGATAGTTGAGCAGATTCTTATGCGACACATCACCAGCTAGCAAGGACTTGACAAACCGACCCGCATTTTGGTCTGCCTTTTTAGCGGTAGTTACCTCATTAGAAATCTCTCTGTCTTGCTTAGTAGCAGACCACACACTCACATCAGCAGATACTATTACAGATGATGTTGCCAAGCTAATAATATGCTTGGGTTGATTTAAAACAACTTGATTCGTTTCCATATAAAACTCCTTTAACTAGATTGAACTTCACTAAATGGTGAAACACTATTTACAACTACAACTTAACTTGAAACACAATTATATGAACTACTAAATACACCAGCAACAATACCAAAACAATTTTTAAGGCTATGTCATGTAACATTTCGTTCTCCTAAAAAACCATTATACCATAACTTTACATATACACAAAGAGATTAATATAAAACAGTTATACACTCTCCGCATCTAATGCAAACTCTCTTACCCAATCAATATATACTTCGTCAAAATAGAACCACCTAGCTTCACGCTTACTATCAGGCTTGTCTATGGGGTAATTAACTAAAAACGCATGGGCATCACACCGCACCATCTTGTAGAACTCAGGCGTATTAGGTTTTCTATACAACTTTATAATTTTCATCACTACTCCTTTCCTGTTTTAAATCCTCAAGCCTTTGTTCTGCTATGGATAACAACTCTATTTCTATCTCCATCTTTTCGGTTTCAAGTAAACCACCATTTTTCTGTGCTTTTTTTAGTCTTGCTATTACTTGTTTTAGCCTTTGCTTTACGCTTTTCATTTTACTAACCCCCCTTTGTTGTTAAGACCTTTTAAATCTTCCCTGTTAGTAATCAGGACATAATTAGACTTGTGCATAGGTGCAACGGTATACCGCTTGGTTTTTAATTCTGCGATTTCATCACCACATGAAAGGCAAACTGCGTAGCCGATCTTAAACCTAGCTTCACCGAACACATCACCACATAGCTTACATTGTGGCGTAAAAGTTTCATCAATCATGGTTAAACTCCTCATATCCACAGTTTTCTACTAAGTGACGAGCCACATCTCCAATTAAGGACTCAATCTCCTCAATCAACTCAGACCCATACTTATGTTGCCAGCCAGTCAACGCACTACTTAGACTTTCACTTCTTTCCCACTCTTCTTCGCTATCGTCTTGTGCTTCGGGTGCAGTAATGCAATGGATAATGTCTTGCATATCCTCGTCTAATTGTTGCTCAAAAGTTTTCTTACTCATCTTACACCTCCACTATATTCATCATAATCACCGAAAGACTTCTCGTAAGCATCTAGCCACGCATTGAATTCCGCATGGTATTGGGCTATGTCCTGATCATTCTCAGCTAAGTCCAACTTCATTTGCTTTTCCCTTGTGGCTAGATATTTTTCAAACTCATTCATTGCTAACTGTTTTACTCTGCCCATCACATTCTCCTTTATTGAAAAACTAACTCATTTCACCATGAAGTGAAACGCTATTTAAGCAAACACTAAACAAACTAAACAACACAGCATTAAAGGCGGTCTCCCACCAACATCAATTATACCATAACTTTACATATACACCTAGGGGTTTGGCTAAAATAGTAAGGTGGTTCATACGCTTATATGTAAAGAGATGATGCTTATGTAGGTTGTTCCAATGTTCCAAGAAAACCAAATTACTAACTTGACTAAAAGATTTTGGAACAAGTAAAGTTTCGGGTTTTTGAAATCTGTAAGTCCTTGTTTTTATTAATAATAATAATAATATAATATTATAATATATGTATAGTATAGTCATTTGTTCCAATGTTCCAGCGATTTGAGAGTATGTATGGCTTCTGCATTAATTTCTTATTGTTATAGTTTTGCACTCTAGAAAGACGAAGCTTTCTCTTTGCTTCATGCCAGATCCCTATATACCCTAAAAACGCTGGAACATTGGAACAGATCGCACTTTCCTTAGCATAATCAAGCACTTACGGCTGTTCCAAGCGTTTCCATTTTGGAACAAATCTCTCCATACTTTACTTATAACTTGGAACAACCACGAAAACGGAACATAAACGCAAGGCATCATTGGGTGGAATCAGAATTCACGCTTAGGTGAAACGCTATTTAAGCAACGCCCGAACTTGGCACGCACGCCGAAAAATAACTGGTCTCAACTAAGAGGGGGGTCATCGCTTAAACATTGTGTCATCGATAGGTGAACTAGGTAGATAAGGTAACAGCTTAGTATTCTTAGTATTAGGGCAGGGGGTTGTGGTGTATGAGTATCTTAGGTGATAGGTAACGCACTAAACGCGCACGCAGGCTAATAACTGGTATCTTGGGGTAAGGGAAATTTAGGGCAAAAAAAAGCCACACCCCGTTAAGAGTGTGGCTAAAGATACTAACTACTAGGCTTTATTGTATTCTGCCCAAAAAGCCTTTTCAGCTTTTTTAAATTTTACGGGGTCAGCAGTTGTATCTCCCCGCACTTTTTGGCTTACCTTAACTCTACCGTCTGCGACAGTAAACATATCAGTCATATACTTCACAAATTCGCTGACTGCACCACGATTACCAGCACCACCACTAACTATGCTTTTAATTTCTCTAGCGATAGCCCGCATTTTGTTACTTACATACTTACTACCAGCAGTCCGTAAAGATAACAATACCTGATACTTTTCGTTATCATCAGCTTTTAGTTTCCCAAAATCGTGGGGCGTATAAGCTAATGCGATATCACTATCAAGCCACATTGTTTCTTTAGGCTTTTCAGTCATATCAGGCGTAACCTTTACAAAATGGCTAGAGCCGTTCATTGTCACATAACCGTACTCTTCCGCAGGGTTATTTTCTTTGTGACGCAATAACATACCACGCTTTAGCTTAGTTGCATCATCTTCAGCTAGCCCATCTAAAAAATTGGGAAACTTAGCGTAGATCGCTTTAGCGACTGATGTGGCTTTATCAGCAACACCAGAAAATTGATAGCCTAATAATTCTGTACTATCAAGATTCAAACCGTTATTAACGGGCTCTTTTACTTCAGTTTCTACAATGGTTTTTTTAGCCACGGTAAATTCTCCATAAAATATCGGGTAACGAAATTGTTATTTGCCGATGTATGAATTATCTCTTAGCTGATAGGATATGTCAAGCTTCACTAGGTCGTGAAACGCTATTTAACGCGACCCGCTTCGCACGCACCTGACACGCTCGACGAAAAATAACTGGTATCAAACCCAGCTTGCGCTGGGCTGACCTACTACCAATCAATACCAGAGTCATATAAAGCTGATCTATATCTACGATCTGCCATGTCAGTCTCAGCATTCCAACGATGTACTGTTTTGCGTAGGTGGTTGATCCTATCGAATGCTGGTTTAGGTATTGAGGCTTTTAACCTACAAAACTCTGCTGAAGTAAAACTCATTGCAAAGCGCACTTCATCCATCGCTGGAAATAGTTCTAGTTGTTTCATTAGAATCTCCTTGGTATAACTGCAATGTAATTAAAGTAATCCTTGCCAACACGAATAGCCTGCAACTGATAAGGACTACACTGGACTGGCACTAAGGCCAATAGCTTATACATCCAACTACTTCTTTGTATTACCATGATTATTCCTTCAGTTAAACGGGAGTGAAGCGCACTCCCAACGCATACTACCTAAATGTAATCTACAAACTCCCATCTGGCTGTGATGAAATCAGGAACTAATTCATCGTTATGACGCACGAACTTATCCCTTAACTCCTTTGCTTCTGACTTAGTAACACCACTAAAGCGCGCCAATGTTACCCTTTTAATTCTACCGTGCCGACTACTGTTAATGTATGGGACTGTTACTACCATTGATAGGGTCAATGTGCCCGAGGGTATTAATGTATCCACGATCTACTCCTTTGTTATATGGCTTGCTTGATTGCTAACCATGACTCTACTTTACATTAGACTACGGGATATGTCAAGTTCTACCCGCCCCATAGCGACCCCCCACCCCCCAAAATCCTATCTGGTTCCATCGCCGTCCCTATACTCTTGAACATACACAAACGATACTTAATTTTTCCAAAACACCCCCCCGTCACTTTTTAAAAGGCAAAACAAAAAAAATTTTTATAAAAAAATGTATAATTCCGAAATGCATAGCTTACAAACGGCTGTACAGGCATGACCACCATCGTGCCCTATATTGATGAAAACGAGCCCCTGCCTAAATCGGCAACTGAGGCTTTACCAGACCTTACCCCAAAGGAAGAGCTGGATATGCGGGTGCGCACTATTAAACTAGTAGCGGATTTAAACAATACCCCGATAGAACCCAACGCAGAACACCAAGCCCAAGCAGTTTCTTTAGCGAAGCAGATGCTAGATGACCCAACTCTACGTCCCGACTATGCTAAATACCCCAATGAGACCCTAGCTTTCCTAGCTGGTATGGTTGCCCAGATGAATGTTTCCTTAGTTGACGACTTGGCTGACTATAAGATGTACGTAATTAATCACTTAGTCCACGAAATTGAACACGCTAAGGACGCAAAGGCTAGAATTTCGGCATTAACTAAGCTTGGCGAGGTAGATGGGGTGGATGCTTTCAAGAAACGCACCGAAGTTACAGTAAAAGTGCAGCCAATTGAGGAAGTAGAGAAGGAATTAATGGGTATTTTGCAAGGAATTAGAGGAAAAGTGGTGGATGTCGAGGCAAAAGACATAAAAACCCTCGGAAAATGACCCAACAACTGCAATTAACACCCGAAAATATTGTTGCGTTAGAAAATGCACTGCCAACAATGTCCGATTCTCAAAAAAGAAAGACTTTAGACTTACTAAGAAACTACAAAAAGCTAAAAGTAGAGGTAGAGGGCAAAGAACATTTCTTAGATTTTGTAAATCACGTATATCCAGGTTATAAGGTAGGCCCACATCATGCTAAATTGGCTAGAATATTTGAAGAGATTGCTGCTGGTAAAAAGAAACGAGTTGTTGTTAATATTGCTCCGCGACATGGGAAATCAGAGCTTATATCATATTTGGCCCCCGCGTGGTTTTTGGGGAAATATCCTCAAAAGAAAGTTATTATGGCTTCACACACGGCTGATCTTGCGGTTAATTTCGGTCGTAGAGTCAGGAATTTGGTTAGTTCAGACTTGTATAAGGACATTTTTCCACAAGTAGAGTTGCAGGTAGACTCTAAATCAGCATCTAGATGGGGGACGAATTTTAATGGTGAATATTTTGCTATCGGTGTTGGCGGTGCTCTTGCTGGTCGTGGGGCAGACTTATTTATTATTGATGATCCACATTCAGAACAAGACGCCAAACTAGGTAGATCTGATGTGTTTTTACCCGCTTGGGAGTGGTTTCAGGCTGGTCCAATTCAACGTCTTATGCCTGGTGGCGCTATTATTGTGGTAATGACCCGGTGGTCTAAGCTTGATTTAACTGGGCAGATCATTAATCACATGATTAAAAATGAGGATGCAGAAGAGTGGGAGGTTGTGGAGTTCCCTGCCATAATAGACGACAAACCCCTGTGGCCTGAGTTTTGGACAATCGAAGAACTCCTGCAGAAGAAAGCGTCTTTGGATGTTAGGTATTGGAATTCCCAGTATTTACAACAGCCGACAAGCGAAGAAGGCGCCCTTATTAAGAGGGATTGGTGGCAAACTTGGGAAAAAGACGACCCACCGCAGTGCGAGTTTACAATTATGTCTTTAGACGCAGCACAAGAAACTAATAATAGAGCAGACTACAACGCCTTAACAACTTGGGGCGTGTTCTATAACGAAGAAACCAATAACTACAACATCATATTACTTAATGCTATTAAGAAGCGCTTAGAGTTTCCTGACCTTAAAAAGCTGGTTTTAGAAGAGTACAAAGAATGGGAGCCAGATGCGTTTATGGTGGAGAAAAAGTCAAACGGGGCGGCACTATATCAAGAAATGCGGCGCATGGGTATTCCAGTAGGTGAGTTTACGCCAGGTAAAGGGCAGGATAAGATGTCTAGGGTAAATGCGGTATCAGACTTGTTTTCTAGTGGGATTGTCTGGGCTCCAAACCGTAGATGGGCGAAGGACGTTATAGAGGAATGTAATGATTTCCCTAGCGGGGTTAACGACGATCTGGTAGACTCTACAACATTGGCACTGATGCGATTTAGGCAGGGTGGATTTATTCGCCTTCCAAACGATGAACCAGAAGAAATTCAATACTTTAAAAGTAATAGAAGTAAAGGTTATTACTAAGGACAAATATGGCAATAGATAAAGCACTTAATCAAGCCCCTTTAGGTTTAGACGCACTATTAATAGACGCAGAAGAGCCAGCTCCAGATTTAGCAATTGATATTGCTATTAGTGACGAAGATGAGACCTTAGATACTGTAGAAGAAGATGAAGAGTTTAGTGAGAATCTTGCTGAGTATTTATCTGAAGGCGAGTTGTCACAGTTAGCTAGTGATTTGATTGGTGAAGTAGAAGATGATATTTCTTCTCGTAAAGATTGGATTCAAACTTATGTAGATGGCTTGGAATTGCTAGGTCTTAAGATTGAAGACCGTATGGAACCGTGGCCGGGGGCTTGTGGAATATATCACCCAATGCTAGCAGAAGCTTTAGTTAAGTTTCAATCAGAAACGATGATGTCTACATTCCCTGCTGCGGGACCTGTTAAGACACAGATTATTGGCAAAGAAACACCACCTAAAAAAGAATCTGCAATTCGTGTCCAAGACGACATGAACTATCAACTAACTGAAAAAATGCCTGAGTATAGACCTGAGCATGAGCGCATGTTGTGGGGCTTGGGTTTAGCTGGTAATGCATTTAAAAAAGTTTATTACGATCCATCATTAGAGCGTCAAGTTTCTATGTATGTTCCAGCCGAGGACTTAATTGTGCCTTATGGAGCGTCTAGTTTAGAACAAGCAGAGCGTGTAACCCACGTCATGCGTAAGACAGAGAATGAGCTTAGAAAACTACAGGTAGCTGGGTTCTATTTAGATGTAGACCTTGGTGAGCCAGAGAATTCATTAGACGAAGTAGAAAAGAAAATTGCGGAAAAGCTTGGCTTTAGAGCTACGACAGACAGTAGATATAAGCTATTAGAGATTAATGTTAATCTAGACCTACCGGGATATGAACATGAAGAAGATGGTGAGCAAACAGGAATTGGTTTACCGTACGTCATTACTATTGAAAAAGGTAGTCAAAAGGTTCTTGCAATCCGTAGAAACTGGGAACCAGACGACAAAACACATACTAAACGTCAGCATTTTGTCCATTACGGGTACATCCCTGGCTTTGGGTTTTATTGTTTCGGTTTGGTTCACCTTATCGGTGCTTTCGCTAAATCTGGAACGTCGCTTATTAGGCAATTGGTGGACGCAGGTTCCCTTGCAAACTTGCCAGGTGGCTTTAAGACCCGTGGATTGCGTGTTAAGGGCGATGATACACCGATAGCACCAGGAGAATTTAGAGATGTAGACGTACCTAGCGGTACGATGAAAGACAACATTATGACCCTCCCGTATAAGGAGCCAAGTCAGGTGTTGATGGCGTTGTTAGGTCAGATTGTGGAAGATGGACGTAGATTTGCTAACACAGCGGATTTACAAATATCAGACATGTCTAGTCAAGCCCCAGTAGGTACAACGCTCGCAATTCTAGAACGTACTCTTAAGGTAATGTCGGCAGTTCAGGCACGTATCCACTATTCAATGAAGCGGGAGTTGAAGTTACTCAAGCGGATTATTGCGGACTACACACCAGAAGAATATAATTACGAGCCTGTTGAGGGTTCACCACGAGCTAAGAAGTCAGACTACGATAATGTTGATGTTATTCCAGTCTCAGACCCAAATGCAAGTACGATGGCACAGAAGATTGTGCAGTATCAGGCAGTTCTTCAGTTAGCTCAACAAGCCCCACAGTTATACAACCTCCCACTTTTACATAGACAGATGCTAGACGTACTGGGTATTAAAGAAGCTAATAAACTTGTACCTATGGCAGAAGATCAAAAGCCGCAAGATCCTGTTACTGAGAACCAGAATTTGTTAGCTGGCAAACCGGTTAAGGCGTTTTCTTACCAAGACCATCAAGCACATATTGCTACTCACATGGCAATGTCGCAAGACCCCAAGATTATGGCTTTGGTTCAGTCTATGCCACAACTACAACAAGCGCTTCAAGCTACACTAATGGCCCACGTAGCAGAGCATATAGGGTTCCAATATCGTGTGCAAATTGAAGAGCAACTAGGGATGACGTTACCGCCTCAGAAGGATGCATCGGACGAGGATATTAACATGCCGCCAGAAGTAGAAGCACGACTAGCTCCGCTGATTGCCCAAGCAGCACAACAACTGTTACAGCAGAGTCAGAGTCAGCAGGCTCAACAGCAAGCTCAACAACAAGCTCAAGATCCGATAATTCAGATGCAGCAGCAAGAGTTACAGATTAAAGCCCAAGAGCAGCAACGCAAAGCCCAGAAAGACCAGACGGATGCGCAGCTCAAGATGCAGCAGATGCAGATTGAACGGGAACGGATTCAGATGCAAGCACAGACAGATATGGCTAAAACCTCGGCTCAGTTACAAGCTACGAAAGAAGGGGAGCAGGCTAGGATTGGTGCTGATCTACTAAAACATCAGGTAGATAAAGGGCACGATAAAGAGAAACAAAACAAACAGTTATTAGCTCAAGGGTTACAACAAGCCCATCAGTTTCAGATTCAAAGACAAAAACCAACTCCTCCAACTAAGACAAAAAAGGACTAAACAATGGACGCATCTGACGTTCTAGTTCAACAACTAGACGAGAAAGTGCAACAGCTACAAGAGGCAGTAAGTGCAGGAAGGGCAGAAACCTTCGAGGAGTATAAAAAAACGTGCGGCGAGATTCGAGGTCTGCTAATTGCACGGGGTTATATATTAGACCTCAAACAAAAAATGGAGAACTCTGATGAGTGAAATCCTTATTGGCTCAAACCCCAATAAACCGGAAGTAGTAGGATCATATAGTTTTACCGCATCAAATGAAGAAAAAGCACAGCAACTCCCAACCCCTTCTGGATACCGTATTCTTTGCGCTATTCCTGAAGTTGAAGAAGAGTATGACAGTGGGATCTTAAAAGCAGAAGACACAATTAATTACGAAGAGAAGCTAGCAACAGTGCTTTTTGTAGTTAACATGGGCCCTGACTGCTATAAAGATGACAAACGATTCCCTACAGGAGCATGGTGTAAAAAAGGTGATTTTGTTATTGTTAGACCCAATGCTGGTACACGACTTTTAATTCATGGTCGTGAATTTCGTATGATTAATGATGACTCTGTGGAAGCTGTAGTTCAAGATCCACGCGGCATCAAACGCGCTTAAGGAGGCCCCAAATGGCTGAAATTCAAAAAGACGAGTATAAGTTTCCTGATGAAATAGATGATGGCTTAGATGTTGATTTAGACCCAAAAGCTAAAGAAGCAGCGCCAGAACCAGAGGAAAAAGCATCAAAATTTGATATTGAGATTGAGGACGATACCCCTGCCGAAGATCGCAATAAAGAACCAATGCCTAAAGAAATAGTTGAAGAGCTTGAAAAAGATGAGCTTGACAAATATTCTGACGAAGCCAAAATAAAATTAAAACAACTACGTAAGGTTTATCACGACGAGCGTAGAGCTAAGGAATCAGCAGATAGAGAACGGGAAGAAGCAGTTAATGCTACTACTAGACTTTTAGCTGAAAACCAGCGAATGAAACAGTTGATTAATACTGGGCAGAAAGAATACCTAACTGCCACACAACAATCGGCTGACCTTCAACTTGAAGTGGCTAAAAAGGCATATAAAGAAGCATATGATTCTGGAGATAGCGATAGAGTTTTAGAGGCTCAACAAGCTATTACCAATGCTTCTATTCAACTTGATAAAGTAAAAAGTTTTAAAGTACCCCCTTTACAAGAAGAAGAATATGCTGTACAAAAGCAAGAACAGGTACAAAATCAGCGTCCCGATTCAAAAGTAATGGCGTGGCAAGAGCGCAATTCTTGGTTCGGACAAGACGAGGAAATGACTGCATCTGCATTAGGCTTACACGAAAAGCTTAAAAAGCAAGGTGTAGTAATTGGATCTGACGAGTATTACACGACATTGGACAAGACAATTCGTAGACGATTCCCAGAGAATTTTGGGAGTCAAGAAAGTGAAGCCCCAAAGGCCAAACCTTCCACGGTTGTAGCTCCAGCGACTCGTTCCACTACCCCCAAACAGGTACGTTTAAAAACAAGTCAAGTCCAGTTAGCTAAAAAACTAGGACTAACTAATGAGCAATATGCCCGTGAACTTTTAAAAATGGAGGCCTAAAATGGCTAGTAATAGAATAGAACGAGAAGTAGAAACCCGTGCAACAAGTGAACGCCCCACAAAGTGGTCGCAACCTGAATTGCTCCCCGAGCCAGACAAACAGGCTGGTTATGCTTATCGATGGGTTCGTGTTTCAAATCTAAATGTGGCTGATCCACGCAATCTTTCTGCAAAATTGAGAGAAGGCTGGGAACCCGTTAGAGCTGAAGAACAACCTAGATTCCAACTTTTAATCGATCCCAATAGTCGCTTTAAGGACAATATTGAGATTGGTGGTTTATTGCTTTGCAAGACTCCAACTGAGTTTGTTGAACAACGCAATGCGCACTACGCAAAGCAAACACAAGCTCAAACGGATGCTGTAGACAATAATCTTATGCGCCAAAGTGACCCAAGGATGCCGCTCTTCAAAGAGAACAAATCCTCGACGAGCTTTGGTAAAGGTTCTTAATTTTTTTATCTAGGAGATTTAAATGGCTTATCCAACCGTTTCTGCTCCCTATGGTCTAGTCCCCGTTAACCGAGCTGACTTTATGCCCTATGCTGGGGCTACACGTCAACTACCAATTGCCAGTACTTATAACACTGCAATTTTTAACGGTGACGTAGTTATGATCAAAGGTGGCAATATTATCAAATCGACTGTAACTATTGACTCAACCACAGACAACACCGCTAACTTAACTTATGGTGTGTTTATGGGTGTTCAGTATATTAATGGTCAAAGTCAGACTGTTCAAGCTCAATATTACCCCGGTAATTCTGCTGCTAGTTCGGCTATTGCTTATGTTGTTGACGATCCTATGGCAGCTTTTAAAGTAGCCGTTACCTTTTCTGGTAACACTACTATTACTACAGCTAACTCGTCTGTTGTTGGTACTAACCAAACACTACGTCAAGGTACAGGATCCACCACTACTGGTGACTCCGCCGTTTCGCTTATTGCTCCAGTAGTTGGTAGCGGTAACGCAGCAGCAGCACCTGTTCGTGTGATTGCAGTAGTTCCTGAAACAGCCACTGGCTCAAACGCCTACACGGAAGTTATCGTGAAGTTCACTAACCCCCAAATTCTGTTGGCTGCGGCCCAGAATTACGTTTAAGGAGCTAATTAAATGGCTATTTCACGCGCACAACTAC
>Ga0304729_1001901_pt1 | contig 13106 bp, 13 predicted proteins | sample C_131016_MF_Meta_FD_190475 | JGI IMG/M metagenome (GOLD analysis project Ga0304729, IMG submission 190475) | Freshwater microbial communities from Lake Croche, Canada to study carbon cycling - C_131016_MF_MetaG (v2) (version 2) | ecosystem: Environmental > Aquatic > Freshwater > Lake | place... | reverse complement strand
ACCGGATTGCCAAATTCAATAACAAGAGCGATGCGTTTTGTATCCGGATCGGCTTTGGTCGAGCCACAAATCGAAGCAAAACTTGGTTTTGTCATGGGCGCAACCGATGGAACGTCATCGCTGCTAAATACAAATGACCAACCTTCGACAGCGCCATCTGCGATATCTACGGTTGGGCCAGTCATCGCAGCTTTCCAATGTGTGCTGCCAGGCGCTGCTTGGAAGTAACCCCAATAGCGATAGCCCTTAGTTGCAGCATGTGATGCTGGAATTGCGATGATCTGAGTTGAGATGAGAAGAAGTGCTACGGCAATCTTCTTGGATTGCATCTTCATTATGTGAACTCCTAAAAAGAAGAGTCTCACAGGGGTAGCTCGCGAGCGGTCGGCCAAATGCGCCAAATACCTTTGGACTACACCCCGCAAACCTCGGCGGGTGTTGGTCAAGTGCACATATCAATGTAGGTAATCCGACTTGAACAGCTCACATATGTGGACCGTCTTACGGTTGCGGGTCAGCGTCGGATTTGCACCGAACTTCCCCCACAGAGATATCTATGAAGTTGTTTGCGTAGGAAACCACAGCAGTTAGGTGTTGGCAACTCACCACGCGCGCCATAAGGTTCGGATATGGAATATAGACGCCTTGGCAATACCGGAATGTATGTCTCTGAAATTTCTTATGGAAACTGGATCACTCATGGCTCCCAAGTAGAGACAGAAGCGGCAGTCAAATGTGTCCGCGAAGCTCTCAATCAAGGAATCACCACCTTTGACACTGCAGATGTCTACGCCGGCACCAAGGCTGAAGTAGTTCTCGCCAAAGCTCTTAAAGGCGTTCGTCGCGAATCGTATGAACTCTTCACAAAGGTCTATTGGCCAACTGGCACAGGCAAGAATGATCGTGGCCTATCGCGCAAACACATCATGGAGTCGTGTCACGCATCTCTCAAGCGACTCAATACCGACCACATTGATCTCTATCAAGCACATCGCTTTGATTTTGAAACTCCTCTCGAAGAAACACTCAGCGCCTTTGATGACCTGATTCGCCAAGGCAAAGTCAGCTATATCGGATTCTCCGAATGGAATGCCAAGCAGATTTCTGATGCGCTGAAGATTCAAGATGCACGTGGCTACAACCGCTTTGTCTCAAGTCAGCCACAATATTCTGCACTCTGGCGTGTGATCGAAGCTGAAGTTGTTCCTCTTTCGCGCAAAGAGGGAATCGGTCAAATCGTCTGGTCGCCAATGGCGCAAGGAGTACTCACCGGAAAGTACCTTCCCGGCAAGAAGCCACCTGCTGGTTCTCGCGCCACCGACAAGAAGAGCGGCGCAAACTTCATTTCACGCTGGATGACAGAAGAAGTATTAACTGCTGTACAGAAGTTGAAGCCAATCGCTGAAGGGCTTGATATCTCGATGTCTCAACTGGCTCTGGCGTGGGTGCTCAGTAATGACAATGTTTCATCTGCAATTATGGGCGCCACTAAACCCTCGCAGGTAAAAGAGAATGTAAAGGCATCGGGTATAAAACTTTCTGCAGATGTCATCAAGTCGATTGATAGCGCACTTGGCAACCTGCCAGAGCGCGATCCAAAGAAGAACGAGAGCCCAAACCCGCGCGCTTAAATCCTTTAGAAGGAATCGCCAGCTTTAGTCGAAGGCTTAGGTGTGCGCATTCTGCGCATCTGAGTTGAGCGCAGCCAGCCATACATACCGATTCCCTTGAGCTCTGCTCCCGGGAATTTGGCGCTCACTTCTCGCTTGAGTTTGCGAGTAAGAAGAAAGCCGTCGACTACAGAAACTAAGAGCACTGTGTACATCACAGCGATACTGCCTAACTGGAAAATTTTTGATGGGATCAACGTCAAGAAGAGAACTACAAAGATAACGGGCAAGAAATATTCACCGATAGAACGTCGCGAATCAACATAGTTACGTACGTACTTCTTGACCGGTCCCTTATCGCGAAGGGGGAGCGCGCTCTCATCGCCGCGCAGATAGGCCGCACGTTGCGCAATTCGTGCACTCTTCGCAGCTTCCTTGGCGCGAGCTTTCTCGGCCTTGGTTGAAGCCGGAGCGATTGAAGAAACTTTACGCGCCGCCTGCGCCTCTTTACGTTTTGGGGTTGGGCGGCCTTTTTTGCTTTCGGTTGATTCAGACATGTGGCGAACTATAGAGCGAGCATCTGCTCGAGCGCTAACTTCGAATATTTCGCAACGCGCTCATCGACCTTGATTTCATTGACGATATGGCCGGAGACGATTGACTCCATCGCCCAGACTAGGTGTGGCAGATCGATGCGATTCATGGTCGAGCAGTAACAGACAGTCTTATCAAGGAATACGACTTCCTTATCAGGGTTGTTCTGGGCGAGGCGAGATACCAGGTTGAGTTCAGTACCAATCGCCCATTTACTTCCTGGCGGCGATGCGGTCACAGTCTGGATAATTTTCTCAGTGCTGCCGACAACATCGGCGGCAAGTACAACCTCATGTTGGCACTCGGGATGCACGATTACTTGCACACCAGGGATGCGAGAGCGAACTTCATCAACTGTTTCGCGAGTGAAGCGGCCGTGAACGGAACAATGTCCGCGCCAGAGAATCATCTTGGCGCCCTTAATCTCTTCTTCAGTTAAGCCACCCATTGGCTTCCAGGGATTCCACAACACACAATCATCAATTGATAACCCAAGAGATAGGACCGCAGTATTTCGACCAAGATGTTGGTCTGGAAGAAAGAGAACTTTCTCCGCCTTACTGAAGGCCCACTCCAAACTCTTCTGTGCATTAGATGAGGTACAGATTGTGCCGCCATGTTCGCCGGTAAAGCTCTTAATAGCCGCAGATGAATTCATATAGGTAACAGGAACGGTGCGCGATGCAACGCCGATTCGCTCTAACTCTTTCCAACATTGATTCACTTGATTCGCAGTTGCCATATCGGCCATCGAACATCCGGCGGCTAGATCAGGAAGAATTACTCGTTGTTTAGCCGAAGTGAGAATGTCTGCGCTCTCGGCCATGAAGTGCACGCCGCAGAAGAAGATAAATTCTGCATCGCTCTGCGCGGCTGCAGATTGCGCCAACTTAAATGAATCACCAGTGATATCTGCGAATTGAATTACCTCATCGCGTTGATAGTGATGGCCCAAAATGAGGGCGCGCGAACCAAGTGCTGCTCGCGCAGCGATGGCGCGCTCTACTAGCTGCGGGTCACTTGCAGGAGGAAGGTCTCCGGCGCATGAGACACCGCGCTCAGATGCCAGATCTGAGCCTTGGCCCAGAATCAGCAGTTCGCTGAGGCTTATCGACATGTGCTCATACTAATAGCCGATAAGAGTGACGTGTTTGGGTTCGCCAGAGCAACCGGTCGCGGGTATTCTTTCGCTCATGACTACTGAAACAACTACAACTCCAGTCGAGATTACAACTGGCATCACTTTGACCGATGTCGCAGCCGCCAAGGTTTCTGCCCTTCTTGCACAAGAAGGTCGCGATGATCTCTACCTCCGTGTTGCAGTGCAGCCAGGTGGCTGTTCAGGTCTTCGCTATCAGCTCTACTTCGATGATCGTAATCAAGATGGCGATGTCACTCGCGAGTTCGGTACCGTCAAAGTTGTTGTAGACAAGATGAGCGATCCATACCTCATGGGTGCCTCAATCGATTTCGTAGATACCATCGAGAAGCAAGGCTTTACAATCGATAATCCAAATGCGCAGGGTTCATGTGCATGCGGCGATTCATTTAACTAATAACTGTTAAATAGCCACTGCTGTAGTTAGATTCCAGCTATGAAAATTGGTGTTGCTGGTTCAGTTGGTCTCGATCACATTATGACTTTCCCGGGAAAGTTCACTGATTCTCTTGTCGCCGGTTCCCTTGAGAAAGTTTCTCTCTCATTCCTCGTTGATGGGCTCGATGTCCGACGTGGCGGATGTGCAGCCAATATTGCATTTGGTCTTGGAGTTTTGGGGCTGAATCCAATTCTGATCGCCGCTGTCGGTAAAGATTTCGCTGATTACGATGCCTGGCTTTCCCGTCATGGGGTCGATACATCGCATGCACTTGTCTCTGCATCGCAGCACACCGCACATTTCACAGTTACTACCGATACTGAGCTCAATCAGATTGCCTCCTTCTTTCCCGGAGCGATGTCAGAGGCGCGCAATATCGAACTTCAACCGATTATGGATAAGGTCGGAAAACTCGATCTGATCGTGGTTTCACCCGATGACCCAGAAGCGATGTTGCGCCATACCGAAGTAGCGCTTGCTTCGGGAGTAGCAGTCGCCGCAGATCCTTCTCAACAGATGGCGCGCATGAGTGGCGAGGAGATCAAGACTTTGATCTCTGGAGCGACCTATCTATTTATGAATGAATACGAATTAGCGTTGGCAATTCAGAAGACTGGTTGGAGTGATCACGAAATTCTGGAACGCGTGAAGTACCGCATCGTGACTCTGGGATCAGATGGTGCGCGGATTGAAAGTGTTGATGGCACATTTATTAAGGTGGGTTGCGCACAAGAAAAAGCAAAGATAGATCCAACCGGAGTCGGCGATTCATTCCGCTCTGGCTTCGTTGCTGGACTCGCGTGGGGTCTATCGCTCGAGCGCTGCGCTCAGTTGGGCTCGATGATTGCTACCTACGTGATTGAAACAACCGGCACTCAGGAGTATCGATTCACCCAGAGTGAGTTCGTAGAGCGTTTTGCACATGCGTATGGTGCGGATGCAGCTGCAGAAATAGCAGTACATCTACCTGCGTAGTTGAGTAACTACCTCTGTAATCGATTGCGCTAAAGAATCAATCTCATTTTCCGAAGTGCCAGCGTGCAGAGTGAGGCGCAAATGTCCCTGCGTCTCATACCCCATCGCTGCGAGCACATGGCTCGGTTGCAGATCCTCAGGCGAACATGCAGAGCCAGAATCTATATCGACTCCGCGGTGACTAAGTTCGCGGACAAGATGTTCGCCAGCTACTCCTGAAATAACGCAGGAGAAGATGTGGGGGAGGGCGCGAGCATCTGGCGCAACTATCTGAAGACCTGCTATCTGCGACAATTTCGTAATCGCATGTTGGCGCAGTTCATTGCTTTCAATCGTGAAATTTTCTAGGGCAACTGAGGCAGCGATTAATAGTGGCAAGGAATATGTTCCTGGAGATTTAATCGGTGCAATATGTGGGAGGGGATACGTGAAAGTTGCAGAGTTATTAATTGCCAGTACTGCTAGACCCGATGGACCGTTCCATGATGTGGCATCAAAGAGTGCGGTATTCCAGTTCGCGGGCAGCGGCGTTCTGGGACCAGAAGCAGTCGCATCGACGGCGATAAGAATCTCGCCGGAAGAAAGTTCCGCTACCTCTTGAATGATTCCAGTCTCTTGATTTGCCAATTGAAAAGAGAGAACCGAGTTCGAAGCGACAGCGTTGATTCCTTCGATTGCTCCCAGATGATTTACGGGAAGTTCAACAGTAGGTCCGCGATGTGCGCGAGCAACAGCACGGATCTTTCCCTTATCAATCGCTGAGTAGGTAAGAGTTGCGGCATTGTTAAGCAGTCCGGCGATACCGAGGAAGTGGCCCAGCGCGGGTTCGCCCACAATCTCGATTCCATCTGGTCGCACTCCGAGGCGGGAAGCGATATTTTCTATCGATTGGTTGCGAAGGATGGCAGCCTTGGCAGAGTTTTGAGAGAGCTTCTTGGGATCGGCCCACCCTTGGTCAAAAGCGGCCAATAACGCAGATCTTGCGGCAGGGTGGAGCGGGTTCTCTGATGTGAAATTTCCTGTGACACGAACCACCGGATGAACGCTACTCGCTCCGGCAGGCGCATGCACACCGCGCCACTATCCTTAACCCCATGTCACCTCACGCTCCGCGCAATTGGCGCCCAGTCCGAGTAGCGGCGCTCATTGCACCCGCACTTCTACTTCTGAGCGGTTGCTCATTTCAATCGAAGGACTTGTCAGGCTTAGGTTTTCCTAAAGGTGTAACGAGCGTTAACGATACGTCTCTCTCGCTCTGGCAGTACTCATGGATCGCAGCGGGTGTTGTCGGAGTCTTCACTCTCATTCTCATTTTATGGCCAGCGGTATTCCATCGCGCAAAGGTTGGTCAGGGCGAATTTCCAAAGCAGACTCAGTACAACATTCCCATTGAAATTCTCTACACCGTCATTCCATTTTTGATTGTTGCAGTGCTCTTCTACTTCACTGCAGTCAAAGAGAATAAAATTACTGATAAGACTTCACCGGTGAAGCATGAAATTTCAGTCGAAGGAATTCAGTGGTCATGGCAGTTTGCCTACCCTGAGGCAGGTCCGAAAGCAGTTGTTACCGGAATCCCAGCAGAACCTCCAACGCTCTATCTGCCGCAGGGCGAGAAAGTTCGCTTTACCTTGACATCAAACGATGTAGTGCATGGTTTCTGGATTCCGGCTTTTATGATTCAGATGCAGAACCTTCCGGGAGAAACAAACCATCTGCAATTCACAGCAAATAAGTTGGGTGAGTACCCAGGGCGTTGCAATATCTTGTGCGGACGTAACCACTCACAAATGATCTTTAAGGTAAAGGTAGTAACTCCAGCGCAATACCAGGCATATCTTGACTCTCTGAAGGCGAGTGCAGCATGACCATCATGGCAGAACGTCCAACCGTCGCGACTCCTCGTCAAGGAGTACAGAAGACAACTCGTGGTAGCCAATTTGTAAAGACAATTACCTCGACTGACCACAAGCGCATCGGTTATCTCTATCTAGCGACTTCTTTCAGCTGGTTCCTGATCGGCGGAGTTCTTGCGCTCTTGTTGCGTATTGAACTTGCTCGTCCGGGTCTTCAATTCTTAAGCGTTGAGCAGTACAACCAAATCTTCACCATGCACGGCACCATTATGTTGTTGATGTTTGCTACTCCACTCTTCGTTGGTTTCGCAAATGTGATAATGCCGCTCCAAATTGGTGCCGCCGATGTGGCATTCCCTCGTCTAAATATGCTCTCTTACTGGCTCTACTTCTTTGGTTCTATTGAAGCCACCATCGGATTCTTAACACCAGGTGGCGCGGCATCATTTGGCTGGACCGCTTACGCACCTCTTGCCAATTCAACGTACTCACCAGGAATCGGTGGCGATCTCTGGGTGATGGGTCTAGCAATTTCAGGCCTCGGCACAATTCTGGGTGGCGTCAACTTCATTACAACTATCTTCACTATGCGTGCACCAGGTATGACGATGTTCCGTATGTCTATCTTCTCTTGGAACGTATTGTTGACTTCGATTCTGGTACTTCTTGCCTTCCCACCTCTTGCAGCCGCTTTACTTGGACTTGAATCAGATCGTCTATTCCATTCGCATCTCTTTGATCCTGCCAATGGTGGTGCGATGTTGTGGCAACACTTGTTCTGGTTCTTCGGACACCCTGAGGTTTACATTCTCGCGCTGCCATTCTTTGGTATCGCGACAGAGATCTTGCCGGTCTTTAGCCGTAAGCCCATCTTTGGTTACAAAGGCTTGATCGCAGCAACTATCGCCATCTCTGCACTCTCTGTTGCAGTATGGGCGCACCACATGTTCGCATCAGGCAAGGTACTTCTGCCCTTCTTCTCCTTTATGACATTCCTTATTGGCGTTCCGACAGGTGTGAAGTTCTTCAACTGGATCGGCACCATGTGGCGAGGCCATGTCACCTTTGAAACCCCGATGTTGTGGGTCATGGGATTCCTTGTGACATTCCTCTTCGGTGGACTAACTGGCATCATCCTTGCCTCACCTCCGATGGATTTCGCTGTCTCAGCTTCGTACTTCGTCGTTGCACACTTCCACTACGTTCTCTTCGGAACCGTGGTCTTCGCCATGTTTGCTGGCTTCTACTTCTGGTGGCCAAAGATGACCGGACGCATGCTTAACGAACGTCTGGGCAAGATTCACTTCTGGACTCTCTTCTTTGGATTCCACCTCACATTCCTCATTCAGCACTGGCTCGGAATTAAGGGCTTCCCTCGCCGCTATGCGGATTACCTTTCAACAGATGGATTTACCTGGATGAATACCGTCTCAACAATCGGTTCATTCCTTTTGGCACTCTCCATGATTCCATTCTTTATCAACGTGTGGATTACTCGCAAATCTCCTAAGGTGGAAGTTGATGACCCTTGGGGCTACGGCGCATCTCTCGAGTGGGCAACTTCTTGTCCACCACCTCGCCATAACTTCACATCGATGCCACGTATTCGCTCAGAGCGACCAGCATTTGATCTCCATCACCCACACATCACGACAGAAGGTCACTAAGCATGAAAGCTAATTGGAAACTCTTTACTGGTCTTTCAATCTTCTACGTGCTTATGGCAGTTGTGTATTACAAAGTAGGCGGAGAAGCTGTCGGCATCACCGGAATGACTCTGGCGGCATGTCTTGCCGGCATGATCGGTTTCTATGTCTGGTTTACACAAAAGCGCATCGGAACAGCAATTCCTTCGGATAATGATCTGGCAGAGATTGCCGATGATGCAGGCGAACTCGGTTTCTACAGCCCACATTCATGGTGGCCGCTTCCTGTTGCGTTAAGCGCGACTGCAATGGGGTTGGGTTTGATTATCGGTTGGTGGCTGACACTTATTGCTGTCGGCGCACTCATCATCAGCATCATTGGAATGGTGACTGAATATGAAAAACCAGTTTCGATCTCTTCTCACTAGTTAGCATCACCGAGGCAGCATGAAGCGACTGATTGCTGTAGCCCCGTGGTTCTTCATCATTATCTGGAGTTCTGGCTTTGTTGTGGCTCGCTATGCCTTCAAAGATGCTGATGCGCTCTACTTTCTAGCAATCCGGCTCTTACTAGCAACCGCGATTCTCTTCTCTCTCACTGTAGTACTCAAGCAACCCATTCGCTTATCTCGTCGCGACTTACTCTCATCTCTTGTAATCGGTATTGCTCTGCACGGCCTCTACTTAGCAGGCGTTTGGTACGCCATTGAATTAGGTGCACCATCTGGACTTTCCTCAGTGATCACAAGTATGCAGCCCATAGTTGTCTCGCTCTTGGCGGTGAGATTGCTCAGTGAACCTCTTACACGAGGACAATTGGTAGGACTTTTATGTGGGCTATCAGGGGTCGTGTTGGTAGTTCTTCCGAAACTCTCAAAGTCTGGTGGCTTTACCTCAGAGACTCTCGCCTTCCTCTTTATCGCACTCGCTGGCAGCACTATCGCCACCTTGCTGCAGAAAAAGATTGGCCATTCCATTCCATTGCTGATTGGTACGACCTATCAATTTGCCATCGCCGGATTTGGTTTGCTGGCCATATCTCTCATTCGCGGTAAGACTCGATTTGTCATCACTCACACATCTATCTGGGCGATGGCTTGGGCAGTTCTCGTGACATCGATAGCAGCGGTATTGCTGCTGCTCTGGCTTCTCAATAGAGGATCGGCCGCGAAAGTTTCAAGTTTGCTCTACCTAGTACCACCGATGGCGGTCTTACAAGCATTTATTCTCTTCCACGAAAAGGTGAGCAGGGAAGAATTGTTGGGAATCGCATTGACGGCAGCGGGAGTCGCCTTAGTCATACGAGGTTAGGGCTCACTCTTTTCCAACTTACCTGATTAGATAAGGGCATGACTCAGCCACCAGCAAATCCAGCGCGCGGCAAAGAGGTATTTGATCTCGATCGCGCACATGTCTTCCACTCATGGTCTGCTCAATCCCAGATCGCCCCGCTGCCAGTAGCCGGGGGAGAAGGAAGTTACTTTTGGGACTTTGATGGAAAGGAATATCTCGACTTCTCCTGTCAGTTGGTCTTCACCAATATCGGTTTTCAACATCCTAAAGTTGTAAAGGCTATTCAAGAGCAAGCCGCTCTCCTGACAGCTGTTGCACCGCAACATGCCAACGATGCCCGTGGCGAAGCAGCCAAGCGCATTACAGCTCGCGCCGGCGATCATCTCAATAAGGTCTTCTTCACCAATGGCGGAGCAGATGCTGTTGAAAATGCCATCCGTATGACTCGTCTACATACAAATCGTCACAAAGTTCTCTCTTTCTATCGCAGCTACCACGGCAACACGACATCTGCGATTACAGCAACAGGCGATCCTCGACGTTGGCCAAATGAGTTTGCATATGGACACGTCCACTTCTTCGGCCCATATCTCTATCGTTCCCCTTTCTGGGCGCAGAGTGAAGAAGAAGAATGTAAGCGCGCCCTTGAACATCTCGAGCAGGTAATTATCTTTGAAGGTCCAGCAACCATCGCCGCGATTCTGATCGAATCTGTTGTCGGAACTGCTGGCGTTTTAGTGCCGCCGGTTGGCTATCTTGAAGGTGTACGAGCGCTCTGCGATAAGTACGGCATCAAGTGGATCGCCGACGAAGTCATGTCCGGGTTCGGTCGTACTGGTAAGTGGTTTGCGTATCAACATAGCAACGCTGAACCAGATCTCATTGTCTTCGCTAAAGGAGTCAATAGCGGTTATGTCCCACTCGGCGGCGTGATCATCAGCGATGACATTGCAGCAACTTTTAGCGATCGGGTATTTCCGGGCGGACTCACCTACAGCGGACATCCACTCGCTACTGCTGCCGCAGTTGCGACTCTCGATGTGATGGCCGAAGAGAAGATGGTGGAAAATGCCGCTCATATCGGCGAGAACGTGATCAAGCCACTTCTGCATGAGTTGATGGCAAAACATAAAGTGATTGGTGAGGTTCGCGGCAAAGGTGTCTTCTGGGCGCTCGACCTAGTCACTGATCGAGCAACGCGGGCGCCACTTGCACCCTATGGAGCATCAAGTCCGGCGATGAATGAACTCGTTGCAGCATGTAAGAAGCTAGGACTAATGCCATTTAATAATTACAACCGCATGCATATCTGCCCACCATGCAATGTCTCTGAAGCCGAAATCCGCGAAGGCTTTGCCATCTTAGATCAAGCTTTTGCATCGATTGCCCACCACTACACCGGAAGCGATAAGTAACTAGACGTGACAAAGACAATTAACCATTACATCAATGGCGCACATTATTCGAAGACCGCCGAACGAACTGGCGAGATATTTAATCCAGCTACCGGTGAAGTAACCGCCCACGTCTCTTTCGCCACACCGGCCGTGCTTGATGAAGCAGTTGCATCTGCGACACAGGCAGCAGTCGAATGGGGCAAGACATCACTGACGAAGCGAGTTCAGGTTCTCTTCGCCTTCCGTGAAATTCTCAACGCCCGTAAGGAAGAACTCGCCGCAGTTATTACCTCAGAGCACGGCAAGGTTTTAAGTGATGCGTTAGGTGAAGTCACTCGAGGGCTTGAGGTCGTGGAATTCGCGTGCGGCCTGCCACATTTACTTAAGGGTGGTTACTCCGAGGGAGTTTCCAATGGAATTGATGTCTACTCAATCCGCCAACCGCTAGGTGTTGTTGGAATCATCTCGCCCTTCAATTTTCCTGCAATGGTTCCGATGTGGTTCTTCCCGGTCGCAATTGCGGCAGGTAACGCAGTAATTATCAAGCCATCAGAGAAAGATCCATCTGCCTCAATGTTGATCGCTGAAATGTGGAAGCAAGCAGGGTTGCCAGATGGAGTATTTAACGTAGTTCACGGTGACAAGGTTGTGGTTGATGCCATGCTTGAGCATGCTGGAATCGCATCGATCTCATTTGTAGGTTCGACTCCGATTGCTCGCTATATCTACGAGACGGCTACGAAGAATGGCAAGCGCATACAAGCTCTTGGTGGCGCTAAGAACCACATGCTCGTACTTCCCGATGCCGACCTCGAACTCGCAGCGGATGCAGCAGTTAACGCTGGCTTTGGTTCAGCAGGTGAAAGATGTATGGCTATCTCAGTACTTGTAGCGGTTGAACCTGTTGCAGATGCGATTATCGCCAAGATTAAAGAACGGATGCTTAAGCTCAGCACTGGTGATGGCACGCAAGGTTCAGATATGGGACCACTTGTCACTCGCATCCACCGCGATAAGGTCGCAAGCTACGTTGAAGCTGGCGTTAATGAAGGTGCAACAGTTGTTGTCGATGGTCGTAACCCTCAGGTCAACGGCGCCGCCAATGGTTTCTGGCTTGGCCCAACGCTCTTTGACCATGTAAAACCGGCAATGAGTATCTATAAGGATGAAATCTTCGGCCCCGTATTGAGCGTTGTTCGAGTGAAGTCATATCAAGAAGGTGTTGATCTAATCAATAGCCATATCTACGGAAATGGAACTGCCATCTTCACCAATGACGGGGGAGCAGCGCGTCGATTCCAGAATGAGATTCAGGTTGGAATGATCGGAATCAACGTTCCGATTCCGGTGCCTGCTGCGTATTACTCATTTGGTGGCTGGAAAGCATCACTCTTTGGAGATACACATGCGCACGGCAGCGAAGGCTTCCACTTCTTTACTCGCGGAAAAGTTATTACCAGCCGTTGGCTCGATCCAAGCCATGGCGGAATTAACTTAGGTTTCCCGCAGAACTAACTATTAGTTAGTGATGGCCCTCGAGTTCGCGCCGCTCAGTCTCAGTTGCTTTTGGAACCGCAACGGCTGTGGCACGTGAGATTCGATTGCGAAGTTTATTCTTGAGCACGCCTGGGTTACGCACACCGGATTCATCTTCTAATGGAAGTTCCAGAGGTGCAATCTGTTCGTGCGAGGTGAGCAACCAAGCCTTCTCTGCTGAGATTGGTTCGTGAATTTCGGTAAATTCGCCGTTAGGCATGCGAACCAGACGACCTGTCTCGCGGCCGTGCAATACCAGATCACGATCTGCGCGCTGTAGTGAGAGACAGAGTCGCTTAGTGATGATGAAGGCAAGCGGTGGAAGTACTAGTACGCCTATGCGCGAGAACCACATCATCTGATTAATGGTTAGGTGGAATCGCTGCGCGATGATGTCGTTACCACCGTTAAGTAGTGAGACTAAAGTGAAGGTCAGAGCCATGACACCGATAGCGGTGCGGTTCGGAGTATTGCGCGGACGATCGAGCAGGTGATGCTCGCGCTTATCTCCGGTAGCCCAGCTCTCGATAAATGGATAGAGAGCAAGACCAGTAAACATAATTCCCGGCAAGATCAGCCCTGGTATCAAGATGTTCCAGGA
>Ga0304729_1001892_pt1 | contig 13140 bp, 8 predicted proteins | sample C_131016_MF_Meta_FD_190475 | JGI IMG/M metagenome (GOLD analysis project Ga0304729, IMG submission 190475) | Freshwater microbial communities from Lake Croche, Canada to study carbon cycling - C_131016_MF_MetaG (v2) (version 2) | ecosystem: Environmental > Aquatic > Freshwater > Lake | place... | reverse complement strand
TGGTGAATCTAAACATGCTCCTAATTGCATACATGCTTGGTTGGGGTAAGCGCATGGACAGAGTAAGAGGCGCTTGGTTTTTTATTACCTGTGTATTTTTGGTAGGCCCAGTAGCAATCGGCAGGCTTGAAGTATTTAGCCTTGCCTTGACAGTTTTCGCAGCTATCGCATTCCTGGAAAAGCGTGAATCCACTTCGATGCAGTTATTCAATGCTGCTACCTGGATCAAGGTTTCTCCGATGGCAGCTTTATTCTCAGGATTTATTGTCTCCGGTAACCGTAAAAGATTCTTACTTCACATGCTGATCGGAACAGTTGCCATTTTGGGTATTGGCCTATTACTTGGCGGCAACATGAACATGTTTAGTTTTATCACCATGCAGTCGGGTAGAGGAATCCAGATTGAATCCACTATTGCTATTTTTTGGCTTATTCAATTGCTTGTCGGCATAGCTGGCTCCAAGATTTACTACGACAGCGACATCATCACATTCCAAATTTCAGGTTTTGGTGTTTCTGAAGTAGCAAGCATTATGACTTTGATTCAGTTTGGTGCTTTGGCTATCACCATATTCTTAGGATTCAGAGCGATGCGAGCAGGGGCAGATCGAAACACCGCATTTGCTTGGATTTTCTTGACTGCCACTTTAGATCTTCTGGTGTTCAACAAGGTTGGCTCACCTCAATATGAGCTATGGGTGGTTGGGGCTGCGATTTTTGGAATTTTGGCTAAGACTGCCAATTGGCGTTTTGTCGTTTGGCTAACTGTTATTACATCGGGATTGTCGTGGCTGATTTTCCCGATCTTCTATGGTGATCTACTCGCCAGTCACCCTCTAGGTATTTCCTTATTAGTACTTAGAAACTTGGGTGTGATCGCAATTCTCGTCTATGCCAATATTCAGCTAACCAAGCTTGGTACTAAGCGCGTAGCAGCTTAGCTAGTAGAGGTCCAACCTTCTCATGTTCAATGAGAAAGCCATCATGACCGTAACTACTTGTGATGGTGTGTAATTTGCCACCAATTAGAGGGACACTTAGATGCTCGGCAATGAATTTCTGATTCTCAATCGGAAATAACCGATCGCTATCAATACCAATAACCAAAGCCTTTGCTTTAATCTTGCCAAGGGCAGCTTTAGCTGACTTTCTGTTTCTACCAACATCATGCGAATTCATGGCCTCAACGAGGCAAATGTATGAGTTGGCATCAAATCTTCTAGTGAACTTATTGCCATGGAAATCTAAGTAAGACACAACAGCAAATCGGCCACCATCACCTAATGGACTAACTTCTGATTGCCAAGTCCTATCAAAGCGTTCGTTTAGCTCTGATGGAGAACGATAGTTCAGGAGCGCCATTCTTCGCGCTAACGCTAATCCTGCATGAGGACCGAGCCCTGCTTTAGCGTCATAGTAGTTACCCTTAGCAAATTGTGGATCGGCTTTGATGGCTTCAACTTGAACCGAGTTCAAGGCAATCTGATCTGCTGAGGTAACCGCAGGGGCAGCGATAACTGCAATTCGCTCAACCTTGGTTGGATATGCAATTGCCCACTCTAGGACGTGCATACCGCCCATCGAGCCACCGATAATGGTGTGCCAAGAATTGATTCCGATCAAATCACTTAAGGCAACTTGAGAGGCTACCTGGTCTCTAATGGTCAGAAACGGAAATCTGGAGCCGTATTCTCGCCCTGTTTTATCAAGCGAAGATGGACCAGTTGAGCCTTGGCAGCCACCGAGAATATTTGGTACGACGACAAAGTATTTGTTGGTATCAATTGATAGCCCTGGACCTATGAGGTCACTCCACCAACCTTCGGTTGGATGTTCTTTACTGGCTTTGCCAACCGCGTGCGAATCACCGGTTAGGGCATGGAGGATAAGGACCGCATTAGATGCTTCCTTGTTTAATGTTCCCCAGGTTTCATATGCAATCTTGGCATTATGTAATTCTTTACCCGATTCAAGGGACAGATTACCGATTGGTGCAAAGAGACGATCACCTTGGGGGTCACCATCCCGCCATGCTCCAGTTGCCTTAGGCTTACCAACTAGTTGTCGGCTCAGCTCTTCGGTTATGAAATCTGACGGGACGGTGTCCTCAGGTGTCTGAAAATCCATAAAGGATTAATGCTTCCTTACTTAGCTGCTTCGAAACCAGTTTCTAGATCAGCGATGATGTCTTCAATTGACTCTAACCCAACTGAAAGACGAACTAGACCCGGGGTAACACCAGCAGAAACCTGCTGCTCAGGAGATAGTTGTGAGTGTGTTGTGCTAGCTGGGTGAATTACTAGAGATCTAACGTCACCAATGTTGGCTACGTGCAGGAACAGGTTTAGTGATTCAACAAACTTAGAACCCTTCTCAACACCGCCCTTGATTTCGAATGAAACGATAGCGCCAGGACCTTTAGGTGCATACTTCTTTGCAGCCTCATACCAAGGTGAGGTAGGAAGTGCTGCGTAGTTAACGCTTTCAACCTGAGGGTGCTTAGACAAGAATTCGGCAACCTTCTTAGCGTTCTCAACGTGACGGTCGATACGAAGGCTAAGAGTTTCAATGCCCTGTAGTAACTGCCATGCACTGGTTGGCGCAATAGCTGAACCTAGGTCACGAAGCAGCTGAACACGAGCCTTGATTATGTAAGCAATGCCATCACCTAGAGCAGCTGTGTAATTCACACCGTGGTATGAAGGGTCTGGTTCGGTAAGTCCTGGGAACTTATCGCTTTTGGACCAAGCAAATTTTCCACCATCAACGATTGCACCAGCAACCACAGTGCCATGTCCACCAAGGAACTTAGTTGCTGAGTGAATAACAATGTCAGCACCGAAATCAAGAGGCTTGATTAGGTAAGGAGTTGCAACGGTGTTGTCAACAATGAGTGGAAGGCCGTGCTTGTGAGCAACATCAGCAACACCTGAGATATCCAAGATGCTGACCTTAGGGTTACCGATAGTTTCAGCAAAGAACAACTTGGTATTTGGCTGAACTGCAGCAGCCCATGCCTCTAGATCATCCTGGTCTTCAACGAAAGTAGTTGTAATGCCAAGCTTTGGCAAAGTGTATTTGAACAGGTTGTATGTGCCACCGTACAAAGTTGAAGATGAAACGATGTGATCTCCAGCTTGAGCGATGTTTAGGATTGCAAAAGTTTCAGCAGCCTGACCTGAAGATAGCAATAGGGCAGCGGTTCCACCTTCCAAAGCAGCAATACGCTTTTCAGCGACATCCTGGGTTGGGTTCATGATGCGGGTATAGATGTTTCCAAACTCAGCAAGACCAAAAAGCTTGGCAGCATGCTCAGAAGAGTTGAAGACATAAGCGGTGGTGTTATAAATCGGTGTAGTGACCGAATTGGTGGTTGGGTCAGGGGATTGGCCGGCGTGGATTTGTGCAGTCTCAAAGCCCCAGTTTGCTGGATCGTTACTCATTGTGTGTGCTTTCTAATAGTCATAAGAAGGGTGTGCTTCTAAGGCTATGTATTTGAAGGCATCCAACCAAACACGGCCTGAAACGAAGCGTAACTTTTGGAATCTGAGCTTCGTCGGCCAGAGGTGCTGAGATTATTTCCCAGCAGCCTCATCAAGAGTATCAAATGCTAGAGCAGCCATTAATGCAGCACCGTCGGCCAGTACTGAGTCATCGAACTTAGCCTTGTTGCTGTGGTTTGATTGACGATCCTGAGGAGCAAGCCCAGGAAAAGCAGCACCTAGGAACACGAATGCGCCGGGGATCTCTTCAAGGATTGATGCCATGTCTTCGCCACCAGGAATTGGTTGTTCCATGGTCACATAGCGCTGTTCACCATACATGCTCTTGGTTACCCGCTCAACACGATCAACAGCTGCTGGGTCATTGATAAGAACCTTGGTAGCAGGGCTAAATTCAACTTCAGCCTCCAAGCCAAACGCTTCGGCCATACTCTTGATAAAAGCTGGGATCTTGCTGCGGGTATCTTCATAACCCTTCTTAGAGAAAGATCTAACTGTCGCGCCAAAGCTCGCTGTCTCAGGAACAATGTTGGTGGTGTGATCGTTACCAGCTTTAATCCAACCCACATTTAGCACGATAGGGTCTAGAGCATCAAAGTGCTTGATGATGAATGACTGGATGGAACTAAGAATTTCAATCAGACCAGTGATTGGATCTACTGCATTCCAAGGCATTGACCCGTGGCCACCTTTACCTTTGAGAGTTACGATCACATCGCCGGCAGATGCCATCATGGTTCCCTTGCGGGATTCAAAAACACCAGGGTCATCCATTGAGAAAACGTGGATACCAAAAGCTGCAATTGGCTTTTCCCCTGATACCAAATGCATATCTTGCGAAAGCATTACTCCTGCACCATCGTGACCTTCTTCACCAGGCTGGAAGAACATCACAACATTTCCCTTTAGGTGCTCTTTGTTCTCTGCGATTAGCTGAGCGGCACCAACTCCAATAGCCATGTGAAGATCGTGACCACATGCATGCATGTATCCGTTGGTAGATGAGAAATCTAAACCGGTGTCTTCATTAACAGCAAGGGCATCCATGTCTGCACGAAGTAGAACAGTTGGGCCAGGCTGACTACCTTTGATTAGAACTGCAGCAGCAGTCATGTCTTTTCCTAGAGTGATTTCACCTAAGCCATCAACTTCTTTCAGGACTCTAGCTAAAGTGTTTGGCAGGTCAAGACCAAATTCAGGAATCTGATGCAGATCGCGTCTAACAGCAACAAGGTTTGCTTGCTTAGCTTGGGCTTGGGTCTTCAGTAGGTTGTAATCCATTTGCCTTCTCATCTTTCTAGGAGTCCTCTCTATTTTGGCACCATTTTTAGGCCCTAGCATTTAGTTATGTTCTTTGAGCAAATGCACCCAACCTGGCAGCTCTGGCTTGAGCCAGTGAAACCACTGCTAGCAAGCATTGAAGTGCAGGTTCTGGCTGAAGAGAGCTTCTTGCCTCCAGCTAATCAAGTGATGCTGGCATTCCAAAGTGACCCAAAAGTTATAAAAGTGGTGTTGGTTGGTCAAGATCCTTACCCAACTCCAGGGGATGCCATTGGGCTTGCTTTTGCAATGAATAACGGAAACCCCATTCCAAGAAGTCTTAGGAACATAGCAAAAGAACTTGAAAGTGATGTGGCGGTCATACCCGGTAACCCATCACATTTAGATTTGGAACGCTGGGTCTCCCAAGGAGTTTTATTACTAAATAGATCGTTGAGCACCAGAGCAAATGAAGCGGGTTCGCACTCAAAGCTTGGTTGGGAAAAGTTCACTTTGGCAGCCCTTATTGCTTTAGCTCAGCACCAGGTGTTTGTTTTACTAGCCTGGGGTCAGCCAGCTAAGCAGCTGGGCCTACAACTTACTTCTAGGCATGAGATTGTGGTCATCGAATCTGCTCACCCGTCACCATTATCTGCAAGTAGGGGCTTTTTTGGCTCTAAACCTTTTAGTAGAACAAACCTTGCACTTAGCTCTCTTGGCTTAGAGCATATAGATTGGTCTTGTTAAGGAGAAATGTCTTGCCGTTAGATTCAGAATCACGCTGGCGTTTAGTAAAACTACTAAAAGCTAAAGGCGCACCAGAGGAACTCAAAGTAGATGAGATTACTTTGCGCAGAGCAAGTGTTGCTGACCTAAAAGAAGTGACCGAAATCTATAACTACTACGTGATCAACTCTGTAGTTACCTTTGATATTGAAGAAACCGTTGAGAGTTACTGGAAAGAGAAGCTGGAATATCTCGAAGGTTTGGATTTACCTTTCATAGTCGCTCAAAGTGGTTCAGGAAATATCTTGGGTTTTGCATATGTTGCGCCTTGGCGTCAGAAGGCCGCCTATCGCCGAACTGTTGAGGATACGATTTATCTTCGTCCTGCTGCCATTGGTAAGCGCATTGGCACCAGACTTCTCAAAGAGTTGATCGACCTGTCCAAAGCAGCTGGAGTAAGAGAAATAGTGGCAGTCATCAGTGATAAAGGTGCTGCACCTTCTATTGCTTTGCATGAAGCCTTTGGCTTCAAGAAACAAGGACACCTAGGAAAAGTTGGCTTCAAGTTCAATCGTTGGTTGGGCACAGTCCTCTTACAGAAAAGCTTGTGAATATCTTCAGCATTCGTTCAGCAGGTGGAGTTAGGTTGAACTCATGAGATTGCGCATAATCCTCGCCAGCGCTCTGTTGTTTGCAGCATCGCTTAGCTTTACTGCCTTATCTCCAGCCAAGGCAGATGTTTTCAGTGATCCTGATTATCTTGGCCAACCGGTAGTTGGCCTAGTCATTACCTATAAGCCAGGTGTAATGCCAGTTGATGCTTTCGGTAATCAGGTAGCTATAGGCGACAAACTAAACAAAGGCCTTGATGTTGGCTTGGGGATGTATTCGGCAAGTTTTGATAAGCCTTTGACTGAACAAGCAGCTTTGAAAATAGCCGATGAGGTTTCATTTGATCCATCAGTTGAGGCGGTTTATCTAGATCACTTCTTAGACACACAATTTTTCAAAGAATCAACTCCAAAACTTGGAGTGTTAAAGGCAAGTACTTCCCCCACTGGTCTAACTGCCAGAGATGCCTGGATCGCATCCATGCCAGATACCGCAAGGGTTACATTAACTTGGAATCCGCCAAGGAAGTTAAATGGCGGAGCTCTGTGGGGTTACCGAGTAAGTAAATATGATCCGGTAGCAAAAGATTTTGTGGACATCGTCAGTAACAGCAAAAGTGCACAAACTTCAATAACAGTCGCGACAGATTTGGTAGCAGGGGCAAACGCTCGATTCAAGGTGTATGCCATCACCAAAACTTTGAACAATAAATTCATGGCAGTAAGCGCAGCCTCCTCAATTGTTACCGTGGTCCCGACGGCTATTCCACATAAGCCTGTTCTGCAGTCAGCTGGAAATATTACTTCGGCAGCACCTGTGGTGGCCTGGGCGTTCCAAGGCAAAGTTGAGCGCGGTGGTTTGCCAGTTAATTACTCGGTGACAGCTACTGCTTCTGATCAAAGCCAATCGACTTGCAGTAGTTCTGGCACCTCGTGCACTCTAAGTGGATTACAGGCTGGTAAAAAATATCAGGTAAAAGTCACTGCCACTAACGCCAGAGGCTCAAGTACATCTGATGTTGTCGTGGAGTCAGAAGATCCCATGATGGATTTGCAGTGGTATCTGGATGCGCAATACGGAATTAATGTTTCTAAAGCTTGGAAGATAACTAAAGGCAGCCCAGACATTGTTGTTGCGGTTGTTGATACCGGCATAACTTCGCATCCAGATTTGAATGGAAGTATTGTCACAGGTTACGACTTCATCTCCAATACCACTAATGCCAGGGATGGTAGCGGAAGAGATGCCGACCCTAGTGACCCTGGTGATTACAACACCGCTGATCGAACGCCAAGCTCATGGCACGGCACACACGTTGCTGGAATTATTGCTGCCGAATCTAACTCGATAGGTATTTCAGGAGTTGCACCTGAAGTCAAAATTTCCCCTGTGAGAGTTCTTGGAGTTAATGGCGGAAGTGAAAGTGATATCGCTGCGGGAATTAACTGGGCTATCGGGGTAAAAATTAGTGGAGTCCCAACTAACCAATATCCCGCGAAGGTAATAAACCTTTCGATTGGCTCTTCAAGTTTCTCAACCTGTTATTCAAATTCCCCAACACAACTTGCTATCGATGAATCCAAGAGAAGAGACGTCACCTTGGTAACTGCTGCAGGTAACGATAATCACCTGGCAACAGCTTCGTACCCTGGCAACTGCTATGGAAATATCACAATTGGTGCAACCGGCTATACCGGTGACCGTTCTTATTACAGCAATTACTCCGGTTACTCCAGAACTCAGCAAGTTTATATAGGCGTTGATATTTCAGCTCCAGGGGGAGACGATCGAGCAGGTCTCGGGGCTCCTGCCGGTGGAGAAATATGGTCAACCCTTAACGATGGTAAAACCGCACCAGGTAATCCGATTTACGGAAAAGAGCAAGGGACAAGTATGGCTTCTCCAATTGCTGCCGGTGTTGTCGCTTTGATGTATTCAGTAAGACCTAGCCTTACTGATGATCAGGTCTGGAAGATACTAAGTAGCACTGCTAAGCCATTTGCTTCAGATTCAGATTGCACCTACCAACTGGTGGAAACTACGCTAAAAGATGGTTCGACCATCACAACTGGGCTATGTGGTGTTGGCATCATTGATGCTGGAGCAGCGGTGGCAGCAGTTCAGAAGTTAAACAAATAAAGCCGGCTAAAAGCCGACTTTGATTTGTTGCTGGTGCGGAAGGTGGGACTTGAACCCACACGCCATGGGCGCTAGAACCTAAATCTAGTGCGTCTGCCAATTTCGCCACTCCCGCGAGCCTTTATAGTCTAAGGGAAAATCCTCCGCTTTGAAAATGTGGATAACTTCTGCAAGAAACCTCAGATTTTGTCAGCGTTTACCCTTGGAATTAGGCAGCTTCAGCAATAGTGGCCCAGTTTTGTTATGTGGCTTTAGGAGCTAGCGCCTAAGTTCTGCCTAATTCGCTTGGGTTTCGAACCCAAAATGGATTTTCACCACAGTGGTTTGAATTTTGGGGCCTTGTAGCTGGGTATTTTGAATTTAGGGGCCTTGTAGCTAGGTATTTTGAATTTTGGGACCTTGAAGGCGGGGGGCTTTAATACTCCATTGTGCCAAGAACAGGTTCCCTGTCCGCTTGAATTAGACCAAGTTTGATCATTACAAGAAGTCGCCTGAGCTGAAATTGAACTCAGCGAGTTGATGCACAGTGTCAGCACAAAAGTAATAAGAACTTTTCTCAAGGCTGGGACTCCAATCGGTTGAATTGCTATTTTGTTGAGGTAGGGAGAAATTAATCTCGTAATAATAACTGACTGTAGGCTATCAGAATTGTTCCCGTTCAGCTGTCTTACTCTTCTCACGTTTACTTTCCCGATGAACAGGAAACCGAATCCTAGATGCACGAATCATCAAACACTCTCTGCGAATGCAGAGATAACTGCACCTAGCATAAGTAGTAAGACAAGCGATATGCCAACCCACCAAGTCGAGACGAATACTTTGGAGACCCAAGAACCGTCAGATAATTTATGCTCTCCGTTCAAGTAGTGAACACCAAAGATCATCCAAAAAGCCAAATCTGTTAAAGCAAAGAAAGTCCAAAAAGCAAAAATAGATCCATGGCCATTAGCCGCAACCAGCCAACCAAATACGATACAAAGAATAGCTAGTGGATATACAAGTAAGGTTAGACAACTAGACGAATTAGCGTTTCCTGGAAAGAGGCTCATTTGCTTGCTCTATAACTCTCTAAATCAGATAGGACATCCTCACCGAGCATTTCAAGAAGCGTCTTCTCATCCAAAACTTGGATGTGGGAATCGCCTTTTGCTTGAAGCTCCTTTGCCTTTAGAGACTTGGTTGTGTTTCCTCGAATGTATTTACCCTTAGGGTCAAAACCCTCTACCAAGTAATCCAAAAACTTTGATACGGAAGTCTTCATATTTCCTCCGCATAGAGCAATGCAAAACCAGAAGTCAGATTCGTTCATATTTTCCAACCAGAGCGAGATAGCAAAATTCTTGCCGAAAAAAATGTGATCGGAGCGCACCAAGAAACCCATTTCCGTGAGCGATTCCTTAAGTGACTGGAATTCTGCTGGCGACGGAGCTAGCCAGAAAGGGTTCTTAGGCTGTGGCTTTGTATTTCCATTCTTAAAAGCAGAATCGACCACTTTGCCTGGGATTAGATCGAGTTTGGAACTCAGATCAGCAAGAGAGTTGTAGCCCGTGTCCAAAATTTTGACCATAATTTCACCCGAAGCGGTTGCGTCAACCCCAGCGGAATGGCCAAGAATTCCACTTGGTCTTAGAATCGGGAACCAAGTCACATCTAGGGATGTGGATAATGACTCCAACTCACGCGAAGTGATGTTTGAATGACTAGGTTCGTTTCTGGAGATGGTGAGCGTGCAGTAATAGTTTTTAGTCCCAAGTGATAAATCCTGGTCGTCTAAAGCCATTAGCAATTTTTTTATGTCTTGGGTGGCGTTGTGCGCAACTAGCGGGAGGTCTCCGATGAGTTCTTCTACATCTCTCCAAATGTCCTTAAGTGTTGGGGCAGATTCGAGATCTTCAGGTCTTATTCCGTGAATTGAAAACGGTATTGCATCGACGAGGATAAGATCACCATCATCCTCATCCTCATCTTCATCCTCATCCTCATCATCGAAGGTGAACACTAAATCATTCGGATTTGGCCGAACAAGAGTTTCAAGAGTCCTCTCCGCTTTGCCATCAATGAACCTGACAAAGGCGATTTCGCAAATACTAGATGGATCGGCGTTCGCTAACTCGATGTCAAAGGCAACAAAACTATCCATTTTCGAAACCCACTCAATCCCTTAGTCAAATTGTTCCTGAATGGTTTCAGGGTAGTCCATCAATTCATATATTCGGTTATCGCATTCGCTACAAACCAGTAACCATTCTGAAGCTACTCGAAGAGCGTGTAGAGGCAATTCTCTGGAGCAGGTCTCACATTTCATAGGTGCAATTTATTCTATTTGGAGCATTCCTTGGAAGTTATGCACAACTGACTTGGAATCGAAAATTAAGAAATTATCGCTAGCTAGGTGAACTATTTGATGACAATGTGTGTTGACTTAGATAGCGATATTCCACCTGAGCTGTTTCTGTAAATGGCAACAATGTCTAGTTCATCGCCGGTAGCCAAAGGGGTTTCTCTGCCGATGTTGTAATCCCAAGTCATTCCGTAATCAGCTGAGTCATCCGTTCCTATGCTTTCCCAAGTACCGTTGCCGACTTTAGCCACCCAGGTAACTGATCCTGGGTCAGTGCCTCGAACGGCTGAAGTTAGGGTGATCGATTGTCCGGTCGTGAACAGGGATGTATTGAGATAAACCTTGGGAGAAGCTGTAACAGCTGGAAGGTTGTTGGTTGCCTTCAGCACGATAGTTCCAGCGGCAGGAACAGTTAAGGTAATCTTTCCAGCCGCGTCGGAAGTTGCTTTGCCAGTGCCGAGCAAGAATGTGAATGAGCTTGACGCTGTTGAAGTTTGGACCGTAACAGTCTTAGCTTTTGATCCACTGTTAAACGCAACCAGGTATTCACGACGGTTAGCTGCATCAATGCGGCTGTTCACCATTACGGTTCCTGACTGCAGACGAAGTAGCTGCGCACCGCTTGCTAAAGCAGGGTTGTCTTTTCTCAACTGGTTTAGCTGAGTAAGTCTTGTAACAAGTGGAGTGACGATGTTGTAAGAGTTGCGAACACCAATCGGATCACCCCAGATACGAGGCTCTTCTTTCCAAGCCCGAACCATTGTTGAGAACATGTCTTGTCTAGCAGCTTTATCGCCACCACCACGAAGCCCTACTTCATCACCGTAGAAGATGGATGGAATACCTCTGGTTAGGAACATAACATCGTGAGCGAGCAGATCTGCCTTTTGTAGTTGGGAGTTAGATAGCCCACCAGCTAACAAATATCCTGCACGGCCCATGTCGTGGTTACCAAGGAAGCTAATTAGATCGTATGCACTCTTGGTCTTAGTCGTATACATGTTGTCTGACTGAAATACGTTTGCAAGTCCTGCTGCATCGCCACCTTTGGCATAACCAACGGCTGCCGGCTGAAAAGCAAAGTCAAGAACTGAAGGTAAACCTTGTTTGTGCACGTATCCACTTAGTGCGCTTATTGAGCCATCGTAATACTCACCAAAAGCAAATAGTTTCTGGTGTCTTTCCGTCATGGTTGTCTGAGTCTTTTGAACCATCTCAGTCCACCACCTGGTGAAGAACTGGTCATCGACGTGCTTAGCTGTATCGATTCTGAAACCATCAACTCCGTAGTCGTTGACCCACATTGAATAAACATCCGCAAAGCCATCAACTACTGCTTGGTTCTCAGTTTTGACATCATCTAGACCGCCGAAGTCACCGTTTTGGTATTCGCCCTTAGCACTCCAATTCAGAATTGAACCCATGCTGTGATAGTTGTTGATATCGTTCAAGAATGCTGGTGCTCTGGCATTTTCTTGGCCAGCTGGAATGAAAGCAGACTGGTTAACAGTGCCGTCATACTTCTTTCCTGCAGCGTACTGGTTTATGTCTCCCGTGTGGTTGACCACGATGTCTAGAATCACTTTCATGCCAAGTTTGTGAGCGCAGTCACTGACATTCTTGAAATCCGCATTAGTTCCCCAGTGCGGGTCAATCTTGGTGAAGTCAGTAACGAAGTAACCGTGGTAAGCGCTGCCACCATTTTGCACGAAGTTCTGAACAAACGGTGGGGAGATCCAGACAGCGGTAAAACCCATTCGCTTAATTCGAGGGATACCATCGCCAGTGCCATCAGATTTCTCACAACCATCGGCAAGACCTTTTAGGTCTCCTCCGTGTGAGTAAGCAAAGTCAGTAGGTAGGTAGCCAGTTTGATTAGCTTCACCAACCAAGCCACCGGTGTCATTATTGGTGTCACCGTTTTTGTATCGATCGAACATTACGAAGTAGATGCTGTCGTTCGCAAATGATGAACGTTCAGTTTGACCAAGTAGCGCATTCGCTTGCTCAAGTGTCGGCAGAACTGAGGGTGCAACCGCTTCTGGAACCGGGTTGGTGACCACAATCTTGCCGTCGCTATCAACTCGTCCTGATTCAATCCAAATCTCGCCACCGGAAAGAACAACATCCATGGTTTGATCTTTATCGGTTGGGTCGGCGAGGTTACCTTTATGAATTACAAAAGGCAGCAACGTGGTTCCTTGAGTTAGTGGAACAGTAAAGGTTATTCCCCAGGCATCTGGCTTATTTGAATCAGGTAGCTGTGATTTAGCCCAGCTGGAAGGTTTCTCAGCGCCTCCGAAATGTGAATCAAATAGTGCCTGAAGCGTCCAGTCTTTGTATTTATTGTCTGCACGACGATAGTGAATAACAGCCTTGTCTTGAGCGTGCGCTGAACCAAAGCGTATTGTTTCATTGTCATCGCTTAGGAAAAGCAGAGAGTTCTTAGACACATCGGTAACTAAATCCAAACTGGTGTCGATTGTTCTTGCCCCAACTTTCAGTTGAGTCTTGATGTGAACCTCAGTTAGGTTTGCAGGTACGGTAACGGCAGCGTTC
>Ga0304729_1001891_pt1 | contig 13141 bp, 10 predicted proteins | sample C_131016_MF_Meta_FD_190475 | JGI IMG/M metagenome (GOLD analysis project Ga0304729, IMG submission 190475) | Freshwater microbial communities from Lake Croche, Canada to study carbon cycling - C_131016_MF_MetaG (v2) (version 2) | ecosystem: Environmental > Aquatic > Freshwater > Lake | place... | reverse complement strand
CAAGCGCGGCTCTATTCCATATCTCGGATTCTCGCCTGACGCCTTACTTTGGTCTCCTGACGAGAAGGAAGTCGCATTAGTGGAATACAAATGCCCAGCCTATCAACGGTCCGGTCCGGGTCATCCCTACGCCAACAAAAATGAGTTGAACATTCCCAGGCAGTACATGCCGCAAATCCAGGGCAGTCTTCACATTCTAAAGGAATGCTACCCGGACACCGTTTGCATTCGTTCGTGGTTCGTGGTATGGCAGGCACACCAGTTCTTTGTGACACATGTGCCACTTGTGCCTTCATACGCAAGCCGCATTGTGTCAGCCTCGTCAGCATTCTTTAAGGATAAGTTTCTACCAGCGTGTGTCGAGGCAGTGTCGCTGCGCGATGGAATCGTAAAGGCGAATAAGTGTGCAACATAATTTTACCCCATAAGTTCAATATTCACATCTGCAGGCGTGTATGATGGATTGTCGAGCTGAATACGAGTAAGAGCGTTGCTTTGGTAAAATCCAATACCATATTCCCGTGATGGTGTATAGCCAGGTAGCGTACACGTAAAAACTTGAGTTGTGTATCCGATTGGAAATCCCATTGTCCGGATTGTGCTAGTTACTGACGAAGCAAGATTGAAGTTATAGAGAAATACATCACAGACTGCATGTGAGGTACCAAAATTGTTTATACTCAAACTTGCAGTTATGCGGTAGTCTCCAGCTTTAGAAGAGACGAACCTATCCGTGGATGGAAATGTAATTGCGGACGCTACAATGACAGTATTCATTGGCACAAATACTAATGTATTAGCATATATACTGGTTATTACACCAGGAGTTGCCTGGACAGTTGCGTATGCATAGAGTTCGTGGCCGTTGAGTTTTCCACCAAGTGTAACATCCGCGCCCGCCCATGTGAGCGCAGTAGTAACCACCGGCGAGGGTCCAGGACCTGTTGCTACGAGCCGTCCACCACTTCCTCCAGCAATTTCGGGCCCATTGACAGCAGATACATATTTAATATACTGGAACCCGTCGTTATAAGGATAAAACCTCAACTCGGTAGAGGTTAGAATTTGCGCAACCTGTACATCTGCACCCGTCCACGTAAGCGCGGGAGTTATCGTTCCAGAAGGGCGACCAGTGCTCACAAGCCGTCCTCCAGCATAACCTGCGATTTCTACACCATCAACACCGCTTTCATATTTAATGTACTGATACAGACTGTCAACTGCTTGCATACATAACTTATAAGCATTTATAGAGACATTCTGAGTCGCCGCAAATGTAGACCAAGTAGACGCCGGCTGTGTATTCTTGACCACAACCGCCCCCGTCGTCGGGGTCGATGTAAGTCCAACGCCCGCCGGATCTGCAGTAACGGACGCAACGGCTCCACCGCTACCCGATGAATTAACAGTCACGACACCCGTTCCACCAGCCGGGCTAACTGTAACATTGGTGCCCGCCACAATTCGCGAAACACCACTTGAACCACCCGATGAAGCCTGTGAGATCCTGAACGCCCAGACCGTGTCCTCGCCATCCTTATTGGAGGTCAAGATAGGATTGACTGTGCTCGCCATCGTACACACTCAGATAACTTAAGTGCCAATCGTGGTCCACATTAGCTTTTGAGTGCCTGGACCACCGCTTGACCATCCAACTGTAATTGTGTTTGGACTTGTTGGCGTTGCATACATTTGAGCCGCTGGGGAGTCTTTCATCGTGACCTGGACGACGTAAGAAGAAATAGAAGCGTATGGAGTTGGGATTGTAACTGTCACAGTTCCAGACCCTCCCGATCCAGCAACAACAGTTCCGTACTGAATAAGCGGTGTGGCAATTAACTGGCGAAACGCCCAAACAGAACTCGACTGGTCACCGTTGGCAACCACGATTGGTGCAATATTACTACCCATAGCAAACACAGCTATGAACTGTGCCCTGAATCATTCGATAAGAGCTTAAAATGCCCCCCAAAAAGTTCCGCGCACCGTTAAGTCGCGATGAAGTGTTGAAGCGGGCGCTAGAGCGTCGCGAGCGCGCACGCAACCGAGCAATCCTTCGTAGAGCGAACCGACAGAGCACAAAGGCTCGCGATGCTTTGTATGACCGCGCAATCGAGGCAGTGCATGCACGTGGATCGGCGGCTGCGCGCGAAGGAGCGCGGCGCGCACGCGACGCGTTTAATATGGCGCTAGAGCAGGGCCGCCAGCATGGCCCCGCGCTTGCAATGGGTGCTGTGCGTGGAGTTTTAGCTGCGCCTGGAATGGCAGTTGGTGCCGTGAACGCGGGGTTGGGAGGGGTAGTGGCGGGCGTTCAAGCTGCGGATCGCATCGCTGCGAGGGCGGGTCAGTTTGTGATCGGAGAAGTGAGGGCGGCGCGCGAGGGCGTGGAGCATCTGCAGAGAGGCGCGGAAGGGATTATCAGCAGCCCTGGGGGTGTGGTACTTGACGGAATGATCAAGGCTGCGCTGATGCCGTTTGACGCGGCGGGCGTAGTCATTGATCGTGCGATTCTACCGTTTGGTCGGAAACTGTTGGAAGCGGGGTATGCTGGAATCCAGGATGCGGAACGCGACAGGGCGCTTCTCAACCGTCAACTGGAAGCGGATCGGGCGGCTGCGGAGGGACGCGCGGATCGGGTGGAAGAGCAAGCGAGCGCACAGAACCAGGCAGCGGGTGGGTTAGGCGCATATGCCCAGGCACGCGCGCTCATGATGAGCTATATGGAAAGAGCAGCACAACCTCCTCGAGCTGCACAGCCAGGGCCTCCACCGCCTCCACCGTCGTCTGGTCAGGGGCCACTCCCGCCTGCTGCGTGATGATGTGGGATGGCATTTGAGCCCTCCCGTCAGGCATTCAAGGATGCAGCGGATGAGGCGTATTCAAAGAATCCAAAGAGTGAAATCAGCGATGGATTGAAGTTGATCTTTGCAACTCCGACCTTGAAATTCTGGCGGCGCGGCAATACTGTCATGGTTGGCATCCGTGGCACACAAGACGCACGTGATCTCGTTGCCGATGCGCGCATTGCTCTCGGGCTATTGCAGTACTCGTCGCGCTTTAAAGAGGACTTGAAGATCCTGAATGAAGTGCAAGGCGCTTACCGCGATGATATCTTCTACGGGTCGGGACATTCGCTGGGTGCGGCAATTTTGGACTTGTTCATCTCGCGAAAGCTGATCTACAAGGGTGTTTCGTATAACGGCGCACTTCAGTTGGGAAAGGAGGAGACGGCAAATCAGCGCGTGTATGCAAGTGGCGACGCGCTGGGATTGCTCTCGCGGCCCTTTCTTTACAACCCCGCCGAGATCCGTTACAAGCCAACAGACATTGATCCAACCAGTTTCCCGGTTGAATACTTCCTAAACCAACACGGTCTCGAAGGGATTGGCGCGGGCAAGTCTCAGCATAGGCCACGTCGGTATAGCATGCGTTAGATGCCTACGACGCGTACACTATGTAAGCTGGGATCGTTCGTTTCTTTTCTAAGTATGTAGCGATGATCCGATGGGCACCATCTAACAGAGTATAGTCTCCATCCTTTGCTGCAATATAGACAGGGTCTACCTCGCCTTCTCGGCGTATCATGTTAATGTGGTGTACAACAGAATCAAGATCATCTTGACCCCGCGGACGGTCTTCCTTTGGGTACGGGTCATTCGAAAGACGGGCTGGGTTGAAATTATTTAGGTCTCTGCACATCTTCATTGGAAAGTGGACAATTTCGCTTTCGAATACGTGAGCATACAATGACTTCTTCAAAGACGGGAAGACCTTGATCCGCACCGACGTGTGTATGGAATCTCTTAGATCATCCATTTTAGTGGTGACGATAATATAGCGTGTATAAGGTTAAACGCCAGTTTAATTTATACGCCATTGTAATCCTAGTCGTCCTCCTCCCGCTCGCGCTTTTTTCCCCGCGCCGCCTCCGCCTCGTCCAAAAGTTGCTTGAAAAGGTCAACACCCGTAACCTCGGGCTCGGCCGCCTCAATCTCAACGCTGCCCGCTGAGAAGGGAACGTGCTCCGACAGCAGGATGTGCTGCAGGCGGTCCGCGCTCCAAACACCAACGGGCGGCGGCGAGTTGGAGAAGTAGATCACGTGTGGCACCTCGAAGACCTTCAATCGCGACTGGTACTTCGACGAATAGATCTGCCCGTTCTTCAGCTTCTCGCCCACGATGTACAGATCCTTCAGCGTGATCAAGTCAACAGCGCGCGCGAGGTCAAAGAGCACGATGGGCTGGCCCGTGTAAGAAAAGGCGGCATCAGACTGGCGGCCGTCAAGCTCAACGGCATTCATTTCGCGGCACATATAGGTGGTCAAACGGCTCTTGCCGGCAGCGCCCTTCGGATCCTCAATCCAGTAGATGTGTCGAGGGTGCGCCTTGCCCTTGCAAATCTTAGCAATGGCCGCCTGCCATGGCCGGAACTCAAAGCCCGCGTCCTCGCGCACACGTGGTACCACTGCCTGCGCTAACTGCGTGATACCGCTAGGGTAACGGATAAACTGTCCCGGGAAGCGCTCGGCCACTTGCCGGATACCCTCCTCGGGTCCGTGCTCACGCAAAATTTCACGAATGGCCTCAAAGTCGGTGCGCGCGCCCTGCTCGGGCCGCACGCCTTTTCCGATTTGCCAGTGCGGACGCGCAATCAAATCAATCTTAGAGCGGAAGCGAGTTTCGGAGTTGGTGCGCACGCGGATGTGCTGGTCGCGGTCCTTAACAAAGGCCGGTCGGAAATCCTCACCTCCCTGTCCAATCCAGTGGCGTACGGCGCCGAGCCGCACCTGCTCCGTAAACTCAATATAGCCCTTGAACAGAATAGCGCGTTTAACCGTAAGATCCTCATCCCTGCCATCGCTCTTACTACTGGCACTGCTAGAATCGCTATCAGAGCTATCAGAGCTATCGGAGCTGCTCTCGCTGGACTCGTCGTCGGTTGGATCTGCGGCCTTCGCACCAAACTGCGGCGGTGGCGGAGCCTCGAGCTGTCCGCACGCAAATGTCACGCGCTCCTTCAATTCGTCGGTAATCGCAGGAGGGTCGTAGTTCACACTGTGAGTGCGCACCGTAAAGAGCCACGCGCGCGCGCGGACTCCAAGAGACGCAGCTGACAGGATTGACACGCGAGTCCCGGCAACGCTCGAAGTCTCGCTCATGGTGCAACGTGTAGGCCGACGTGTGAAATTGAGCTAAGGGAGAAAGTATGAGCTTAATACACAGGGCGTCTGTTTTCAAAGGAGTCATTCAAGCGCTACAACCCCGGTTGGCCACGTGTGCCACTTACTTCCCAAGCATACTATAAATCATCCGAGTCACGGTGTCGTCGGGCTTGCCTTGTCCTTTCATAACAGAAACAAATGTATTCATATCCGTATTGTGGTTCAGGACGCGCGCGGCGGCCCAGCGACCGCACGTATCCGCATTATCGTCCTGTAGCTTAGTGGTGTTATGGATAACAGGCTTCTTACCCTTGGCAAGCAAGTCTGACAAAATGGGCGCAACTTCATTAAATTCAAGCTGCTCCTCCTTACTTAGCCAGCGCCTGTCACCATCGATCGCAGTGCCAAAGCTGTCAAACACCTCATAGTTTTTAGGATTGTCAAGTACGGTAATCCAGTGTCCATTGTTCTTATCTTCGGTCAAAAAAAGAAGAAAGACCGCGGGCTTGCCTTTAAACATCTGCTCGGGGCTGTTCATGTGTTGTAGCTCTGGGTAGCGATAGATGGGGATATGGCCGCAGAGTTTGCGGAGATCATCCTCGCCAAGAGCGTAGTGAGAGATCTCCTCAAGTGATTTCGGATCCATGTCCGTTAAGTCCGTTAAGTCCACGACGGAACAAATGGATCGAAGTGTCCTATATAAGGCAGCGAGGCGGTTTGACTGTCTCTATTAGTCACTTCGATCCACTTTTCTCGCCAAGAAGAAATTTCAGACTCAGACAGAACCCGTTGTTTTCGGGAAGGTCATCATGCATCACGCTAAGCGAGGCCGAGGGTTGGGTGACCTGGGCAGCTCGACGTATGACCAGACGATCTCATCTGGTTTGATTACTCGCACGCGCGACTCAATTCACTATGACACCAACATTCTTGTCACGACTAACGTGGATGCAGGCGTTACAACGAATGGAGCTCACGGACGGTATGCGCGCTTCCGCGAAACCCGCCTGACTCCGATTCTTGGAAATACGGATGACTACTCGGTGGCTCTTGTGCGCGGCACAGTCACGACGAATGACATTCCGCTGTTCTGTCCGAAGCCTTCTACGCTAATCACGGAGAATGGCGTACAGCAGTGGGAGGTTGGCGCACAGCCTGGACTCGCATACGCGTGGACTGGCCCTGTGTATACGACCGATGCAACAAGCATTGTTTTGCCTAACCTTGACCTCACAATGGCATCGTGGCCAACAACGGGATACATCCCATTTTATACGGCAACGACAATCCCGGGTGTGGCAAATAACGCACGCAAGACTGGCTTCTTGGACTGTTCCACGCTTGGATCGTCGAACGATGCGACAGCGGCACAAGTCGCATCTCGTCTGCAGAGTCTGTTCACAAGTGCCGGTCTTACGACGATCACTGTTGCAGCACCCAGCCCAAGTGCTTCAACGAACACGCAGTACTATTCATTTACAAATACAAGCAGATCCTTATCGGTCTATCTTGATTTCTCCATGCCGTCGTCGTATGCCCAGCAGAATGGCCAGATCGCGCCGGGGTCGTATGTGAATTCCACGCATCCGTCAAAGCAGGGTATTCTGCAGGCGTGCAAGCTTCTTGGGTTCATTCCGAATTCAGTTTTCGTGATCCCAGCGGGTGCGACCGATCAAACGGTTGTTGCGCCTCGTGCATTTCAGCTCGGATTCCGCACGACTGTGAACTTATACTCGTACAAGACAGTTCGGTGGGTTCCGGAGGATCAGGCGGCGCTGGTCGTTCCGACGCCTCAAGATGTGAAACAGGGTACGAACGGGCCATCGCCGACATACTTTGACTGTTATTCGTATCAGCACTTCCTGAATCAGTGTGTGAATCCGACATTCCAGCGTCTTATCTACGACGAGTTCGACAATGATGGCACAATTCCACTTGGCGAGCAGTGTCTTCAGCGCCAGATCCAAGCTGTGTGTTCTGCCAACTGCAATACCGGATTTTGGTATCCGAACGCCTATTATAATGTGGGAGACTCTGTCACTGTCAATGGGCGCGCGTATTACGCTCAATATGCGAATAGCGCAGTTAACCCTACTACAAACCCTGTTATCTGGATGGACTGCGGAACGTCTATTGTGTCGTCGTATGTCCCGGGGCGGAAATATTATTATGGGGACGTTGTAACGTATTCAACTGCAGCGTCGACGTATCCCTCAACTCTTATTAGCGGTGGCTCGGCTCAATCGGGTCTAACGTCTGACTGGGTCATTCTTACTGGAAGTGGTGGAACCGTCACATTTTCGGCATCATCTGCGACCATCTCCGCGTATGTAATTTTAGTGGGAGCAGGCGGCGGCGGTGGAAGTGGAGTGGGAAACAATGGCGGAGGAGGCGGAGGTGGTGGCCAGATTGTCGTGTCAAACATGGACTTCAAGGTAGGCGCATCATATTCATTTGTTCCCGGTGCTGGTGGAAGCACTGGAGCAAATGGAGGAGCTTCGACATTTAACGGGCTGACTGCTCTTGGTGGTGGAGGCGGAGGATCTGCGTCTGCGAATGGCGCGACTGGCGCATGCGGTGGCGGTGCTGGGTCTACGACTCTTCCCGGTCTTGGAGCTGGAGGCACTGGACAGAATGGAAATGCGGCAACTCCCGCTTCAGTTGGTGTTTTTGCATCGGGTGGCGGCGGAGGAGGAAATAGTGCAGCATCTGGTCCGGCAATTAACGGAGGAAACGGAGGGCAGATTTTTATTGGTGGTATCTCGTCGATTCTTGCTGCGGGTGGTGGTGGCGGTTCATCTGCAACATCTGGCAGTGGTGGATCTGGCGGATCGTGTGTTCTTCCGTCGGGATCGGCTTTGTCTGGAGGAGCAGGCGGTCGTGCTGGACAAAACGGAACGAGCGCTACAGGTCCTGGATGTGGAGGTGGTGGCGCTGGTAGCGGCCAATCCACAGGGGGGAACGGAGGCTCAGGCATTATCTACATTGTGTACCGGGTTGCACCCGTTCCGACCGTCTACACGGCAACTGCAACCACGACAAACTTACCCACAGTTACAGCAGATTGGACAGCCTCAGCGGCAGATGTTTATATTGCAAGTCCGACTGCGGCTCAAATCACCGCAAACCTACCTGCTGTTGCGACTGCTGCGCCTTTTATTACATTCAACCCTACTACGCAAATCTTCCTCCTCAACCTTGACAGTTATGGATTTGGAGGGACGCAAGGCACAAATGTCGACGATGGGTATGGTGGGTTTATTGACGATGCCGCAAATGCACAAGTATCCGCGCAACAGGTGGCAAATTCGGCACTGAATGACCAAGCTCGTGATTCGTGGGGTTTAACCGGTACTGCACCTGCCAATACTCAAGCATATACTGTGGCGCGCCACCCGTTCAGGTCGTACGATGAAAAGATGAATGTTGAGGTTGACGACTACTTCCACCAGCTATTTGGGAACTGGCCGGCGCTTCGCTTAGTCTATACGGATCCGCGCACACAAGTTACATCTTCGTACGTGCGATACCTTCCTCAGGTAAATGCTAGTGGACTTGCAGTTCAGCAGCCTCTGCCGTATGTGACCCCAACGGTTGCATCTACGTCGTATCTTCCGTATGGCCGTGTTGCCGGAAACACGCCGTATAATTATACCTTTACCCAGGATTACCCGTCCGTTGGACTCATGTGGAATCCAGTTGACACGATCGTTGTAGTGACGGGTGAGGTGCCTGTGCTCGACGACCAAGTTGCTCCTGCGTACATCCTTGGTGATGTGTATTCATCTCCACTGGACGCTTCAAACGGAAACACCTTAAAAATCCTCGGCGAGTTTGTGGTGCGAGCTGTCAATCAGAACGGCCAGGAATTTCGAAATGAGATTACGTTTGAGCCCCAGACGGCAATTCGGTGCGCTCTTCAGAGCTCCACGCCGTTCGTAACATTCGACTACCAAGTCTGCATGCGCATGAAGAATTCTAACGCGCTGCGGCCTCTTACGATTTCGAATGGTGGCTCTGTTTTTATGCGCTATGAGTTTCAGATCAAGCAGTAGTTGCCAACCGCCTGTTTTACGCAAATCTAGCCAGTAGTCCCACTTAAGACCACCCCACTCAAGCTGGTCATAAGACTAGGGACTCTGTCAGGATGAGCACAATTTCAAAGATCGCCGTGTACGATGCACGTCTCCAGCAGTCGGAGCCGGCGTATGCCGTGCAGAAGGGCGCTCTGTCTGTGAGCGTTGCGCCGTTCCAGGCAATCTCTGCAAATTCCAGTCAGATGACGTTCCAGGTTCTGGTTCCGTCTCTTAACGTGTTCGTCGATCGCAAGATTCAGCTGTCGGCGGCTCTTAACTTTACCGCGCAGCTTTTCTATGGTGGGTCTCGCGGCCCTTCGATGAAGCTGTTTGGTTCTATTGTTGGCGAGACCACTGGAAACAGTGGAACAATCATCGGCAACACGCTCAAGATCGTTGCCGGTAGCACCCTTCCCACCGCGAGCGCGACCCTTCCGATCGGCACGAGGCTGTTTGGCAGCACGGTTGCTGCGGGTACGACAATTGTTGCCTCGGCGAGTAACGTTAGCTACACTGTGAATATTAACCAGGCAGTTGCACAGTCCGTGACTCTTTATTACGAGTATGTCGCAAACACGGATGTTCCCGATGCGTCGATGGGTATCCAGCAGCAGGTGGTTGCGGATATGGGCTTCATGAATGCCAACCTTGGCGAGATGTTCCTCCAGTCTGGCTATGCGACTGCCGTGTCGGCTAAGGATCTTTCGTATTGCGCATTCCCCCTCCAGAGTGCCCTCACAAACATGACCGCCACGCTGAATGACTGCACGGTTACGACGAACGGCGACACCCTTCGCGAGCAGCTTCTGCTTACGATGACCCCTGAGAACACTAAGCAGCGCACGACGCCTTCGAACACGGATACGTTTGCGTGGGGCCGCGATGACGTGTTTAACGGATCGGGAAACTTTTCTTCGTACAGTGTTGTCAATTCTCTGGGTGATATCCCAACTGGCGCATTCCCGACCACGTGGTTCTCGGATGCAACGCAGGCCAGCCCGCTTTCTGGTGTCGCAGCCGCCCCGGTCAAGGTTGGCGCCCAGGCTGGCTTTCCGTACCTCCCGGCTGGAACAGCATCTTCGTTCGGTCTTGACAAGTCTGGTGTTCTTCCGAACACGGCTGCGGCTAGTTCTGGCGTTGGTTGGTATGTTGCTGCTCAGAACTCGCAGGTCAGCGGTGTTACAAACGGCGGTCTTGTTGTTGTTCCGTTTGTGAATAACCAGCCCGTGTGGACGACTGGATTTCCCGGTGGTGATCTTATTGCGGCTGGTGATACGTACACTGGCCAGCCTGGATTTGTGCTTTCGAGTGTTACCGCGACGACCGCGACTCTTACGCTGCTTGTGACTGTGCCGCCTTTTAGTATGATTGCCGCGCGTCTGTATCTGCGCAACGGCACGGCTGCTGGCAGTGCTCCCGCGTCCGTTGGCTTCGTGAGCTCTCTCGTGAGTGGTGCTCTTGGCCAGATTGGCTCTACGTACAGCTGCGTTCAGTTCGGCACCTCTATTTCCTCGAGCACTGCAATCTGCCTTGGCGCGGGCTGGCCTGTTTCGTCGGGCCCCATGCCCGTCTTTGGTGCGGTGTCTGTCGTCGAGCCGCTTGTTCTCTCGCCGCTTGTCTGGGCCGATAGCGCGGAGTTCCAGACGGTGGGCTTGTACGGAATGACAAATATGCAGTTCGTTCTCAATTTCGCCACGCTCGGTACCTGCTTTGCGTGCCTGAACGCGGGCAGCACCATCACGGCCATTGCTGCTACGGGCGGTACGGCTTCTCAGCCTTATTGGGTTGACGACCTGACTCGCCCGACCTCAAACACGGGCAATATCCTGCGCTCGTCTAACGTTCGCACGGTTATCAGCGACCTCCTCTTTGGTTCGTCTACAAATCAGTATGGCCCGTGGACGAAGCCTACGCTGTATGTCGGGTTCCTCACGCCGGGCCCGGACATCACGCTTCCCCTCGTGTCGACTGTTCCGTATGTCGAGTTCCCCCGTTATGTCAAGACTGATACGTGGACGAGCTTTGCGGGCGCGCAGGTTATCTCCACGAACACGATCTCGCTGACGTCTATTCCGGACATGATCATGGTGTACGTCAAGCCCGCGACCAGGGGCCCGAGCCAGCTTGACTACTATGTTCCGATCCAGAACGTTGCGGTTACGTTTGATAACTTCAGCAATCTGTGCTCTGGGTTCCAGCAGTTCAATCTCTACGAGTCTGCGGTTGCAAGCGGCATGCCGATGGACTGGCACCAGTGGCGTGGCTACACGCAGGCCGCCTACCCGAGTCTCGCGCGTGTCACGCCCAACAACGCGGCGATCGCGACCGTTGCTCCTACTTACAGGCAGACGGGCTTTACGCAGCTGTCGGGTGGCCCGATCCTCCTGCGCATGGGCCACGACATCACGCTCAGCCCGGGCCTGGCGCCGGGATGCCTCGGTAATTATTCTATCCAGATCAACATGCAGACGTCCAACCCGTACGGCTACCTTGATTCGCTTACGGCTACCACGGTCACGCTCATCGCCATTAACACGGGTTTCTTTGAGACGGTGCGCGGCCAGTCCGCGATCCGCAAGACGATCCTCAACAGCGCGGATGTCGAGGCTGCAACGCCGGAGACGGGCATGACCAAGACGCACCTTAACCGCATGGTCGGCCGTGGCAACTTCCTCAGCGGCGCGTCGCACGCCGTCATGAAGGGCCTCGAGCTTGCCCACAAGGCGCACGGCATCAACCAGAAGCACGGCCTCACTAAGATGGCGGAGGCGTATGGTGTCCCGGGTGCTAGTCACATCGGCAAGGCGCTCGAGTATGGTTCGCAGGCCCACGGCTCGCTGGGTGGTCACGGCATGAAGCGCCACCGCTCGGGCCTCGTTTAAATAAACAGCAAACATGGCAAAAACCGTCAAAAAGGTCGGATCACGAGCTGAAGTGTTCCACGGCAGCGCGGAGCGTACGTCCGGTAGGCTGACGAAAGATGACCTCATGAAGAACGCGGCGGGTCGCATCGTGTCAAAGCGCAAGCATGCCGCGGGTCAACTCGCGTTGAGATACCTACACGCTAAGGGTTACATAGCTGTCAAGGGTAAATTCGGAAGTAAGCGCGCAGTTGATGATGCTCCTATTGAGACACCACCGGTGACAGTTGTGGCGGAGGGGGTTGAAGTAAAGACAGAGTAGATTTGCAACCTTACTGGTGGAGAGGTGGTGTCTCATCGACGTCATGCCATCCCATAACTCGGTTAGGAAACATCTGGTTAGCGAATATCCGTTCGTCGAGTCGGGCCGCCCGAATATCAATCCGGTGGCGAATGCGATCCCACACAGTTTCGATCGTGTTGGTGATTTCAATGCGAAGTAGTTTGAACTGTTCTTCCAGCGTAGCCGCGCTCTCTTGTCCAGTTCGGTACTTGTCGTAGAGTATATTCAGGATGCGATGGAGAGGTTCGAACAATTCAGCATCCTGACGGTATGCTGCCTTGAGATCTAAGATTTTCAGATCAAGATCCTGGAACGTCTTGTTGATGCGCGCATGCGTTTCCCCCCTTTCCTTTGCGGATGTACTCATGGCAGCACCGGATCCTGACATGGTCGGCGAATCGTACTGAAATCTCCTATTGATACCTTTTGTATGATAGTCACCTTTTGACATGTGCTGCGGTATTCCCTCTCCCTCCATAGCGTCAATCTTAGGGGTCGGAATCTGATCCTCGTCACGAACCTCCGCCATCGGCGCAGCCGCTCCAGCAGCGGCTTCGGCTGCGGCTTTAGAGGCTGCGATTGCTTTATTTGCTTCAGTCATCCACCCTTCCCATCCTGGTTCGCCCTCGACAAATGGCTCAAACGGGTTGATCTCAGGGTACATTTTCATGAGGTTCCTTATGATTCTGTTATAGCGCT
>Ga0304729_1001890_pt1 | contig 13141 bp, 9 predicted proteins | sample C_131016_MF_Meta_FD_190475 | JGI IMG/M metagenome (GOLD analysis project Ga0304729, IMG submission 190475) | Freshwater microbial communities from Lake Croche, Canada to study carbon cycling - C_131016_MF_MetaG (v2) (version 2) | ecosystem: Environmental > Aquatic > Freshwater > Lake | place... | reverse complement strand
TGGGATTCCGGCAAAGGCAAGTAAGAAGAAGGCAAAGGCAGATGCAATAAGTGGAGAGCGCTTACCAAGACCGCTCCAACGATTGAGGTCTGTTACTTCGCCGGCAGAGTCGCGCACCAGTGTGACGATTCCAAATGCACCCACTGTTGCGATGCCATAGGCGAAGAGATAGAAGATAGAGGCTTCCAGCCCTGCTTTGCTCAGTGCAATAACGCCCGCAAGAAGGAATCCTGCGTGAGCAATTGATGAGTAAGCAAGCATGCGCTTTACATCGCGCTGAGAAATTGCAACAACAGATCCAAAGACCATCGTCACGATTGAAATCAGAATAAGCGCTGGCTTCCACTGCCACTCAGCATTTGCAAAGGCAACGTAGAAGATTCGAAGGATTGCTCCAAATGCCGCAATCTTTGTTGCAGCAGCCATAAATCCAGTGATTGCAGTTGGTGCACCTTGATAGACATCAGGTGACCAGGCATGGAATGGAACGGCGCCGACTTTAAAGAGAAGACCGACAGAGATGAATGCGATTCCAAGAAGGAGGAAGACATCGTTTCCAGAACCACCAACGATGCTTGCTTGAATTCCAGAGAAGGTAATAGAAGCTGAGTATCCGTAAATATAAGCAATACCAAGGAGGAAGAAGGCTGATGAGAATGCACCAAGCAAGAAGTACTTAAGCGCCGCTTCTTGCGAGAGCAGACGGCGACGGCGTGAAAGGCCAGCCATCAAATACAACGGCAGTGAGAGCATCTCGAGGGCGACAAAGAGTGTGATCAGATCACTTGATAAAGGGAATAACAACATTCCAGCGACTGCAAAGAGTGTGAGCGGGTAAACCTCGGTAACGCGCATATCTGTTTGCAATGAATGACGTTCTTCATCTGATCCTGGAACTGCTGCAGGAAGGGCGGTGAAGTTCTCTTGATCTGCAATAAGAAATACAGAGAGTATGGCAATAACCAAGATAGATCCTTGAAAGAGCACACCTGCACCATCAAATGTTATTGATCCCATCGCCGCAGATACTGATACTTGCTTGCGCACGCGTAGTAGTGCAGATAGAGCAATAACAAGAGATGCAATCGTGACAAAGAGCTGAGAGTTATGGCGAGATGCACGAGGCGCAAACGCTTCGATGAGAACACCAACAAGTGCTCCCCCGAGAACTATCAACATTGGTGCAAGGAGTGCGTAATTGAGTACTGGGGCTACGAAATCCATTTACTTGCCTGCGCTCTCTGATGGAACTGGATCGGTGAAACCTTGTACTTCAAGCACATGCGCCGATGCTGGGTTAATGACGCTAAGAAGCGGTGAAGGATAGAAACCAAGGGCGACGATTATTGCAATGACTGGTGCAATGGCAATCTTTTCACGCAGGTTGAGATCTGTGAGGTTCTCATTGCCCGGTGTTGTGGGGCCATGAAGGGCCTTCTGCACGGGAATTAAAATGTACAGTGCAGCAAGAACGATTCCAAATGTAGCAATCACCGCAGCTACTGGATAACGAGTGTATGTTCCAACGAGAACTAGGAATTCACTGACAAAGCTGGAAAGACCCGGAAGAGCAAGAGAAGACATTCCTGCAATAAAGAATGTCCATGCCATCACCGGAGTAACGCGCTGCAACCCACCGAAGTCTGCAATCGTTGATGAGCCGCGACGTGATTGCATCCATCCAGCAACTAAGAAGAGGGCCGCAGTTGAGAATCCGTGGTTAAACATATAAAGCGTTGCACCGCTCATACCTTGCGATGTCATCGCAAAGATTCCCATTGTGATGAAACCGAAGTGAGAGATTGATGTGTAGGCAATCAGGCGCTTGATATCGCGTGCACCAATGGCGAGGAATGCACCGTAGATAATTGAAATTACAGCTAATACGATTATAAGAGGAGTAAATGTCTTCGATGCATCAGGGAATAGTGCAAGGCAGAATCGGATCATTCCGAATGTTCCAACCTTATCCAGTACGCCAAGCAAGAGAACTGATGTTCCAGGAGTTGATGCTGCAGCTGCATCGGGAAGCCATGTGTGCAATGGCCACAGAGGTGCCTTGATTGCAAAGGCGATAAAGAAACCGAGGAACAATAAGTTCTGAGTCATTGAACTCATATGCATGTGTAGCTCTGACAAGCGAGTGATATCGAATGTGTGGCCACCATTGGCACCTGAAATTACATAGAGCCCAATAATGGAAGCGAGCATCAATAGCCCACCGAAGAGGCTATAGAGCAAGAACTTCACAGCAGCTGCTGCACGTTCGCCAGTACCGAAGCCACCGATAAGGAAGTAGACAGGAATCAACATCGCTTCGAAGATGACGTAGAACAAGAAGACATCCGTTGCTGCAAAGACACCGATCATCATCGTTTCAAGTACAAGGATAAGAATGTAGAAGACCTTAGGAGACCAGCGTCCACCTTCAGATTCATTCCAGCCGGCAAGCACAACGATGGGGGCCAAAAGCACTGACATCACAATGAGAACAATCGCTATTCCGTCGACGCCGACTGCGTAATTAATTCCGAAGGATGGAATCCACTTTGCAGATTCAACAAATTGCAGATCAGTGTTGGAAGAATCAAATTTAATCCAAGCAAGTACTCCGGAAATTGCTACCAGAAGAGTTGTGGCAAGGGCTGCCTGCTTAATGCGCAGTACTTGATCACTTGGAATTACCGCGACAAGAAGTGAGCCAATCAAAGGTAGCAACATCATTGTGGTGAGAGCGTTCATTGAGTCACCACCCAGATTGCAGCGATGAGGACAATTGCACCGATAAGAATGAGCGCTGCATAGCTGCGAGCAAAACCAGTTTGAGTCTTTCGAAGAGTGGAGCCGGTACCGAGTGCAGTCGCAGCAACTCCACGCACTGCTCCGTCAATGACCTTGTCATCGCCCTTTACAAGAAGGGCAGTGAGCGCTTGTCCTGGTCGCATAAAGAGCGCCTCGTTCAACGAATCCTGCATCAGATCCTTGCGGGCAAACTCGGTAAATAATGAAACATTTTGTGGCGCAACAGAATCAACATCGGAAAGTTGGTACTTCGCAATCGCAATTGCTACGCCGATCAGCACTGCAACGAGTGCAAGGCCAGAAACCACTGCCGGTTGTAGCAATACTTTCTCACCCTCAGCATGTTCACCAACTACAGGTGATAACCAGTTGACCAGCGCATGCCCGCGAGTAAAGAGGAATCCTGTTGTGACAGAACCAATCGCAAGAACTGCCATCGGAAGCCACATCAACAGTGGTGATTCGTGTGGATGCTGGTCATCTTCCCAGCGCTCTTTACTTGTAAAGGTAAGAACCATCACGCGAGTCATATAGAACGCAGTTATTGCTGCACCAAGAAGTGCGGTGGAGCCAAGAAGAATTCCCTTGAGTCCCCCAGCATTGAATGCGGTTTCGATAATTGCATCTTTCGAATAGAAACCAGCAAAGGGTGGAACACCGATGATTGCTAAATATCCAAGACCAAAGGTGGCAAAGGTAATCGGCATAAATTTACGTAGCGCGCCATAGCGACGCATATCTACCTGATCGTTCATGCCGTGCATGACAGATCCTGCGCCCAAGAACATCCCGGCCTTAAAGAAACCATGTGTCAATAAGTGCATGATGGCAAAGGCATACCCAGCGGGTCCAAGGCCGGCACCAAGAATCATGTAACCGATCTGCGACATTGTTGATGCTGCAAGTGCTTTCTTAATATCGTCTTTAGCAGTACCGACAAGAGCACCAAACATCAAGGTGATTGCACCGACAATGACAACGAGAAGCTGCGCAGTTGGAGCTGCATCAAAGATGAAGTTAGAGCGCACAATGAGATAGACACCTGCTGTCACCATCGTTGCTGCGTGGATCAGTGCAGATACCGGAGTTGGGCCAGCCATTGCATCTCCCAGCCATGCTTGCAATGGGAACTGCGCAGACTTTCCAGTTGCTGCAACGAGCAACATAATTCCGATAGCGGTTAGGGCTGCTTTTGAAGCAGTATGTGATGCCTCTTGCACACCACTAAATGAAACTGTGCCCAGAGTTGCAAAGGCAATCATGATGGCAAATGACAAGCCCATATCGCCAATACGGTTCATGACAAAAGCCTTCTTCGATGCAGTTGCATAGGTAGGCTTCTGATTCCAGAAACCAATTAATAGGTATGAAGCAAGGCCCACGCCTTCCCAGCCGACATAGAGATTCAGGTATGAATTTCCTAGAACAAGGAGCAGCATCGCTGCAATAAAGAGGTTGAGATAGGCGAAGAATCGACGACGGTTCTCATCGTGTGACATATAGGAAATTGAGTAGATGTGGATCAGTGTGCCCACACCTGTAATAAGAAGGACAAAGCAGATAGAGAGCTGATCTAGAAGCAGGCCGGCATCGACGTTAAATGTGCCGACGTTGATCCACGAGAAGAGCTTCTGAGTGATCGCTCGCTCCTCAGTTGGGCGAGCCAACATCTGTGAAAGTTGATAAAGGCCCACTGCGAAAGAGCTTGCAGAGAGCGCAGTTGCTAAAAGGTGTCCCCACTTATCTGAACGGCGTCCTGCCAGAAGAAGAATTGCAGATCCAAATAAAGGAAGTGCAATCAAATACACGAGAGATGTTGAGGTAACCATAGTTATCGCTTCAACAAACTAGCATCATCGACAGATGCTGAACGGCGTGAACGGTAAATCGTCACGATAATGGCAAGGCCGACTACAACTTCACATGCGGCAACAACCATGGTGAAGAAGGCAACAACTTGGCCATCGAGAGTTCCATTGATACGAGCAAAGGTAACCAAAGTAAGGTTTGCAGCATTGAGCATCAGCTCAACGCACATAAAGACAACGATGGCATTGCGGCGAACAACAACGCCAACAGCGCCAATTGTGAAGAGCAAACCTGCGACGTAGAGATAGTTATACGGATTCATTACTTCTCCTCCGTCACTGTGTTATCAACTTCGCCGAGCTCAAACTGCGCAGATTCCAACATGTCGCCACGGGCTTTGAGCGTTGCAGAGATTGAGTTAGGGGCTGCAGATCCATCCGGAAGAAGTGCTGGAACATCGACTGCATTGTGACGGGCAAAGACACCTGGATTGGGAAGTCCTGCTGCACTTCCAAGGGATGCACCGCGGAAACGCGCAATTGCTTGCTCGCGCTGTGTGGGACGAGCAACTGTGCGTTGATGATGTGCAAGAACCATGGCACCAAGGGCTGCGGTAATGAGGAGTGCAGAAACAACTTCAAAGGGCCATACATATGTCGAGAAAAGTAGCTGTGCTAGCGCTTGCACATTGCCAACACCATTTGCAGTTTCTAATCCAACTGCGCCGTGGCCCAGTGTCGCGCGGCCAATCAGTGAAACAAGAAGTCCCCCAAAGCCCACTGCTGCAGTGATTGCAATCGGGCGAAGTCCTGGAATTGTTTCTGTGAGTGAGTCTGAGGCGTCAACACCAACAAGCATGAGAATAAAGAGGAAGAGCATCATGACAGCGCCTGTGTATACAACAATCTGCACGATGCCAAGGAAGAGTGCATCTTGTGCGATGTAGAAGATTGCAAGAGTAATCATGACCCAAGCAAGAAGGAGCGCTGAGTGCACTGCTTTCTTTACAAGGAGCATTCCAAGAGAGGCAAGTACTGCAACTGGTGCAAGCACCCAGAACATCACCGCTTCAGGAGTTTGAATAGTCAGCATTACTTCTCAGCCTGACTTGGATGCGCTTCTTTCACATCACCGTTGTAATAGTTGGTATCTGTCATTCCTGGATACATTGGATGAGGGGGTGCCAACATTCCTTGGCGAAGCGGTGCGAGTAGATCTTCCTTTTCGAAGATCAACTTCTCGCGCTTATCATCTGCAAGTTCATACTCATTTGTCATTGTAAGTGCGCGAGTTGGACATGCTTCAACGCAGAGTCCGCAGAAGATGCAACGAAGATAATTGATTTGATAGACAGCGCCATGGCGTTCACCCGGTGACATCTGATTTCCTGGTGTGTTATTTCCACCTTCTACATAAATCGCATCCGCAGGACATGCCCACGCACAGAGTTCGCATCCGATACATTTTTCAAGTCCATCTGGATGGCGATTAAGTTGGTGACGTCCATGGAAACGTGGCTGTGTTGGCGCCTTCACATCTGGATATTGAACTGTCTGATTCTTCTTAAACATGGTTGAGAAGGTGACCCAGAAACCCTTTGCTTGCTGCGCAAGAGGCGCCGGCCCTGGTTGTTCAACTTCTATAAAAGGAACGGAATTGATATCAGCTTGCCCTGAATTTCTCTTCTCCACATCCATCTTCTCGTTGAAGTCAGTCATTAGTTGCCTCCTGAAACATTGATGGATTGAACGTTAGGAAGTGAAGGAACTGGGAAGTTCGGTGTTGCACCTTCAGGAAGATCTGTTGTGCGGATCTTCTGCTTATTGCGTTCGAAGACGCTGCTGATTGCCATCACGATGATGACTAGACCTGCTGCAAAAGCGATGATGGCAACGCGAGGTGCGTTCTGCTGTTGCAGAACACGGAGAGTTGCAACGATCAAAATCCATACGAGTGAGACAGGAATTAAAACCTTCCAACCAAACTTCATAAATTGGTCGTAGCGAAGTCGTGGCAGTGAGCCGCGTAGCCACATAAAGATAAAGAAGAAGAAGTTCACTTTGAGTAAGAACCATATAAAGGTGAACCATCCACCGAACCACTGTTCTGTAAAGCCAAGTCCTGGCAGTGCGTGATATCCACCAAGGAAGAGCGTTGTTGCAAGGGCCGATACAGCGATGATGTTGACGTATTCAGCCAAGAAGAAGAGTGCGAACTTTAAGGAAGAGTACTCAGTGTGGAATCCACCTACGAGTTCGCCTTCTGCTTCAGCTAAGTCAAATGGGGCGCGGTTGGTCTCGCCCACCATGGAGATTACATAGATAACAAATGATGGAAATAGAACGACTGCATTCCAGATGTGTTGATGCTGTGAGGCAACGATGTCAGAGGTCGACATGGAGCCTGCATAGATAAAGACTGCAACAAGTGAGAGGCCCATCGCGACTTCATAGGAAATCACTTGCGCACTTGATCGCAGACCACCAAGAAGTGGATAGGTAGAACCTGAAGACCAGCCGGCAAGAACAACGCCATAGACACCGATAGATGTGACAGCAAGAATGTAGAGAACTCCAACAGGTAGATCAGTCAGTTGCAGCGCTGTCTTATGACCAAAGAGGCTCACAACGCCAGTCATGGGAATAACTGCAAATGCCATAAAGCACATTGCAGTTGCAATGATGGGAGCAATAATGAAAACAACTTTATCTGCAGCGGCCGGAATGATGTCTTCCTTTAGCGCGAGCTTTACTCCGTCAGATAGTGATTGCAATAAGCCAGCAGGGCCAACACGGTTAGGACCAGTACGTAGCTGCATCTTCGCCAGCACGCGACGTTCGGTCCAGACAGCCATCAGCGTTGAGACAACACAGATTGCAAAGACAAGGACTGCTTTGACTGCGATGAGCCAACCTGGATCATTACCGAGAAGTTGCGCTGTTGTCATGCCTTCACCACCGTTACTACATCGCCATGCACTGCATCGAGTGCGACAAGTGATTGTGACGCAAATGAATTACGCGGAATCCAGACTGCATCGTCGTGGATATCTTCAACAAGTGCCGGAATAGTGATGGAGCCATGGGCGTTAGAGATGCGAAGTTGCTGGCCTGTTGTGATGCCAATTGCATCTGCACGCTTTGGTGAAATCACTGCAACTGTTGGACGACGAGTTCCGGCCAAATTATCTTCACCCTTTTGTAGAGTTCCCATATCGAGCAAGCGACGCCATGAAGTAAGCAGCGCTTCATTTCCTGTCACTGACTGTGGAGAAACTGGTGACACTGGAGCAAGCTGTATGCGAGCACCATCCCATTTACCGAGTTGGTTAAATTCACGGGCAGCGGCTGTGACTGTGCCCAACATGATGGATTCACCCATGGCATCGGCAATCATGGAAAGGATACGAACATCGCTGCGGTTATGTGAATCAGCAACTGCTTCATCAAAGGCGCGTGCGCGGCCTTCCCAATTTAAAAAGCTTCCGCTCTTTTCGGTAATTGCCGCAACCGGAAGAACTACATCTGCAACTGCCGTAATGGAGCTTGGTGCAATTTCGAGTGAGATAACAAATGACTTCTTCAAAGTTTCAAGTGTGCTGCCCCCTGCTGGAAGATCGTGAGCGTCAACGCCACCGATAACAACTGAATCGAGTTCATTCTTAGCAAGCGCTGCAATAATTTCTGTTGATGTACGCCCTGGTGTTGATGGAAGTGAATCCACACCCCATGCAGCTGCAATATCAACTCGAGCTGCAGCATCCGCTACTGGTCGACCACCAGGAAGAAGTGTGCCCAGAGCGCCTGCTTCCAGAGCACCACGTTCGCCTGCGCGACGTGGAATATAGGCAATCTTTGCGCCGGTCTTTGCAGATAACGCGGCAACTGCTGAGAAGAGACCAGCACTTTCTGATGCGCGTTCTCCGACAAGAATGATTGATTTTGCTGTCAGTGCAAGAGTTGCAACTGCGGCACTTTCTGCGCCAGGGGCTACCTTGATGAAATCAGCCTTGAGCTTATCCATTGCAATAGAGCCCTTTGTCGCAACTGCTGTGACTTTAAGTCCGCGCTTTTTAAAGTTCTTATTTAGGCGTAAGAAGACAATAGGTGATTCTTCTTCGGGTTCGAAAGCAACGAATGCAACGTGATCTGCTGTATCGATATCGCGATAGGTGGTTGATGAGCCTGCAACATGCGCTGCCAAGAAATCGCGCTCTTCATCTGAAGTGACGCGAGCTCGGTAATCAATATCGTTGGTGCCAAGTGCAATACGAGCAAACTTTGAATATCCATATGCATCTTCAGTTGTGACGCGGCCACCTGTAAGTACTGCTGCGCGCTTACCCTTAAGTCCAGCAGCTGCTGCTTCAAGTGCTTCGGGCCATGATGCTTGAACGAGAACACCTTCTGCATTACGAACTAGTGGATGAGTTAAACGATCAACTGCTGTGACATATTTAAATGCCCAGCGTCCCTTATCGCAGTTCCACTCTTCATTTACTGATGGGTCATCTCCTGCAAGGCGACGTAAAGTCTTGCCGCGACGAACATCGGTACGCATATCGCAACCAGATGCGCAGTGTTCGCAGGCAGATGGTGTTGAAACTAAATCGAATGGACGTGCACGGAAGCGATATGAAGCCCCAGTGAGCGCACCCACTGGGCAGATCTGCACAGTGTTTCCTGAGAAGTAAGACTTAAAGGGATCGTTCTCATAGATACCAACTTGCTGCAGTGCGCCGCGTTCGTTGAGAGTAATAAATGGGTCGGATGCAATCTGTTCTGAGAAACGCGTGCAACGCGCGCAGAGAACGCAACGTTCGCGATCGAGAAGAACAGATGAAGAAATATTGATGGGCTTTTCGAAGGTGCGCTTGTAACCATCGAGGCGTGCATCTGGTCGACCATTGCTCATCGCTTGGTTCTGTAATGGACATTCGCCACCCTTGTCGCAGACTGGGCAATCAAGTGGATGGTTACCGAGCAATAGCTCCATCACACCTTTCTGCGCTTTATCAGCAACAGGTGATGTCAATTGAGTCTTTACAATCATGTTGGGTTCGACAGGAATCGTGCAAGAAGCCTGTGGCTTTGGAAATGCGCGGCCATTGATTTCAACATCGACAAGACATTGACGACATGCACCAACTGGATCTAGCAGTGGGTGATCGCAGAAACGTGGAATCTGAATTCCAAGTTTTTCGGCGGCGCGAATAATCAGAGTTCCCTTGGGAACCGTGACTTCAAAACCATCGATAACGACGGTAATCATCTCAACTGCAACAGCTGACTCTTGTGTCGTTGTCATTATTGCGACGCTCCTACGAAGAGTGTGGACTTCACAGGATCAAATGGACAGGCCCCGTTTGTCACGTGTGCGATGTATTCGTCACGGAAGTACTTGATAGAAGATGTAATTGGGCTAGTTGCGCCATCACCGAGTGCGCAGAATGAACGGCCCATAATGTTGTCGCAGAGATCGAGCAACTTCTCAAGATCTGCTTCTGTTCCTGTTCCATTTTCAAGATCGCGCAAGATTTGTACCAACCACCATGTGCCTTCACGACATGGTGTGCACTTACCGCAGGATTCGTGCTTATAGAACTCTGTCCAACGAAGTACTGCGCGCACAACACATGTTGTCTCATCAAAGATTTGCAGTGCTTTTGTGCCAAGCATTGAACCTGCGGCAGCCACTCCTTCGTAATCCAGTGGAGTATCTAGGTGTGCATCGGTAAAGAGTGGAGTGGAAGATCCACCTGGTGTCCAGAACTTGAGCTGATGTCCGGTGCGCACACCGCCTGCGAGTTCAAGAATTTCACGAAGTGTAATTCCGAGTGGTGCTTCAAATTGACCTGGGTTATTTACATGTCCTGAGAGTGAGTAAAGAGTTGCACCCTTTGACTTCTCTGTTCCCATTGATTGGTACCACTCGGCGCCATTGTTGATGATGGCTGGAACTGATGAAATTGATTCAACGTTATTAACAACTGTTGGACGTGCATACAAGCCTGCAATCGCAGGAAATGGTGGGCGAAGACGAGGTTGTCCACGGAAACCTTCAAGTGAATCAAGGAGCGCTGTCTCTTCACCGCAGATATATGCACCGGCTCCGATGTGAAGAGTGACATCAATCCCGTTGCCCAAGTGTCCGGCCTTGTATGCATCTTGTATCGCAGCGTTTACGCGACGCACAACGTGCGTTACTTCTCCGCGGATATAGATAAATGCGCGCTCTGCACGGATTGCGTGGCAAGCGATGATGCAGCCTTCAATCAGTACATGTGGGTTGGCCATCAAAAGCGGTGTGTCCTTACATGTTCCTGGTTCTGATTCGTCAGCGTTTACAACTAAGTAATGATCTTTATTATCACCTTGCGGGATAAAGCCCCACTTCATTCCGGTAGGAAATCCTGCGCCGCCGCGCCCGCGAAGTCCTGAATCTTTCACGAGTTGAATTACTGCATCGGGATCCATTGCAAGTGCTTTTTTAGAAGCGGTATATCCACCGTTGCGTGTATATGCCTCGATAGTAAATGAATCTGCTTCATCCCAATGTGCAGAAAGGACGGGAGTTAACTTTGACATTACTTACCTTCCTTCGAAAGCTTTAATCCGAGAAGTGTTGGTCCGCCAGCTTGAACACCTTCGCGAGCAAGGCCGTCATCGAGTCCTGCAAGAACTGCTGATGCTTCTTTATAGGTAACAAGTTTGTTAGGGCCACGAGTTGGAGCCGGTGGATTTCCTGCACGTGCTCCGTCAACGAGTGACTTTGCAGATTCAACTGTCTGGTTGTCGTAGAACTCCCAGTTAGCCATCACAACAGGTGCGTAATCGCACGCTGCATTACATTCGATATGTTCGAGTGAAACTTTTCCATCGGCAGTCACGCCGTCGTTTTCAATACCGAGGTGCTCTTTCAGAGCAGAGAAGATTGCATCTCCGCCCATTACTGCGCACAAGGTATTGGTGCAGACACCTACGTGGTACTCACCTACTGGGCCACGCTTATATTGAGTGTAGAAAGTCGCAACTGCTGAAACTTCTGCAGTTTCGATTGTCAAAATCTCAGCGATTGTTTCAATGCCTTCATTGGTGACATATCCCGATACTGATTGCACATAGTGCAGCAAAGGCATGATGGCAGAACGGCTACGTGGGTAGCGGGCAATGATTGTCTGCATAAGATTGCGATCTAGAGTCATCGGTCCACGCCTCCCATAACTGGATCGATAGATGCAACTGCGCCGATGATGTCAGCGACCATTCCGCCTTCACTCATTGCAGATGTTGATTGCAAATTATTAAAAGATGGTTCGCGGAAATGCACGCGATATGGACGTGTTCCGCCATCAGAGACAACGTGTGCAGCAAGTTCGCCACGTGGAGATTCGACGGATGCATAGACCTGGCCAGCTGGAACACGGAAACCTTCAGTAACAAGTTTGAAGTGATGAATCAGAGATTCCATTGAAGATCCCATGATTTCGCGGATATGGTCAAGTGAGTTGCCAAGTCCATCTGCACCCAGAGCAAGTTGTGCTGGCCAAGCAATCTTCTTATCGGCAACCATGACAGGTTGACCTTCAAGTTTGTCGAGCTTATCGATTGCTTGTTCAATAATGCGAAGTGATTGCTCGAGCTCTGCCATACGCACTAAGAAGCGCCCGTAGACATCTGCTGTATCTGCTGTGATGACATCGAATTCATAATTTTCATACCCGCAATATGGCTGCATCTTGCGCAAATCCCAGGGAAGTCCAGCAGAGCGAAGTACAGGCCCTGTAATTCCAAGTGTTGTACAGCCTGCAAGATCTAAGTACCCAATTCCTTCAGTGCGCTTCATCCAGATGGTATTGCCGATAAGCAACTTGGCATTATCTTCAAAGTTCTTGCGTAGAGTCTTCACAACTCCGCGAAGCTTTGTTGTCATTCCTGCTGGAAGATCTTGTGAAACTCCACCTGGGCGCACATACGCCATATTCATGCGAAGGCCAGTGATCTCTTCAAAGGTATCAAGCACAATTTCGCGATCGCGGAATGCAAAGAACATAGGTCCCATGGCACCGAGTTCGAGAGCGCCGGTACCGAGTGCGACCATGTGGGAAGAAATTCTGTTGAGCTCCATCATCAGAACGCGGATAACAGATGCGCGCTCTGGAATATCGTTAGTGATTCCAAGCAACTTTTCAACAGCTAAGCAATATGCAGTCTCGTTAAATATTGGCGCTAGATAATCCATGCGAGTAACGAAAGTGACTGCTTGGGTCCAGTTGCGGTATTCAATATTCTTTTCGATACCGGTATGCAGATATCCAATACCTGTACGGACTTCAGTAACTGTCTCACCTTCGAGTTCGAGAACAAGGCGAAGCACACCGTGTGTAGATGGATGTTGTGGACCCATATTGACGATGATGCGCTCTTCTTTAGATTCACCGATTTCAGAGACGAGTGAATCCCAATCGCCACCGGTAACTGAGAAGACTGTGCCTTCTGTCGTTTCGCGTGAAGATGCGTACGGATCAACC
>Ga0304729_1001886_pt1 | contig 13145 bp, 25 predicted proteins | sample C_131016_MF_Meta_FD_190475 | JGI IMG/M metagenome (GOLD analysis project Ga0304729, IMG submission 190475) | Freshwater microbial communities from Lake Croche, Canada to study carbon cycling - C_131016_MF_MetaG (v2) (version 2) | ecosystem: Environmental > Aquatic > Freshwater > Lake | place... | reverse complement strand
TTGCAGAATATTGAAACATAAGATTTGCAATTCTATCTAATTTGCTGAAGTCACCTTCACACAATTCCATTGCTATATCACGAGCAGACGACATTACTTCATCTGAAATAAGTGCTTCCGCAGAAGCATTTTGTATTTTTAGGGCAGTTGATATCATTTGATAACCTTTCGTTGTTGGGATAGTAGTATTATATCAGGGGGCACTGACATTATTTCTTGGTAGCGGAGAACCGTATATCTGCCTTGCCATATACGCATAGCCCGCATGATACACATGCTGAACCTTTAGTAGAGATTAAGGGTATAGACTTATTATTCTCAGGGCATTTAGCCCCTACCTTACCCGTCAATTCCTTCATCTTAGATTCAGTAGCGTTGAAAGTCTTCCCTAAATAGGCAAGTCTAATAGAATGATTAGTCTTTAATTCTGCCCCAGTATCTGCATTTTCGTCATCGGTAGAATAGTAAAGAGATAGGTTAGGGATATCCTTTAGAATTAGGGCTGCAGACTTAACACGGGTATATACCCAGAATTGAACACTAGGGCGGGATTCAATGACAGTCTTCCATGCATAAGAATAGGTATCATTAAAGAAATCCCCATCCCAGTGAATGCGGAATAACTTAGGTGCATTTTTCTTATCGCTATCTACAATAAACTCATCTATCATTACGGTTAGCAATGACACCATAGTTTCGCTATCTGCATTTTTGATCAATTCCCAATTATGCAATAGGTTAGCCTTAACGCCTTTGAAGAGTTTTTCTAACTTCCCCGCATAGCATACACTTTCGCATATGCTAGTAGCGCCAGGGCATGAGTATGCCTTACCTGCGGGGAGTCCGAAAGTATTAGCAATGGTAGCCGTTTTACCATTAGGCGAAACAGCATTAGCTACTTTTCTATCATTAGAGCGTTTTAGTTTCATGGGTTGAATTATAACAGGTTGCACTGACATTTAGAGATACATCCCTTCGGTGCTTCTATCTAATTCCATATACATTTTTTCTTGAGACCACTCAAAATAGTGTGTTTCACACATAGTTGACGGGTTGGAATAAATAGAGAGAATATTATTCTCTCTTGCATAGCATATATTGCACATAAGTTGTCCTTTCGATATGCCGTAAGTATATCAGGTTAGACTGACATATTCCAGTTACCCGCTAGTATTTTCATGTGGGAAATATCACATCGTACGTAACGGCGTGTCGAGTTGACAAATCAACCTGGGCGGGCGCGCAGAATTTAGTTGAAATTTCAACCAAATTAAGATCGCAGCTATTCGAATTTATTTTTGTGTTTGCGTTTGCGATTATATTTTTTCTTTGATGGAATTGCAGTCGCAGCATTACTGCGACGCAACTCTTGAATTCGTTTTACTTTTTCCATAATTTTATTTTTCAACAACCCTTCTGCCTTCCCGATAAAATATTTTTGTGTAGCATTTGCCTGATGGCGTGTAAAGATTCACAGTAGAATACTTATCTGCAAATCCCCAGTCAATAAATTTTGCAAATTCTTTGTGAGCCTGCAATTCATCTGCATATTGAAAAGAAAAATCAGGTGATTTATTTTCGTCATAGGTTACAGTTATTTTATACATTGTTAGGCCTCGCTTCCTGCGAATAGTTGATGATATTCCGCAACCTCATCTGCGGGGATATTGTATGGGTTGCAATCGCAATAATCAAAATCAAAATCTCCATCAGGGCTAGTCCAGCCAGTTACGCCTTGACCATAGCAATCTGAGCAATTTACGATTTGCTCTAACGCATTTTTCATATTTGACATTAGTTGTCCTTTCTTGACATACATAAGCATTTTGTTATTTGTATTGTATCACCTGCCACTGACACAGTGGCAAGCGTATCACAATTAGAACAGATAAAGATATTCATTAGTTGTCCTCCATTTGAACGCAAACTGTTGCGTAAAAATCATTACGGAATATTCCGTCGCCTTTATAAGTAGGGCGCACTTTTACAAGGTATGCGTCAAATCCTTGACCATACCAAACATTTTCACGCTTTTCTGCGTATTGGATAATTCCGTCAATATGGCGGGATAGTGAGCGATAGTATTTTCCCTCTAGTAGTGTAGGGATATCGTATTTATAAGTTGCCATTAGTTAGCACCTTCCTTTTCTTTCTTGGTAGATATTGTAGCACTTAGCACTGACATAGCCTTCAATGCGTTTTCTTTGCGTGTCGCTAGGACATGCGCCTTATATTCCTCTAGGTTCATTCTTTGACCTTCTTTCTCTTGATATGGCAAGTATACCAAAACCCACTGACATTTGGCTACTTACTAGCCAGTAATTCCATATTTTGAGACGCTCAAACCGTGTGATAAAAATCACATCGTAACTCCCGTGATAAATATCACATCGCACGTAAGCGTGGCGACACGCCCGACCTCGGGGGCGCGCAAAAATTTGCAGCTTTTTAATTCTGCAAATTTTTTTTATTTTATTTTTTTATTCTCCGAAGCAAGCCAATTCAAATTTGGCGGGAGAGAAATTTGGATTGTCTGCAAAAAACATATCTGCAAACTCAGTTACCAAATCTTCAAATGGAACTTGATCCATATTAGTTTTAGCAACATCATTTAGAATTGTTGCTACTTTTACATAGTCTTTACGAGTCATCATTTATACATTTTCCATTTCTTTTAGTAATTTAGCATAACCATTTGCATCTGATTTTAATTCTAATTCGCAAGAATTGCATTGCCACGCATAACGGATTGTGCCTTTTCTATGCATACCGCCAAGAGTAGCAATACACATATGAGTCATTTTTTCTGAGCATACTGGGCAATAGCAAGAAATCTCTTGACCAAGCCCACCAATTTTGATAGTCATTTTTAATCCTCCACTCTTACAGTAACAGTAGCCCAACTATCTTGGAGCGAATTTGCAGGGCGATAGCGAATAGCATAATCTTGCCAACCACTAGCAGGATAAGTATCCTCACGCTTTGTAGCGTAATTAATAATTCCACCATTAAATCTACGGCGGAGAGAAATTGGCGCATAGTATTGGTCAACTAATAAATCAGTAATAGAATAACTTCTCATTTATTATTTCCCCAACCATTTAGATTTTTGAATTCAGCATAAGGTAATTCTAAAGTAATTAGATTACCTTTTACGGCATTAGCACTACGGCTAATTCCATATTTTTGAAGTGTTACTGACATAGTTTTAGTTTCATCATTTAGCGAAATTATTTCCACAACTTTGTGGTTGATATATTTTGAAGGGGGCAGAAAGAATTTATCTTGTGCCAATTTATTAGCAAGAGAGAGACTCATTATTTATTCTCCTTAGAGATACAATTTATGCAATAGCAACCTTTGCTACTGAATAAGAATTTTAGCAATTCTTTTCTAGTGTAAGCGTCTAATCCATAAGAGGATTGAACACCACCATTATGGAATTCATGCACGATTGTGCTGAATAGTGTTTCATTTAGTGTAGTCATTTTGACCACCTTTCTTTATTTTCTAATACTGGAAGTATAACAGATAATATCGCTACTGTCTAGTATACTGGCTGGTAGTCTCAACCTTTGAGACGCTCAGCGGTGTGATTTACATCACACGCTTTATTCCATTATTCAATTTTATATACGAGTATTATAGCACACTATATCGCAAAAGTCAAGCCGACACGCCGTATTCCGTGAAAATATTTATGTGTTCTTACTCACATGCGACACGCCCGACCTCGGGGGCGCGCAAAAATTTGCAGCTGTTACACTGCAAATCTTTTTTTTATTTATTTGAAATCTTTGAAAATTAATTCAACAATTTTCAAATCTTCAGTGCTAAGATGATCAATTTCAATTGCATCTGCAAAACCAAAAATATCTTTTGTATTTTTATTATCCAAGGTAAATTCCTCCTTTTACATTTTTGTGATTTACACACACATTTCCTTTTGGAATTGGTGTATGACATTTGAAACATTGCATTTGAATAGTAGCGTTATTTGCTATTGCCCATTCTAAATCAATTTTAGTTGAAGGTGTAGCATTTTCTAATGATACCCAACCAGCACCATTTTCATTCATTTCAAAAATTTCTATTGACATTTATATTCTCCTTTCAAGAGATATTCTTTTTCCTTGCTTAGTATTATTTGCTCTTTATTTGCTAGGCTCACCCTTTCGGGATTATTTGCTAGGCTCAAGAGGCTCAACTAAGATTTTTTTATTTAGTTATTATGATGTAATTACTAATCGCAATTACACCATAGAGAGCCGTCTACCTTAGTAGACCAATGCCCATCTATCTCACAATAGAAAGCATTTTCTAACATTTCGTTAGAAATATCTTCAATAGTTAGGAATGGGAATTCCGCTATTAGTTCATCTATTACATTTTTTACTAGTGACATTTTATGTCCTTTCTTTATTGATAACCTTTATCAATTTTCTTTATACTAGTATTATAGCAGGGGGGTCTGACATTTACTGACCAGTAATCGGTCAAATCGGACATTTTGCAATGTGATGTAGGTCATGTGGATAACTCACGCTCAATTCTTAGTGTGATATACATCATGTGGACGACACGCCCGACGCAGCGCGCCGTTTTTTTGCATATTTATTCACGATCATGAATAAAAAAGCTGAGAGCAGTTTTATAACTTGCTTAGGTTATTTTTTTTATGCGTGTTTTAGATTTTTATAAACTTCCTCGTGAAATCTATCACTATCAAATTTTTCGTTATCATCTGAAAACATTTGCGAAAAATCATAGACTAAATCTTCAAAAACTTGTTGCGAAATTTCATCACCATAAGAGTTTAGAATTTCTGCGGTTGCTACATAGTCTTTTCTTGTCATCATTTTTATTTGTGTCCTTTTCTTTTTATTTACTTGCTTGTTTTTACCATAGCGAAACGGCGTGAACCATTTGCTAAAATTAAATTTACACGAGTTACTTTATTAGAAATCGGGGAGAAAGAAGCGATACGACCTGTAACGCCTGTTTTGCTTGTAGTAAATAAATCTCCGATTTGATAAGTGTATCCTTGTAGTGTCATTATATTTTATATCCTTTTCTTTTGTTGGGTTTTGTGTTGAGCCTTTTTTTATCTTGCTCAGGATATTTTAGCGTTTGCTAAACTTACTTGATTGTTACTGTTGTCCAGCGATATTCGCCATTATCAAGCGATAACTTTACACGAGTGCGGTTTTCTGTTACTGGGACAATTTCTGTAATTGTTCCTGTTACATTACTACGCTGTGTAGTAAAGAGGTCGCCGATTGCGTATGTTTTATTTGCTACTGTCATTTATTTATTTCCTTTTCTTTTGGTGGTTGATTTCCTAGTATATCACTAGGGTCTGACATTTTGTCAAATTTAGAGGATTTCATCAGGGTCGAAATCAGGTGTATCTATAAACTGAAACTCATCTGAATTTTCTTGTTCCCAAATATCATTTTGGTCTTGTATGAAATCAAGGGGGGATAGAGTAGAGGTCTTTTCCCAAGAGTAAGTGTATCCCATTAGTTTAGTCCGCCTTTCTTTATGTCTAGGTAGATAGCATAGCATAGGGGTATGACAATACCCGCTAAGGCTAATTGGACTAGGCTAGTAATTATTCTATTAGTCATTACTTGACCCCCATTACTAGGGACATATATCGCTTAGCGATTATGACCGCTTTAGGGTTTAGTGTCGCATTATAGCGACCCTTTGAGAAATCACTAGGGTATTTCTCAGCGATACGCTGAGCGATACGGATAGGGATAAGGGGGGACTTATGAGATGATGATAGGATACCTACACCATACTCACTTACTAATTCATTAGTAATTGTTTTATTATAGTTAGTCATTATATGACCTACTTTCTTTTTATAAGATAACCTTGTGTTATCTATTTTCTTGGCTAGGATTATTTGCTACCTATTCGGTAGGCTCACCTAGAAATCTTTATTTAGTTATGTCGCTAGTATAGCACTAGGGACTGACATTTTGACCCTTTTTAGGGGGTGTGTCTGTGTGAATTAGGTCACATTTATTTGCTATGCTCACCCTCTAGTAGAGGTTTATTTGATAGGCTCAGTATGACCTGTATTCTTTTCACTATTTAATTTTTCTTATAGTATAACTATAGCACACTATTTGCCAAAAGTCAAGTTGAAACACGGCGTGTCGCAATAAATTTATGTGATATAGCCCACATATTAGACAAAATGTCCGATTTAGTCCATATGTGCGCTCTATTTTTTTAAAAAAAACGATTTTAAAAGTGGGATCATACAAATTAAAATTCCATTCACATTTTGATCAAACTTAAATAGTGTGCTATAATTAAGCTATGGAAAACTTAAAAAACGAAATTTGGAAAGTCATACCGACCATTATAAATAAAAATGGATCCTATGAGCCCATAGGATATGAAGTATCAAATATGGGGCGGGTAAGAACAAAGAGACAACGATATGGTCGTCCTAGAAAAGATACAGGTATTAGAAAAGAGCTACGTGATTATCATATTTTAAATGGTAGATCAGATTCAGGTGGCTATATTCAACATGCACTCTATAATGCAGAGAAAAATAAGCGTAATTTTAGAACTAGCACCTTAGTAATGCAAGCTTTTATAGGAATTGCGGGGGAAGGTCAAGTAATTTCTCATATTGATGGTAATAAATTAAACAATTGCCTAGATAATCTAAAATATAATACTCACTAGTAACATATATATGGACAAATTAGACGGGAACTGCTAGAATTTAGCTATGAGAATAGTTATATGCGATATTTGTAAGAAAGAAATACAATCTAGATCAGGTTTTGCTCATATGACGCTATCAAATCATCTAAAAGAGCATAAAAATGTGACTTAGATCACATATTTTTAATAAAATCAGTGCTTATGTGTATTTAATTAGATTTATAAACTCTAAACCTATACTTTACTCTTCAATTTCATCATTTTCAAATACAAAAGAAGGCGGAGGAGCAAGGACTTGTCCTTGTTGGTGCTTAAATAACATAGAATCAACATCAGCACCTAGCTTCTCTGCTATTAGAGCTAACATATCATAATTTCGCTGGGATTGAATAAACATTGCACCAGATAACTCTCTTAAATTCTCTAATATCTCTAGTATAGGATCTATATTGTCCTTATTGGTCATCTTGTACTTCCCCTATTATTTCTTTTGTTATATGATCCCATTTATTGGCCTCCATTCCCGCCGAATTATTAATTACCAGATCTCCATCATCATTGGTTATGGTATATAGCCATTTTGCGGGGTTTAGAGGGCTCTTTGAGACGATTATATCGTTACAGCTAACCTCTATATTAAAATTATCTACATCGTCGCTATGAGCCTCTATATAGGCCTTTTCTATATTTATTTTTGCCATGCTTAATCCATTTTTTCGGGCTCACTCATTTGCGCCCCTATAAGTTCAATTAAATTATTATATAGGGTTAAGCCAGCGGTATTTTTATATCCGCATGCAAAACAGTGTAGCACGATTTTATCTTCTTCTTGTTGATGCGCTAATGGGAAGACTGTATCTTCGGTTGTATGCATAGGACAGGCGAGGAAGTTTACCTTCCCCGCCCGTGCTAATTGTAAGTATTCTGAAAAGACTTGTATTTGCATTATGCAATCACTAAGTTAGCCTTGTTTAAAACAGAATCTACATATTGTCGAACAGTTGGATTTCCTGGAACTCGTTTATTCCAAGTCTTCTTGTTTCCTGCTCTAGATGGTAGCAAGTGTGCTGCAACAGCTTTTTCCCAATCGTGGTACTTATTGTAAGTAGCGTTTAGTTCCAAAATCATCTTTTGGTCCTGAACCCATTCTGGGGCTTTACAAGCATCCTTGTATCCTTTATAGTTATTCCATGTTGAAGGCATGTACTGGTATGCACCACATGCTGAACTGGATCTCGACTTGCGATAATATGCTCCCGCTCCACCTGTTTCAGTGGATTTAAGTGCATTTGCTAGTCTTGAGATTATTACCCGCTTGTCTACTCTTGTTGTTTTTAGATTTAGCTCTTGGCTATATTCGGGCATTAAAAAAGTGCTTCTAGACGATAAATCATTAATTAAATAAAGAGTTTTAGACATTCTTTTCTTTAATATATTATTATAATCTATATTAATCATATCTTTTATATTAACTAAATTATTATATTTATTAATATATAATATATTTTTATTATACACTATCATTTCCTTCATTGAAGCTTGGGCAGGAGAAATTTCTCCAAATATTAATGTGATAATCATCACAAATATCATTGTCCACACTGTATTTATCCTTGCTATGTTCTCATTATTCATTTTGAACCTCCTGGGGGTAAGAGTAGTAATATCAATCGTATCATGATATACTAAGAAAATCAACTAGAAACGAGTATTATGCGTGTCTCATTTACGGGTGCTCCCGAATATATGGATCGTAGTGTAGGCTACGGAGAAGCATCAAATCATATATTTAATTCATTTAAGAAAAATGACATAGAATGTTTAATTAAATCAAAAGAAGCAAATATTGGAATTGCATTTTTACAACCAAGTAATTATACATTTGCAAAAGATCAATATAAGATTGGTTATACACCTTGGGAATCTACAGAATTACTTTGGGGATGGGCAACTCCTTTAAATCAAGTAATTGATGAACTTTGGGTTACATCTGAATGGAATGCAGAAATTTTTTCTAAACATACTAATAAACCAATATTTGTCTATGAACATGGTATTGATGATAGTTGGATTCCTAAAAAACGCTCATTAAATAATTCCCGCCCATTTAGATTTTTACATGTTGGAGAGCCAGCTTTTAGAAAAGATGCTCAGATGGTTGTAGATGCATTTATTTCTTTATATGGAGAAGATCCAAATTACGAACTTATTTTAAAATGTAGCAGAATGAATACTACAAGAGTTTATGATCCAGTTACTGGAGAAATATCTGGAAGTCCCAGTGCTTTTTATAATAATATTAAAATTATTGAATCAGAATTAAATGTTGAACAAATGTATGGCATTTACGATATGTGTGATGTTTTTGTTTATCCATCTTGGGGTGAAGGTTTTGGTTTTAATCCACTTCAAGCAATGGCATCTGGAATTCCAACAATATGTACTGCGGGTTGGGCAGCATATAAAAGATATATAACAATGCCGTTAGATTCACAATGGTGGGAATCTCCTTGGAAAGCAACACATCCAGGATTAATGTTAAAACCAAACTATGCACAATTAAAAGATTATATGGAAAATATTAAAACAGATTATGATAAATATTCAGAGTTAGCTTACAAAAATGCTTTCTTAATACATAAAGATTACAATTGGGACAAAGTATCTAAACCTGCAGTTGAGAGATTGAAAAAAATACAAAAAGACCATTTCTAGAATCACAGTGTGATACACTAAGATTCTATATAAAAAATCCAAGGAGAAAAATTAAATGTCTAGAACTATTGAAAACCCGTATGAAAATTTTATTGCATTATCGCGTTATGCAAGGTGGTTAGAAAATGAAAACCGTCGTGAAACTTGGGGTGAAACAGTAGATCGCTATTTTAATTTTATGCAAGGTCATCTTCGTGATAATCATGGGTATGTTGCAGACGAAGCACTTGTAGCAGAACTTAAAGATGCAGTATTTAATCGTAATGTTATGCCATCTATGCGCTCTGTAATGACTGCAGGGCCAGCGTTAGAAAGAGAAAATGTTGCAGGCTATAATTGTTCTTTTATACCAGTAGACAACCCTAGATCATTTGATGAAGCAATGTATATTCTTATGTGCGGTACAGGTGTAGGATTCTCTGTTGAGTATAAGTACATCAATAAACTTCCCGCCCTTCCTGAGACATTAGAAAAATCAAATACAATTATTTCTGTTGGAGATTCAAAAGAAGGCTGGGCTAAAGCTTATCGTGAACTTCTTTCACTTCTTTGGGCAGGACAAATTCCTCAAATTGATATTAGCAAAGTTCGTCCTTCAGGTGCTCGTCTTAAAACTATGGGTGGAAGATCTTCTGGCCCACAACCTTTGGTTAATCTTTTTGATTTTACAATTAAGGTTTTTAAAGGAGCACTTGGTCGTCAACTTAAACCAATTGAAGCACATGACATTATGTGCAAAGTTGGAGAAGTAGTTGTTGTTGGAGGCGTTCGTCGCTCCGCATTAATTTCTCTTTCTAATATTAATGATATTGAAATGGCTGCAGCAAAAGCTGGTAATTGGTGGGAATCAAATGCTCAACGTGCCTTAGCTAATAATTCTGTTGCATATTCTCGTAAACCAGAAATGGCACAATTTATTGCAGAGTGGAAATCAGTATATGATTCAAAGTCAGGTGAAAGAGGTATTTATAATGTTGCAGCAGCACAAGCACAAGCAGCAAAATACGGAAGACGTAGTGCAGATATTCACTACGGAACTAACCCATGTTCAGAAATTATTTTACGTCCTTATCAGTTTTGTAACCTTTCAGAAGTCGTACTTCGTGAAAAAGATACAATTGAAGATGTAAAGAATAAAGTCAGACTTGCCACAATTCTTGGAACTTGGCAGTCAACACTTACAGACTTTAAATATATTCGTAAAATTTGGAAAGATAATACTGAAGAAGAGCGCTTGCTAGGAGTTTCTCTTACAGGTCAGTTTGGACACAAATTCTTTTCTGGACAAGAAGGTTCTGAAAAGCTTGCTAAAATATTAGGTGATTTTCGTGAGTACTCAGTAACAACTAACATAGCAGAAGCAGAGAAAATTGGGATTCCAGCTTCAGCAGCAATTACATGCGTAAAACCATCAGGAACAGTATCTCAATTGGTCGGGGTTTCTTCAGGAATGCATCCTTGGCATTCAGAATATTATATTAGAACAGTTCGTGGAGATAAGAAAGATCCTATTACACAATTTCTTATTGATTCAGGTATTCCAGCAGAAGATGATGTAATGAAGCCACAAGATACAATTGTATTTTCATTTCCAGTAAAAGCTCCGCAACATGCAATTACTCGTGATAAAGTAAATGCAATTCAACAACTTGAAATTTGGCTTACATATCAGCGTCATTGGTGTGAACATAAACCTTCTGTAACAATTACAGTTAAAGAAGATGAGTGGATGGAAGTTGGAGCATGGGTTTATAAGCATTTTGATGAATGCTCAGGAATTTCTTTCCTTCCATATTCTGATCATACATATGTTCAAGCACCATATCAAGAAATTGATGAAGTTGCTTATAAAGCACTTGTTGAAAAAATGCCAAAGTCAATTAATTGGGAAGCATTATCATTGTATGAACTAGAAGATTCAACAACTGGATCGCAAGCTCTTGCTTGTGTTTCGGGGGAATGTGAAATAGTAGATATTGGTAAAAGCTGATATAATATAAGCGGACACCAATCCACATAAACCCGCTCTCTTCCACAGGGCGGGTTTTCTATGTTTTAGAACCTTTAAATGGTAGAATGACTATATAAATCTATATATATTGGGGTGCATAAATGGCAATTCAAGAAATTAATTATGATATTATCCAAAATGATACTTGGTCTGTTGACATAACTGTTAAAGATTCAGCAGGAGCACTTATAAATTTTACTGGATATAACTTTTTAATGGAAGTAAGAGACAAAGAAGGTGGTAATGTTCTTTGTGCTTCTGCCAGCTTAGGAAGCGGGATTACAGTGACTGGAACTGGCGTAATTCATGTTGAGTTAACCCCAACTCAAACAAACAAGTTTAATTTACCAAAATCTAAATATCAAATTATTTCAATAGATGGAAGTCAACGACGCAGAACTCTTGTTCAAGGTTGGTTTCAAGTTAGGGCAAACACTATACTATAATGACAGATAATATTTATGTCACTCAACAGAATAATGAAATAACTGTTGTAGAGTCTAATAATGAAGTAATATTATCAACCTCTGGATATCAAGGTCCTATAGGTATTCAAGGCGTTCAAGGATTTGGCTATGCTCAACTTCAAGGAATTCAAGGCACTCAAGGTTTACAAGGAGCTCAAGGCACACAGGGTGTGCAAGGTTATTATGGTACACAAGGCACACAAGGTGTGCAAGGCTTGCAGGGTACTCAGGGTACTCAAGGTGTACAAGGTACTCAGGGTATACAAGGATTACAAGGTTCTCAGGGCACACAGGGTGTGCAAGGTACACAAGGTTTACAGGGTATACAAGGAATTCAAGGTATACAGGGAACTCAAGGTATACAGGGAGCTCAGGGTCCACAAGGAACACAGGGCACACAAGGCCCCCAAGGAACAATTGGTACGCAAGGAATTCAAGGAACACAGGGTGTGCAAGGATTACAGGGTATTCAAGGTTTTGGATATGCACAACTTCAAGGAATTCAAGGTTTAGTAGGGCCAGCATCAACCAATAATGCTCATGCATCTGTTTCTTCAGCATCACTTGTTAACTTAACAGGTGTTTATACCCCAGGTACTGTAGGAGCAGATGGCGGAACTGGAGTAGGAGCAAAAATTACCGCACCATCTAATGGTCGTGGAATTATTGACGGAGTTTCATTTACTACAGGAAATCGTTTTCTTGTCAAAAATCAAACAGATTCTAAACAAAATGGTATTTACACAATTACATTTCAAGGAGATGCAACTCACCCATATATTCTTACACGTTCTTCAGATTACGATCAATCCCAACCTGGTGAAGTTGAATATGGTGATTATCTTTATGTTATTTATGGTGGAGTTAATTCTAATACAAGCTGGCTTCAAAATAATCCTGGTAGTGGCATTGATGGTCATATTATTATTGGAACTGATAATATTACTTTTGCTCAAACTTCTGGAATTGGTCCGCAAGGTTTACAGGGTTTGCAAGGATCTGCTGGATATGTAGGTTTAGATGGTGCTCAAGGTATTCAAGGCAATACAGGATCGCAAGGTTTGCAAGGTAATTTAGGCACACAAGGCATAGCTGGATTCCAAGGAACTACTGGAACTCAAGGTATTTCTGGCACACAGGGTGTGCAAGGTTTAACAGGTTCTGGCACACAGGGTGTGCAAGGTTTAACAGGTTCTGGCACACAGGGTGTGCAAGGTTTAACAGGTTCTGGCACACAGGGTGTGCAAGGTTTA
>Ga0304729_1001883_pt1 | contig 13151 bp, 6 predicted proteins | sample C_131016_MF_Meta_FD_190475 | JGI IMG/M metagenome (GOLD analysis project Ga0304729, IMG submission 190475) | Freshwater microbial communities from Lake Croche, Canada to study carbon cycling - C_131016_MF_MetaG (v2) (version 2) | ecosystem: Environmental > Aquatic > Freshwater > Lake | place... | reverse complement strand
GGGTTTCAATTGCAAATTGAATCATTCTACATAAATCTTTATGGTGTATCCAACTCACGATTTGTTTGCCATTGCCTAAAATCGTGGCCAAGCCAAATTTGGCTGGCTTTAAAAATTCAGCCAAGGCACCTCCTTTATTATTAAATACAATTCCTATTCTTAAGCTCACCAAACGAATACCCATTGTGCCAATAGCAGCAGTACTTTGCTCCCATAACTGACAAGTATTACCTAAATAAGAATGATCTGCAGGATCAGTTTCAACAAAACCATGGGCCAAACTATTTGCTGTATCCGGACCATACCAACCAATGGCAGATGCGGCTATGAATGTTTTTACTTGATGTTTATTTTCGCTTAAGGCCTTCACCAATAAATTGCCAGAGTTCACCCTACTGTCCACAATGGCTTGTTTCCTTTTTTCAGACCAGCGTTTGTCCGCAACGCCCTCACCTGCTAAATGCACTATAATGTCCGCGGCATTAATTGCCGCCGTATCAATTTCACCCTTATCAATATCCCATTTGGCAAAACTTAAATTTAATCGATGGGTCTTTTTTACTTTTCTACTTAACACAATCACTTTATAGCCTTTATCTAAAAATAAAGTAGCTAGGGACTTTCCAATCATACCCGTACCGCCAGTAATTAATACAGTTTGCATGATGCAAAATTACATGATTTATTTTCAATTAAATTGCTTATAATTTTACCATTTTAAATTGATAATTAATTTTTAAATCATTCGATACAACTTTAATTATATAAGTACCAGGGGATAATTCACCAAAATATATTGGCATTCCCGGGGTAAGTCCTTGTTTAGTAGCTACTTTATTTCCAGTTGAAAGCGCATATACATCTATATTCAATCTTTGATAACCTTTAACATTAAAATCAAAATTTACTTGATTGATAAATGGATTAGGTGATAATCTAATAAATTCGTCAGCGCTTAAATTAATAACATCAGTAACTAAATAATAATAAGAAGCACTTAATGAACTTGTGCAACCATATAGCGAAGCCTTAACTGCATAAGAACCAGGGTTGGTTGGTTTTATTTTTTGAGTTGAATCGGTTGTAGCAGTGCCATTTTTATACCAAATAACCGGGAAAGTTGAAGAAGAAATATAATTTGCAGTATCTCTTGAAATGGAAGGAATAGACAATGAAGGCCTTACAATCATATTAACTAATTGAGAATTTTTAAAACCATTTACATTCATATCTATCTTATAGGTGCTTTTTGAAAAAGTATTTGTACTATTTACTAATGAGTCCTTAATGAGGGATGTATTATTAATACCTGTAGACCCAACCTTTGTCCACGAAAATTGAACATCTGACGCCAATGACTTCGCGGTATAAGCTAAAGAAGTATTATTACATAATGTATCAATTAATTTTGAACTTAATTCTGGAATAGCTATTCTTCTAATACGATTATAATTTGTAAAATATACATTGCCTGCAAAATCTACATTCAGAAATAGAGCGTTACTTATTTCAGCTTTTTTTGCATCACCTCCATCTCCAGAATTTCCATATACTCCTACTCCTGCAACTCTAACTATTAAGGAGTCAGGGGTGATTTTATAAATATTAGAACTAGTGCCATCACAAAAAAAGATTGTTCCTGCTGAATCTATACACAAACCCCAAGGATAAATTTTTGCGTTCATTGCTTTTGTACTGTCTTTAAAAGCAGCATAGGTGCCATCGCCAACAATGGTAGATACAATCCCAGCAGCGTTAATTTTTCTAATTCTATAATTACTTAAATCTGAAATATATAAATTTCCTTTTTTATCTTTTACTATACCTTGAGGTGTATTAAACATAGCAAGTTTAGCCGGGCCATTGTCTCCAGCATAGCCAGGCTGCCCAGTGCCAGCAATAGTATATATTTTGCCAGAAGAATCTACCATTCTAACTTTATAATTACATATAATATATACATTGTTACTTGTAGAATCTGCATAAACACCTCTAACTGTGCTAAGCTGTGCACTTGTAGCAAGAATGCTATCTCCAGTATTGGTACCCGAGCCAGCAAAAGTCGAAATAATACCATTCTTATCTACTTTTCTAACTCTATTATTAGCCACATCAACAATGTATAAATTACCATCTCTATCTACAGACAAAGCTCTTGGATTAGTTAATTTAGCATCAGTGGCAAGGCCTCCATCTCCTGTATTACCTCTAAGGCCAGAACCTGCAACAGTACTAATGACACCATTTGTAGCAATCTTTCTAACCACAAAATTGTCATAATCTGAAGCATATACATTTCCTAAATTGTCTGTACAAATTCCATACAAAGAACCCATTTCTGCATTGATTGCAGCAGCACCATCTCCACTATAATGGCCAATAAATCCATTTCCAGCAAAATTATTTATATACCCAGATATATTTATTTTTCTTATTTTATTGGCACTATAATCTGCAATATATACTTGGCCGTCTTTATCAAATGAAACGCTATAACTAGCATTTAAGGTCGCACTTGTTGCTAACCCACCATCACCTGTGCTTCCTGAACTCCCATTACCTGCAATTGTACTAATTATCCCATCGGAGTTTATTTTTTTAACTCTAACTGTATTGTCAACAAAATACAAAGAATTGTCTTTATCAAATGCTATAAAAGAGGGACGTATACCAGTATTTCTAGCATTTCCTCCATCACTGATAGTTCCTGAACAGCAAGTACCATTCCCATACATTGTTGAAATGGTACCGGAAGCATAGACAACCCTAATCCTATTATTTCCATAATCTGCAATGAATATATTTCCATTTTTGTCTACAGTAATTCCTTTGGGATTATTTAATTGTGCGTAAATAGAAGTTCCACCATCTCCACTAAAGCCTGCCACTCCATTTCCAACAATGGTCGAAATCAACCCCTTATCATCTATTTTTCTTACTAAATGGTTTAAATTATCAGAAAAATATATATTCATATTAGGATCTATAAAAATATTTGAAGGATAAATTTCCGAATTAGTAGCTTGATTTCCATCACCGCTACTATAACGTAGTCCAGTGCCAGCAAATGTTGTAACTATTTTTTGTGTGTTAATTTTAAAAATTTTACTACTATTATAATTTGAACAAACTAAATTTCCATCAAGATCTATATTGATATCATCATATGAAACATTTGAAACGAAGGTGTTTATGATACCATTTGAGTTAATTTTTCTAATCATACCATAAGATTGATCTAGTAAAACTAAATTCATATTATTATCAAGGGCAATGTAAATAGTATAACCCAATTGTGCGTTTACTGCTGCTCCGCCATCACCAGAGTTACCTTGAGTGCCATTACCAGCAACTGTTGACACAATCCCATCATTTGATATTTTCCGAATTCTATAATTTGATTGGTCAAAAAAATAAATATTACCAAGTTTATCAACCTTAATGGACGAAGGAGAATTAATTGTTGCATTATTCGCTTTCCCTCCATCTCCTGAAAACGAATAATTTGCTGAACCAATTAATGTTGTGATAATACCATCTTTGTTAATTTTTCTCACTCTATTATTCCCAGCATCTGTAAAATAGATATTGCCACTATAATCAATATCTATTAAACTAGGATAATTGAGTTTTGCAGTTTTTGCATTTATGGTATCCCCATTATAACCAGCAGATCCAACACCCGCAATTGTAGAAATAATGCCACTTCTTGTGATTCTTCTAATTACATTGTAAGATCCATCTGTAAAAAATATATTCCCTTTGTTGTCAACAGCCAATCCATTTACTGAAATTTTAGCTTTAACAGCCAATCCGCTATCTCCTGTATACCCATATTGGCCATTTCCTGCAATGGTTGAGATTTTACCCACAGAATCTATTTTCCTAATTACATTATAAGCTTGATCATAAAAAAATGTATTTCCATTTGAATCTAAGGCAAGTAATGTAGGAGAAATATTTGACTTCGAAGCTAAGCTACCCTCAAATGGCCAGGTGCCTAATCCTGCAATAGTGGTGATTTTATGCTTTTCATCAATTTTTCTGATGACTCTATTATTAATATCTGAGAAATATAAATTCCCATAAAAATCTGTAGCCATGCCTCCTCTTGCATCGATCGAAGCATTCAAAGCATCGCTACTATCTCCTGTATAACCAATAATTCCATTGCCTGCAAAGGTGGTTATCATACTATCTGAACTAATTTTTCTAATAACACCATAAGAATCATCAAAGGCATAGGTATTACCATTCTTATCAGTTGTAATGACCAAAGGTTTTAATTGAGTAGCTGTTGCTTTTTTGTTTTCACCTGGCCAAATACCACCACCAGCAAATGGAAGAACCAACTGACTAAAAACAAAATTTTGGATGAAAAGAAAAACTAAAAAAAGCGACCCCCTTTTTAAATGCAATAACATAATCAATGATTTATCTGTTATAAAATAAGATCGTTTTATTAAACGAAATGGGGTAAATCAAAGGTATATAATTTAATATATATTAGGCTTTTACTTCATTAGTGAATTATTTGATTGAAAATCAATAACTTATTGTATAAATTTTGTACAAAAAACCCCGCCTTTGAGGGGCGGGGTTACAACTAAAATCAACTGAACATAAAAAAAACTAATTTAATCTGGTTTTTTGCCGTCTAAAAAGGTATTGATGGTAGAGATCTGTGTTTGATTGTTCTCGTCTTTTTCTACGGTGTACTTACTGTAATAATTTTCTACAGAAGCCATGGTATTACCAAATAAATCCAAATTTCTTCTAACATAGGCAGGCACTGCATCAAATTCGGTATTAGGATCAGGGCCATTATTAATATTGAAAGATAAGTTTCTTAACTTTTGAATACGCTCAGCTACTTTTCTTCTTTGCTCCTCGGCATTGTCCATGGGCATTTCTAAAGAAGATGGGTGCACTGGTCTTGCAGGTTGAAAATTGCTCTCCTCTCTCATCACCAATTGCATGGTAGGTTCTTCTTGCATGCTAAAAGAACTTTGGTATTCCACTACTGGTGCTACATCTTCCATTTCTTGCTCTTCCACCATTTCTACGACTGGTGATACTTCTTCCATCACTATTGTTGCTGGTGCTTCCACTTCTGTTGGAGTAATATTAGCAAAACTTAATTCCATCTCCTCTTCTTCTACCAATTCTTCTTCTTCCAATGCTACCTCTAATTCTTCTAATGGCGCTTCTTCGAATATCACTTCTTCCTCTAACGCTTCTTCTATTTCTTCTTCAGTTGCATAAATATTGGTAGGCTTGTTTAATATAAAATCGCTTGGATTTGAAATTTCCTCTGGGGCCAATTCAAAAAGGACCACTTCTGAAGTTAATTCCGCTACTTCAACAATGGATTCCTCTTCCATCAGTTCTTCCATTTCTTCTTCGATCGTTTCTTCTATCAAGGCTACTGGAACTTCATGAATAATCATTTCTTCCATCCTACTATTGGCGGCAATACTTATCTCTGCATCTATTTCTGCTTCATACTCTTTTTCACTTATTTCATCCAAGTCAAAATTATCTTCCGCGTCCATAGTTTCCTCTGCCATATGCATTTCAGGGGCGTCACCCAATGTAAAATAACTGTTACTCATTTCGGGCTCTTCTATTTTCTCCACTACCTCTTGGGTAGCTGCAGTTATTTTATTGCTTGCATCATTCAGCACTTCCTCTGAAACCAATGTCATCACAATTTTTTCTTCAATAGGAGCCTCCACTTTTTTTGGTGTTTCTTTTTGGAATGGGTCTTTACCTTCAAATCCAGTGGCAATCAATGTAATCCCTAATTTTTGACCCAAGCTTGCATCGTAACCCATACCCATAATTACATCGGAATGTTCCCCTGTGCGTTCACGCAAGAAATCATTAATGGTTTCTAATTCATCCATGGTACACTCATAATCTCCTTCTGCACTATTGATATTTAATAAAATCCATTTAGCACCTCTAATGTCATTGTCATTTAATAAAGGTGAATTCAAGGCTTCTTCAATGGCTCTTTGTGCTCTGTTTTCTCCTTCAACTTCCGCTTTGCCTAAGATAGCAACCCCACCATTTTTCATGACTGTGCATACATCCGCAAAATCTACAATAATATGTCCACGGCTATTGATCACATCTGTGATACATTTTGCAGCAGTAGCCAAAACGTTGTCCGCTTTAGTAAAAGCCTCCTTCATTTTTAAATTACCATATTGTACACGTAATTTATCGTTTGAAATAACTAATAAAGTATCTACCAATGGCTTTAATTGCTTGATGCCCTCTTCGGCTTGTGCTTGTCTGCGTGGTCCTTCAAATCCAAAAGGAGTAGTCACGATACCTACGGTTAAAATGCCTAAATCTTTACAAATTTTTGCAATAATGGGTGCACCACCTGTTCCTGTTCCACCACCCATACCCACGGTGATAAAAGCCATACGCGTATTGACTTCTAAAATTTTTCTGATTTCATCTAAAGATTCTTCGGTTGCTAATTTTCCCACTGAAGGATCGGCACCAGCACCTAAACCTTGTGTCAAATGGGGTCCTAGCTGAATTTTATTGGGCACCGTACTTTGTTCAATGGCTTTGGAATCAGTATTGCAAATAATAAAATCTACGCCTTCAATGTTTTGATTGAACATAAAGTTTACAGCATTACTGCCGCCACCACCTACGCCTAGGACTTTTATGATGGATGATTTTTGCTTTGGCAAGTCAAATTGAATCATTTTTTTGTTTTTAGATGGGTTAGTTAGATGGTTAGTGCTTAGTTAGTTATATCGAAATTACCGATTATCGAGTTTATTCTATTTGTTTTTTATGACCACAATGTGGGTAAATATTAGGGCAATAATTTGTCTTCTTCCTCACTGAAAATTTCTATCAAATTATTCTTGAAACGATCCCAGAATTTACTCTTTCTTTTTTCAATTTGCTCTGGAGTTAAAGTTGTGGCTACGGGTGCTTTTACTTCCACTTTTTCGCTGCTCAAGCCATTGCCAGTACCTGCTACTGTTAATGATTTAGGCACTTCTATCTTCTTGAAAGTTTCTGCAAACACTTTATAATTTTGTTCGTAATCGTTGTAGCCTTTTAAGATTAAACCAATACAAGTGGAATACATTGGTTTTTTTAACTCATCAATATGATTGGGCGCTAAATGTTCATTCGGTAGTCCAATTCTTGCATTCAAGCCAGTAATGTATTCTGTTAATTGAATCAAATGTTTCAATTGAGAGCCACCGCCTGTTAAAATAATACCCCCATTCAACATGCGGCTATCCATGCCCACTTGCTTTAAATGATAAGTAACAAAATCCAATATCTCACTCATTCTAGCTTGTATAATTCCAGCTAAACTTTTTACACTAATTTCTTTCGCTGGCATTCCTTTTAAACCTGGAATAGTGACATAAGCATTGGCTTTTGCCTCGTCTGCTAAAGCACTACCAAATTGTACTTTCATGGCTTCGGCCTGACTTTTCAAAACGCCCAAGCCCATTCTGATGTCATTGGTAATGTTCTCACCACCAAAAGGAATCACCGCCGTATGTTTTAATATGCCTTCATAAAATACAGCAAGGTCGGAAGTACCACCACCAATATCTAAAATGGCTACCCCTGCTTCCAAATCAATATCACTCATAACCGCACTAGCAGAAGCCAAAGGTTGTAAAACCAAGTCCTTGGTCACCAACCCACTTCTTTCCACTGAACGATTGATGTTTCTGATGGCGTTTCTATCTCCCGTAAGAATTAAAAAATTAGCACCCACTTTCACACCGTTTACTCCAATTGGATCTTTGATGTTTTGGTTATTGTCTACATGAAATTCTTGTGGTATGACATCGATGATTTGATCCCCAGCAGGAATAAATGTTTTTCTTTGATTGTTGATCAGTTGCTCAATTTCCCAAGCCTGAATTTCATTCTCCGCATCTTGACGTACTTGATCGCCCCTGGTTTGCAAACTTTTGATATGATGACCTGCAATCCCCACATACACTTCATTCACCTCTAAATCGGGATTACTCAATTGACAGTTTTGTAGTGCTTGCTGAATGGCTTTGATGGTTTGATCAATGTTTAACACTTGACCATGTTGAACTCCATTGCTGTTGGCTCGGCCAAACCCTAAGATTTCTAATTTGCCAAACTCGTTTTTTCTACCTGCAATGGCCGCAATTTTAGTAGTCCCAATGTCTAGGCCTACAATGATTGGAGAATCGTGCTGACTCATTTTGTTTTTTTTAGTTGTTAGTTGTTTTAGCGTCGGTCTTTTTAGGCATTACTGCCTTTGCAGACTTCTTCTCATTATTTAACGATTTATTGCTCGTTTTATTGTTTGTTTTCACCGTTGTTTTTGCCTTTGTTTTAACCTTAGTATGCTGAGTTGACTTTAGGTCTGATTTTGCGGCTGATTTTTGTACTGTTTTAGGCGCATTCTTGGGGCTGGCAATAGCTGCTTTATTGGCTAGGATGGGGGCTGGCAATACTAGGCTTTTTTTAGGGCGCACAGTATCTATTTTTTTAGTAGTATCCAACGCCGGAATTGTAAAATCATCAAGCGGATCCTGCGTCAAAATACTGCTAGAAAACTGTATGGGTTGCATGCCTTTTTTTAAGGCCACAATTTGATGGTCAAATCTGCAGTCTAAAACCTGATAAGCATTCACCCCAGTTTGCACCCATACTTGTTTGTAAAAACTATATAATCTATTTAATTTGTCTTCAATATTATCTACAGCCCCTATTAAAACTGTATGCTCTCCAACACTTGGTACCATTTCAAAATCTCCATTAGAAGCTATATTGATTTGAGCAATTTGAGCCATAAAAAAAGAATCTTGCTCAATAGCCTTAGTAAAATGTAAAATATCTTTAAGTAGGAGACTGTCAGGACTAGACAATTTTTCTTGATCAGAAGGGAAACCTGTGAAAACGGGTAAACGTAGTACAGTCAATTGTTTCAGCGGTAACTTCCAACCCTCTTTGTCGATATAAAAAGAATTACCTGAGGAAGTAAATATTCTAGCGATAGGAATTCTTTGCTCAATTTTTATTTGTAAGGCTTGTTGGTTGTCCAAAAACATTTCTGCATGTTTTACCCATTTGATGCTTTGCAAATTCTTTTCTAATTCATTCAAATTGACCGACTCTATGGATAGGCCCGCCTTAATGCCTTTGTCATTGATGATTTGTAAAATTTCTTTTTCATCCATAAAAAGAGCAACGGTATTTTCGCCTACCAATTCCACATTCACACTGGCACATTTTTTTTCTTCCTTGGCCCTCCAGGAAATAATAAATAGCAATACCAATAGTGCAGCAGTGATGCTCCATAAAATATTGCCTAGTATTTGCTTCCAGTTGCTCATGCTTGTTGGGTAAAAATTTCTTGAACCTTGGTAATGCAAACATCAATGTCTCCGGCGCCTGCCATCACTACTAATTTATCCTTGGTATGGGCTGCCCAATCAAACAATTGCTCCTTGCTCATGACTTTCTTATTGGACAAACTCATTTTGTTTAATAACATTTCACTGGTCACCCCTTCCATGGGTAATTCTCTAGCTGGATAAATGGGTAATAAAATAACTTCATCCGCTTTGTCTAGGGTGGAAACAAATCCATCGCATTGATCCTTGGTTCTACTGTACAAATGCGGTTGAAAAACTAAAACCATTTTTTCGCCAGGGAATATGCTTCTGATGCCAGTGATGAGTGCATTCAATTCTTCTGGATGATGCGCATAATCATCAATCAATACCTTAGTAGGTGTTTTTACTTTGTATTCAAACCTTCTTTTTACCCCTGCAAAAGCAGCTACGGCTTGAATAATTTTATCTTCCTCAATGTCTAAACTAAGGGCAATGGAAATAGCCGCAGTGGCATTTTCCACATTGTGTAAGCCACCCATATTTAAAACAATATTTTTTAAAACTCCTTTGGGATGCACTAAGTCAAAATGATAGGATCCATCCACAACTTTTAAATTGATGGTATGAAAGGAAGCCGCTAATTGATCATAAGCATAAGTGAGTAAAGTTTTATTGGCCGCATTGGTAGTAAAATGGGTGCCTTTTTTTTGTATCAACGTACCCCCTGGTTTTATTTTATCTGAAAATTCACCAAAGGCTTTGACTACTTCTTCGGCAGTACCATAAATATCTAAATGATCAGGGTCAACTGCCGTGATCACTGCAATATTGGGTGCTAATTTTAAAAAGCTTCTATCGTATTCATCTGCTTCTACCACCACTACATTTTTCTCGTGGCTCCAAAAATTGGTGCCATAATTACTGGCAATGCCACCTAGAAAAGCATTGCAACCATAACCTGTATGGCGTAAAATATGCGCCGTCATGGAAGTAGTGGTTGTTTTTCCATGCGTACCTGCAATGGCAATGGTAAAAGCATTTTCTGTAATCCATTGCAGTACATCACTTCTTTTGACTACTAAATAACCATTGTCTTTATAATAATTGAATTCCCCATGATTGGCTGGTATGGCAGGCGTATATACCACTACAGTTGCTTCTTTATCTATTTTCGTTAAATCATCTTCAAAATGAATTTTTATTCCTTCCGCTTCTAAAGCATGGGTTAACTCCGTAGGCGTTTTGTCGTAGCCGGATACAATTACCCCTTGTGTATTAAAATACCTGGCCAAGGCACTCATGCCAATGCCTCCAATGCCAATGAAATAAATATTTTTACAAGTAGATAAGGGATTCATACAATCTATAAAATTAATTAATGCTATTTTTTAAAATTTGTTCGGCGATGGTTTTATCGGCAGTTAAAAAAGCAAAAGTCTTTACTTTATTTTCCATATTTTTTATCAAGTCCTCCTTGTTCAATGCACTAAAAAGAGTGGGCAATAATTTTTCATTCACTTCTTTGTCTGTGACCATTAAAGCCGCCTGCTGATGAACCAAGGCAAGGGCATTGAAGCTTTGATGATCTTCGGCTGCAAATGGATAAGGCACAAAAATAGCAGCCTTGCCGGTGCTAGCTATTTCAGCAACCGCCATGGCACCAGACCTGCTGATAACAATGTCTGCCGCCGCATAAGCAGCACTCATATTATCGATAAAGGAATTCACAAATACATTGGAAAAACCCTCAGCTGCTCTGTAATAAGTACTCACATCTGAACTTCCTGTTTGCCATATCAATTGAATATTTTTTTCAAAAAAATCTACCACATTATTTTTAATGACTTGGTTGATCGAGTTGGCGCCTAAACTTCCACCCACAATCAAAACCGTTTTCATCGTATCCACTAAACCAAATTCTTTTAAAGCAGAAGCCTTGGTATAGCTATGTTCAATGATATTTTTTCTAATGGGGTTTCCAGTGACTAAAATTTTAGCTGCCGGGAAAAATTGTTCCATACCCTTGGTTCCTGTAAATATTTGGGTGGCATTTTTACCCAACCAAATATTGGCCTTACCTGCAAAAGCATTGGACTCATGTAAAAAAGTGGGGATGCCTTTAGTTTGTGCATATTTTAATACAGGAAAACTTGAATACCCACCCACACCAAATGCCGCATTGGGTTTAAATTTTTTAAAGATGGCCTTCACTTGAAAATAACTTTTTACTAATTTCCATGGAAGGGAGATATTTTTAAAATAATTGGATCTATTGAAACCTGCAATGGTAATACCTTTGATGGCATAACCTGCTTTTGGTATTTTCTCCATTTCCATTTTACCTAAGGCCCCTACAAATAAAATAGCAGCCTCCGGTGCCAATACTTGTATGGCTTGCGCCACGGCAATCGCAGGGAAGATATGCCCTCCAGTTCCACCACCTGCAATGATGATGCGCAATTGTTTATTAGGCTGGTTCAAGCTCATTGTTTTCTGTATCGGTTTCGTTTGGAATTTCAATTTCTGTTTCAAGCGGCGCCTTTCCTTCCATTTGTTCTACGTTTCTTGCTACACTCAATATCAAACCAATGGAACAACAAGTAAAAATAAAGGAGCTTCCACCCATACTCACCAAGGGTAAGGTCACACCCGTTACTGGTACGATGTTAACATTCACTGCCATATTTGCAATGGCTTGAATGATTAAAGTGAAACTTAATCCTAATGCTAAGAAGGCGCCAAATGCATAGGGGCACCTTCTAAAAATTCTAATACATCTAAATAAAAAAACTAAATAGATAAATATAATAAAGGCCCCACCCAACAATCCATATTCTTCAATAATCACTGAATAAATAAAATCATTGTAGGCCTGTGGTAAAAAATTTCTTTGTCTACTATTGCCTGGGCCTAGGCCTACAAAAATTCCTCCATTAGCAATGGCAATTTTTGCTTGCTGTACTTGATAAGGCACTTCGCGTTCCCCATCATACATAAAGTCTTGCACCCTAGATACCCAAGTTCCAAAACGTCCAAAGCCTTTTAATTTCTCGGCCACTTTTGGTTTGCCTGCCACCATGCTATTGCTATGTGTGGCCATGGCTACACTAATAATAAGCACAATGGGAATCATGGCTACTAGTATGGTTAATAAAATATGCTTAATGCTCACTCTTCCAATAAACATTAACAACAAAGAGGTGGCTCCTGTTAATAAGGCATTGGATAAATTGGCTGGCATAATTAAAGCACAAATAATCAGCACTGGTGTTATCACTGGTAAAAATCCTTTTTTAAAATCTTTAATTACTTCTTGCTTTTTACTCAACATCTTTGACAAATACATGAATAAAGCCAATTTGGCCAAATCACTGGTTTGTATGGTCAAATTAATAATGGGCAATTTAATCCATCTACTGCCTTCATTAATTTTAGCGCCAAAAAATAAAGTATAAATTAAAAGTGGAATAGACAACATGAACATAATGGTGGCTATTCTTGAAAATACTGTATAGTTGATGCGGTGCAATCCAAATATCACCAAGAGTCCGATTAAAGTAAACACCACTTGCTTGAATAAATACACACTGGTATTGCCTCGATACATTTTATAAGCCAAAGATCCAGTAGCACTATATACTACCAATATAGATATCAATGATAAAATAATAACCAACCCCCAAATGTATTTATCACCTCTGGTTCTTTGATCCAAATGTTCTTTCATGCCGCCAATACTGGGCATCTGAGAAAATAACTTGTCAG
>Ga0304729_1001882_pt1 | contig 13161 bp, 14 predicted proteins | sample C_131016_MF_Meta_FD_190475 | JGI IMG/M metagenome (GOLD analysis project Ga0304729, IMG submission 190475) | Freshwater microbial communities from Lake Croche, Canada to study carbon cycling - C_131016_MF_MetaG (v2) (version 2) | ecosystem: Environmental > Aquatic > Freshwater > Lake | place... | reverse complement strand
GTAGCTGGCGACTATGCATTCGGTGCATGGCGTGATGGTGGAATGACAATTATTGATGTGAAAGATCGAGCAAAGCCAGAGTTGATAGTCCACAAAAACTGGGCTCCTCCCTATATGGGCGGCACGCATAGTCCTTTGCCTCTAATGGATCGCAATCTGTTGTTGGTAGCAGACGAAGCAGTTGCAGATAATGCAGAAGATGGCATTAAGAGAACTTGGGTATTTAATATTGAGGAAATCTCAAACCCGATTTCAATTTCTACTCTGCCTATTCCCGAAGAAGCTGATTACGTCAGTAAGGGTGGCCACTTTGGTACACATAACCTTCATGAAAATCGCCCGGGCTCATTTGTCAGTAGCGAAATCATCTTTGCTACATATCAAAATGCAGGACTACGTGTCTATGACATCTCAAATCAATATCAGCCAACAGAAATTGGAGCTTGGGTTCCGCCGGCTCCAGAGAAGATGTATGACGTAAGGCCAAATAGACCACAGGTGATTCAAAGCGCAGATGTCTTTGTCAATTCTGAGGGAATCGCGTACATGACTGATTACAACGCCGGGCTTTACATCATGCAATTTAATGGTGCGTAAATGAGAAAAACTATTGGAAAGCTGCCGATCGCACTTTTTGCAATTGGCACTGGTGGATTTGGTATTGGCCTCACTGAATTTGCAATCGTTGGATTACTTCCTAATATCGCAAGAGACTTTTCTGTTTCAACAGCGAGGTCAGGCTTATTGGTATCGATGTACGCATTAAGCGTGGCAATTGGTGGAATATTTATAACAGTTTCAGTGACAAAGTATGACCGCAAAAAGGTTCTTATGTCACTCATGCTTTTGTTTATCGCCGGTAACTTGATATCAGGTGTAGCGAAAACTTTTGATGTAATGCTTATTGGCCGCGTGGTCTCAGCACTTTGCCATGGCGCCTTCTTTGGAATTGGCGCAGTAGTCGCAATTGGTTTGGTAGCGAGTGACAGAAAAGGAACAGCTATCTCAATAATGTTTGGTGGACTTACTGTTGCAAATGTTTTAGGCGTTCCCTTTGGTACATGGCTCGGACAAAACTTTGGATGGCGTTCAACTTTCATCACAATCTCGGGAGTTGGCGTCGTGGCACTAATGGGAATTTTCCTTTATGTCCCTAGTGATTCCCCAGAAGCTCTTAAAAGCCATTCCAGATCAGTTAAATATGAATTGCAGGCCTTTAAGCAACGTCAAGTTTGGTTTTCACTGCTTATAACTATTTTTGGTTTCGGTGGGATGTTTGGTGGGTTCACATATATTGCTTTTACATTAACCGAGGTAAGCGGCTTTGCTGAATCAACGATGCCAATTTTGTTGTTTTTATTTGGAATCGGTGTTTTTATTGGCAATTTTTATGGCGGAAAAGCAGCAGATCGAAATCTCAACAGAGCCATAACTGTTTCATTATCTTTGCTATTTGCAGTACTTGTCTTCTTTGCATTGACAGCAAATAACAAGGTTTGTGCACTTATTGGCCTAATACTTATGGGGGTCCTTGGCTTTGCTCCAGCAGCAGGGGTCCAGATGCGAGTGATGCACTATGCAAAAGATGCTCCGACTTTGGCTTCAGGGGCAAACATCGCTTCATTTAATATCGGAAATACCATCGGTGCTTGGCTAGGTGGCTTATTTATCTCACTTAACCTTGGCTATTCAGCACCGCTTTGGTCGGCGGCAGGAATAACCTTCCTCTCGCTGGTTACGCTTTTCATCGCTAATCTTGGCGAATCTAGTAAGGAGAAACAGTGAAAGAGGCTAATGCTCACCTAAAAGCTTTAATTGAAGGTTTGGGCGACTGGGGCTTAGAAGCTTTCGTCTACGTTCCTTCTTCACATTCTGCACCAGTCATCAGAGGGTTAGAAGCACGTGGCGTAAAAGCTGTCATGGCTAATAGGGAAGAAGAAGCGGTCGGCATAGCTGGTGGCATGGCACTTGCTGGTAAAAAAGTTGCAATAGTTATGCAAGATAATGGTTTTGGAAATGCGCTTACCGCCCTTGGTACTTTTGCAAATTCTTACCACACGGGATTCCCAATTTTTGCGAATACTCGTGGTGGATTGGGCGAATACAATTCTATGATTCATTCAATCTCTGAATCGGTACCTGATCTACTCAAGCGCTTGAGCATAAGAGTGGAAAATTTAGGTGTGAGTGATTCACCTGAAGTGTGGCGCTCATCAACACATGCCGTTGCAAAGCTAGCCCAGATTCAACGTAGACCAATTGTTACTTTATTCGAAGCTCTGCACCCTGGATTGGATATTGCATAATGGCAAAGATGACCAGAATCGAAGCACTCAAGGTAATTGATGCTGAATTTGCCTCTGATCCTCTCGTGATTACATGCGGTGCTACTGCAAGAGAGTTCGCATCATTTTCAAGGCGTCCTACTCACTTGCCACTTTTGGACTCAATGGGACTTACTACTCCGGTAGGACTTGGCATTGCACTCGGCTACACCGGCAATGTTGGAGTAGTTGATGGCGATGGCTCACTACTTATGGGCTTTAGCATCCTGCCTACATTGGCGGCTTATGGACCAAAGAACCTTACTGTGATTGTTTTAGATAATGGCCAGCATGCATCCGCGGACCTTTTTGAGTCTCAAGCGATGCATGTGAATATTGCGGGAGCGGCAAAAGGATTGGGTATTGAAACTTACGAATGCGAAACAGGGGACGACCTCAAATCAAATATCGCGAGAAGTAAAAATTCAAACTCTGTTACTGTGATCTTTGTGAAAATTTTACAGGGCAATACTCCTGGGATTCCATTTTTCCTCGCTGATCCTGCTCAGCTTGGTGCAAATTTTGCAGATGCACTCAAAAGCAAGTAAACAATGAAATCTTTACAGATCCATGGAAAGCTAGACATGCGTCTAGAGGAAGTACCACTATCTGAACCAAATCAAGAAGAAGTACGGATAAAAGTTAGCTTCGTTGGTATTTGTGGTTCTGATTTGCATTACTACTACGAGGGTGCAAACGGAGCATTTGTCGTAAAAGAGCCACTAACACCCGGGCATGAGTTATCTGGTGTAGTAGATGTAGACCCACAAGGAATTCTTAATAAGGGTACAAAAGTTACAGTGCACCCCGCTAAGTTTGGTCCGAGTAAGCCAGGACTTGAAGATGCAAAACATTTACGGCTAGGTGGAAGCTACCTTGGAAGCGCATCAACAACCCCACACACTCAAGGGGCCATGTCAGAATATTTAAATCTTGATCGAAGCATGCTGCGTGTAATTCCAGATGGATTGACACTTGAGAATGCAGCGCTAGCAGAACCATTAGCCGTTGGCCTACATGCAATAAATATCGCTGGTGGGGTAAAAGGTAAAAAAGTATTAGTTTCTGGCTCGGGCCCAATAGGGCTTCTAGCTGTAGCTGCTGCAAAACTTCAAGGAGCTGTGGAAATAATTGCCACAGATGTGCTCGATGGTCCATTAAGTCGGGCAAAAGATCTTGGTGCGACAAGTATTATTAAGATTGGTACAGAAGCAATCCCAGAGGAATACTTTGATGTTGTTTTAGAGTGCTCGGGTGCGCCAAGAGCTATTAGTGCAGCGATTAGGGCGTCGAAGCGCCTTGGCATCGTAGTTCAGGTTGGAATGCTCAGCGCGGGTGAGCATTCGATTGAATTAGCGCCTTTAATCTCAAAAGAAGTACAGCTCCGAGGCACATTCCGATTTAATGATGAAATAGATGACGCCATATTGGTCCTAGATCAAAATCCATGGATTGGAAAAGTGGTCACACATACATTTGAAATAAATGAAGCAATTAAAGGTTTTGAGGTTGCAAAAAATTCTCAAGAATCTGGCAAAGTACTAATTTCATTTGAATGACCTATAATTAAACTATGGAACATACAATTTGGTCGCAATGGGATGACTTAAGCGTCCCTAACGGAATAAAGAAGCTGAGCCCATCAAATTTTTCACTTGAAACTGATGACCTAAGCCAAATAACATTTTATGTTCCTCAATATATGGGTGGTCGAAAAGCCCTTGAGTACGTGCGGAAGATGCCAAACCTAAAATATTTACAAGTTCCAAATGCTGGATTCGATGATGCTCTGGAATTTTTAAATCCAGGCGTAGTCCTTTGTAATGCAAGAGGCGTTCACGATTCATCTACTGCTGAATTAGCCGTCGCACTTGCACTTGCCTCCCGACGAGGTTTTTATGATTTTGCGATTGCTCAAGCTAAAGGCGAGTGGGCCCATAAAAGATACCCGTCATTTAACGACAGTAAAATTGGAATAATTGGTGCTGGTTCAATTGCTAATACTCTGAAAAGTTACCTGGAACCTTACGATCTTGAGATTTTGATGTTCTCAAGGTCTGGACAAAATGGGTCGATTGCCATTTCTCAACTTGATTCTCATCTACCTAAGTTAGATTTTGTTTTTATCGTAATCCCGCTTAATGATGAAAGTAGGAATCTTTTTGATGCTAAGAAGCTTTCATTAATGAAGGACGGGGCAGTAATTGTTAACGTTGGACGTGGACCAATCATCAATACAGAGGCCCTACTCAAGGAGCTCAATTCCGGAAGAATTTATGCGGGCCTAGATGTAACAGATCCAGAGCCTTTGCCATCTGACCACCCATTATGGAAGGCAAAGAACCTCATTATCTCCCCTCATGTAGGAGGCAACTCAACTGCATTTGATTCACGTGGAAAAAAACTAATTGAATCACAATTGAAATTACTCATCTCAGGACAAGAACTAAATAATATTGTCGCTCACGGATAATTTATTTATCAGTCATTCTTTCAATTTCACGTGTGATAGCTGAAATATCCAAATCGCCATCACCATTTGCTAATAAATTCTTGTATAAAGAAGCAACTAGAGATGTAACAGGAAGCGTCGTGCCACTATCAATCGCAGCTTCTAGAGCATAATTTAAATCAGCATAAAGAAACTTTGAATAGCCACCCGGAATGTACTGTTCAGACTCAATTTTTGAACGCCCAAAGTTCATAACATTTGAGCCAGCTAATCCTGTTGATAAAATATCAAAGACAGCTTTTGCATCAAGTCCTGATCTACGGGCTAAAGTAATTGCTTCAGCAAGAGCAGTCATATTAATTCCTACAATAACTTGGTTTGCAGCTTTTGTTAGCTGACCTGCTCCAACTGGCCCAATTAGACGAATCGTCTTTCCAATTTTTTCAAAGACTGGTAAGAGAGTCGCAAAAGTCTGAGAATCTGCGCCCACCATAATCGACATCGTGGCATTCTGCGCGCCGATATCTCCCCCCGACATCGGAGCATCAACCGCGATGATTCCCTCCGCTTTTAAACTATTACTGAGTTCAACCATCGCAACAACAGAAGTGGTGCCCATTACAACAAGAATGTCACCTGACTTTAAGGCAGACCGCAGTCCTGAATCTAATATATTTTTAACTGGATCAATGCCAGGTAGAACCGTTAGCACAACATGGGAATCAATATCTTTTAAATCAGAAACTCTAACTGCTCCTTCTTGAACTGCAGAATTTGCTGCCTCATCTGACCTGTTCCAAACCTCTACGTTTAATCCAGCCTTTACTAAATTGATTGCCATGGGAAGGCCCATATTCCCAAGGCCAATTACTGCGACTCTAGTTGCACGTGTCATGAACTAAACCTAGCTAATTTCCTCTTGAACTGGTCGGTCTCGAGTACTTCTTTGTTGACTACGAACTGAGGGATCTTTCCTTGACTAATTGCTTTGATTGCCGTGAAAGCACTTCTCCCCATTCCAAAAGCAAGCTCATCAGTCCACGCAATATTGTGGGGAGTCACAATTACATTTTCCATCTTCAAAAGTGGGTTTTCTTTTAAAGGTGGCTCAACTTCAAATACATCAAGTCCTGCTCCAGCGATGTCCTCATTTTCTAAAGCTGAAATTAAGGCTGCTTCATCAACTATTGGGCCCCGTGAAAGATTAATCAATATTGCAGTCTTTTTCATCCCTGCTAATTGTTTGGTACTAATGAGGTGTCTAGTGTCTGGAGTAAGAACTGCCATGACGATAATTGCATCGCACTCTCTCATGAGAGAATCTAAATCCACAAGTTTTACATCATGAAGATCAGCCTCATGTTGCACCTTCCAGGGATCATAAGAGAGCCTTGTGCAATCAAAAGGAGCGAGTAATCTGAAGAATTCGGTCGCTACGTTTCCAAAGCCAACTGTTCCAATTGTTTTCCCATTTAGGCCCATTCCTAGGCCTTTGATTCTTTTATCCCAACCGTGGTTCCTGGCCAGCTGATCCTTTGCGATCAGTCTATGCATCGTTGAAAGCAATAATGTAAGAGCAGCAGTTGCTACTGGTTTTTGCGATCCATCAGGAGTGATCGTGAGAGCGGTTCCCGCACGCGTGCAAGAAGCCAAATCAATATTGTCATAGCCGACACCAAATCGAGAGATAACCAATGGAGAATCATCAGGATCACCAAACGAATCTGAGGTAACTCCAGGTCCTGCAAATGCAACAGCATTAAGGCCAGATAGAACCTCGGGTGTGAAATTAGAGCCTGTGGGCTTCATGAACTCCCAAGATAACGGCTCCAAGGTTTCAATACTTATCTTTCCCCAACTAAAACCACCTACGCCATCTGATAAATCACTAGAGAGTCCAACAGAAAAACTCATTAGAAAATCGCAACAGGATTAACAGGAGAGCCCGTACCACCGGGAACGTTTAGAGGCGCTACAACTATTTGGAAAGTCCAACGTTTTGCTTGTGCGCAATGATCTGCAAGCTCTTCCAAATAAACGTTATCTAGAAGCGGGATCCCCATTCCAGGTAGAGCAAGTGCGTGAATTGGAGAGTGTGTTCCCTCAACGGGAGATGGGCGAACATCACTGTCGCCGTCTGCTCCTATAACACTCACTTTGCGTTCTTTGAAAAGTTCCATAACGTCAAAATGGAAACCAGCAGAAAAATCACTTGGGTCCCACATGCCGTGCCCTTTTTGCCTTCTGTGGTGACCTGCATGGAGCAAAATGCAATCCCCTTCGCCAATTTTGAAACCAAACTTACTTTCCATTGCTAATACATCTTCTTTATGAATAGCAGTACCTGGCTCTAACCATGAAACCTCACGCATAAGAGCTGCGTCTAGAAGTACTCCACGCGTCACAAAGGGGCCAAGTTTGTCGATGGTTGACCAATTTGAACCTTGAGAAGTTACTTCAACTTTTGAATCTTTGCCACCAAATAGTTTGCCAAGGTAAGAAATATGTGTCATTGCATCCATATGTGTAACTGCTTTGCCGTGAAAATCCACGCCAATAAAGTCCATGTTGCACTTTGGCTCCATGTCATCCACATCAGTCATTTCACTCATGTAATGAAGTGCTGGCTTTTGGTTATCTAGGCCAGGAACAGTATTCCAAGCCAATGCAAGATTAATGGTCTCTCCAGTTTTAACTTCTTTCGCGGAAGCACTTGTGATGGTTGGTGTTATGTAGTTAAGCGCTCCCCTTTCCAATGTCGCTGGGGTGTACTGATCCCAAGTCTTTAGCTGATTGAAAAGCACTTCAAATTCCTTGAATGAGATATGAGGGCCGTTATTGCTGTTTGCTTTTTGGGATGACATGAACCCTCCGGGTTATGGCTTGTTGAGTGATTTCCGAGACTGCTATGGTCAGACATTATCAGGGTGTATTCAGTTGACCAAGATCTAGCGATCACGGTCCAATAGGGGGCTCACATGAAGGCATTAGTAAAGCTTGAAAAAGGTGTCGGGCATGTTGAACTCAAGACTGATTGGCCAAAGCCAGCAGTAAAACAAGGTTGGGTCCTGGTAGAAGTTTTTGGATGTGGAATCTGTGGAACTGATCTACATATCCTTGAAGATACCCACAAGAATTGGCCTCCAGTTGTACTTGGCCACGAATACACAGGACGCATTGTGGAAGTAGCAAGTGATGTCACAAACTGGAAAGTTGGAGATCGAGTTGTTTGCGAGCAGCACACACTTGCATGTTTAACCTGTGATGCTTGTAGACGCGGTGCAATTCACCTATGCCAGGCAAAACGTAGTCCAGGCTGGGGCATAGATGGAGCGTTTGCAGATTTCGTCACACTTCCTGCCAACTTGCTTCATAAAGTACCCGATGGTGTTCCATTTCTAGCAGCTGCTGTATGTGAACCAACTGCTATCTGTATTACTGGCCTGGATCGAGTCGCTCTTCAAGTGGGAGAAAAAGTTCTTGTAATAGGACCTGGTCCTATTGGTTTGATTACAGCACTCCTTGCAAAAGCTTCGGGTGCAAGCTCAGTTACAGTCATTGGACGATCATCAAGTAAAGAACGACTTGAACTTGCCAAAAAGCTTGGCATCAAGACTTATGAGCTTAAAAATGGTGTCAATCCAATTGATGAACTTGGAGATTCATTTGATGTCGCCATTGATTCTACCGGAGCAGGTGAATCGCTCTCACTTGCAGTCAGTATGACAAGGCGCCTTGGAAGAGTGCTCGAGCTGGGATTAGCAAACGGACCTGAAGTGCAATTCGCATTAAATTCAGCGATGACCAGATCCCTTGCAGTTCATTTTTCAATGTCATCAGAATATTCAAGTTGGGATAGAGCCCTAGCGTTCATGGCTTCAGGTAAGTATGACCCAACAAAACTTACTTCTGTTTACTCACTTGATGATTGGCAAAGTGCTTTTCACGATGTTGAGAGTAGAAAGGTTGTTAAAGCAATCATTACTCCTAAAGATGCAGCCTCTTTGGACCAGGTAAAGTGAAAGTAGCTAAAAAACTTATACTTATCGGACCCATGGGGGCAGGAAAATCAACGCTTGGAAAAATTCTTTCATCAGAATTAGGCTGGGAATATTTTGATAATGATTTAGATCTACGGTCTACTCATGGCCTGAGTGTAGAACAGTTGGCAGCGCTACCTGTAGATGCTCTGCATAAATTAGAACGCGAATACTTAATTCAAGTTATAAAAAAACCTGCTCCGTTTATTTCTGGTGCCGCCGGATCGGTTGTAGATACAGAAGAAATAAGGAGCTTAATTAAAACAACTTTTGCAATTTATCTTCGCTTACCCATTGAAAAAATTATTGAGCGAGCTGGTAGTAGCGGCGTGGGTAGACAAGCAATAGCTGTTGATGGAATTCAAATACTTAGTGAACGATTTGAGAGAAGAGATCCTTTATACAAAGAATGTGCAAAAGCCACCATTGAACTTAGCGATTCACCTGAATTAGATGCTAAAAAAATATTAGATTTCTTATAATCTAGTATTTGAAGATCAAGTCAGTAATAAATTAATTTGCTCAATGATCCATGAGCGCAATGAGTATGCAGCATCTACATATTTACCTTGATTAAAAAATCCGTGAATTTGTCCTTCAAAATCTTTATATATAACTCTATTTCCCGCAGCCTCTAGGCGTGCCGCATAGGAGATTCCATCATCTCGTAAAACATCGTACTCAGCTGTCGGGATAATTGCTGGTGCTAAACCTTGATGGTTGGACGCAACATCGGGGACAGCGTAAGGGTTCTTTTTATCCCCCTCTTTTAAGTATTGATCCCAGAACCACATCATTCCTTTGCGGCGAAGGCCAAACCCGTCAGCATTATTTAGGTAGGAGTCTGTATCAAAATCTAATTTCGTTGCTGGGTAAATGAGTAGTTGATAGGCAAGTGGAACTTTTTCATCACGTGCTCGAAGTGAAATACCGGCTGCTAAATTTCCTCCTGCGCTGTCACCTCCAATACCAATTTGATTTTTATCAATATTTAATTCTGCTGCGTTCTCTATCATCCACTTGAGTGCGGCGTAGCAGTCATCGTGAGGAATCGGAAACTTATGTTCTGGTGATTTCTGATAATTAACTGAAAGGACGACGGAATTAGTTTTCTCTGCAATCTCTACTAGCTGTGCTTCATAGCGATCAATGTGGTTAAGCACCCATCCGCCGCCATGGAAGTAAACAAATCCCCGATACGGGCCAGGTTTCTTAGGGGTGTATATCCGAGCAGGAAGATCAGCAGTAGGTGTTGTAATAAAGCGATGAGCAATAGTTGCTCCATCTCCTACTGGTCCAGCAACATCAACTTCAGCGTGGCCTCCATATCTCGCAGCAGTACCTAGCTCTGAAATATCAGGGAGGTTAAGTGCAACTTCTCTAGCAAGAAAGGCTTCTGCTTGTGGATCTAGAGGCATTAAATTGCGCCCAAAATTGAGATCTCTTCACTAGCAACAAATTCCGGTGCATCTTTCTGCCATATCTTGCTGTGCTCAATAATCATGTGAGCATCCCAAGCAGGACGATCGCGCCAGACTTCCCACACACAGATTGTGTTTTCATGTTGTGTGTCTTCAAGCAAAGTCAGCATCTCACAACCGTCTTCTGCACGCATTAACTCCATATGAGACTTGATTCGTTTGAGGAATCCATCCATTTTTCCTGGCTTGATATGGATAACGACGTGAAGGAATACTTTTTTATTATCGCTCATTTGACGAGTTTAACCCTAGAAGCATAAATTTAAAAGAGAATAACTGTTGTCGGTGGTGGGATGTAGATCTCTTACATCACCAGGCTACATAGCCACCATCTACTAGTAAATCTCCACCCGTCATGTAGTCTGAAACGGTAGAAGCAAGAAAAACAACGGCACCTTGCAAATCTGTAACTTCAGCCATCTTGCCCTGTGGGATTAGAGATTTCCATACTGGCCAGACTTTCTTTCCGAGTTCTGTTTTCAGTAAATCCTCAACAAGAGCGGTCTGGGTATAACCAGGAGAAATACTATTTACTCTTACACCTCGATCAGCCCACTCTGTAGCAAGGCTTCGAGTCAGAGAAAGTACAGCTGATTTTGAGATGTTATATGCAGACTGATTTTGTGGGTAATTGGCGATATGTCCAGACATAGAAGCAGTATTAATAATTTTTCCATATCCTTTACCAAGCATGTGATTTGCCTCTGCTTGTGAACACAGAAATACTGAGTCTAAATTAACTTTCATAACTTTTTGAAAGTCTTCATACGGCATCACTTCCGAGTCAACCCATTCGCCTATTCCAGCATTGTTGCAGGCAATCGTAAGATCACCCAGTTTTTCTACAACTTGCGCAACCATAGATTTAACTTGGCTTTCAATCGTCACATCTATTTTTAACGCAATCGCATTAACCTTTGGATTGCGGGCCTTGATTTCCTTAACTACGCCCTCAGCAGTATCAATGTTCAGATCAACTACGGCCACATCTGCCCCCGCATCAGCAAGCGCGTGAGCAAATCCACGGCCAATCCCTTGCCCGCCACCAGTCACTAAAGCAACTTTTCCTTCAAGGGAGAAGCGTTCTAATATATTTTTACTTTGAATTACTTTGTCATCAGCCATGTCATTACTCCCCTGTCACTAAATACTTGATGTCGCCTTGGCCTGGCTTATTGCTTAAGAATTCAGGCAACTGATCTAAAGAGATGGTTTTTGAAATCAAGGGATCTAACTGCAATTTCCCACTAGCAATGAGTTCAACAGCGCGGCCTTGTGTATACGGGTTGATGTAAGAGCCAATAATTCGAAGACCCCTAATCACGACTTCATAGACACTAAGCGCTGCTCTTTCGTGAGAAGGAGCAACTCCAAGCACCAGAACTGTTCCACCTGAGCGGGTGATAGCAACTGCTTGATTAAAGGTTTCAAGAACACCTGCGGCTTCAAATGTCACATCCATGTCTACAAGCTCTTTTCTCACATCCTGGGCTACCGGATCGATCGTACGAGTTGCTCCAATTTTTTCGGCAACTTCTCTGCGTTCTTTTTGTCTCGTCACAAGAACTATTTCAGATGCGCCAGCGAGTTTGCATAATTGGACGATCAGCATTCCCATGGACCCACCACCCAAAACTGCGACTCGCTCACCCCCTTTTAACTCAGCAAGATCCATCCCTCTAATGCAACATGCCAAAGGTTCAACAAGGCCGAGATGGAGTGGATTTGTAGTCTTTGGCACCAAATACGCCTGGCTTTTCGGAAGTACTACATACTCCGCAAAACCACCATTAATGGTTACACCTAATGCGATTAGATTGCGACAGTGTGCTGACCTTTCTGCCTTGCAGTGATCACAGGTACCACAAATAATATTTGGGTCAACTGAAACTAAATCACCAATTTCAAAATCAACACCTTCACCAACAGCGGTAACTGTTCCACCAAATTCATGCCCGAGCACAAGTGGCATCTTCGCTGGATGCTCGCCCACCAAGATATGTCGGTCAGTTCCACAAATTCCACACGCAAGCATTTTGATAACTAGTTCACCAGGACCAGGTGTTGGTGTTGGAATTTCGGTAACTACTAATTCATTGACCGCATTTAAAAGAACGGCTTTCATTGTCAGTTACCTCTTCCTAGAAATCTAGAGTGTAAATATCAACATTGAGACACTATAGGTATTTCCAGATGAAGGCAATAGGTCTATTCTTTTACCCAGACCTCCCGACTCTTTAAACATTGGAGCAAAAGATGCCAGCAAATAAGCCACTGGAATTTGGCGGACATTCATTAGTCTGGACAGGAGACTGGTCTCCCGAGAACGCACGCAAGTCTGCATCGAGTGCTCATAAAGCCGGCTATGACTACATAGAAATGCTCATGATTGAGCCATGGAAAATTGATACAGCAATGACAAATGACTTGCTGGCTGAATTTAAATTGAAGGCAACTGCATCACTCGGGCTCTCTTCAGAAAATGATGTCACAAGCACGAATCCTTCTATTGTGAAAAAGGGTGACGAACTACTTCGCCAGGTAGTCGACAAGCTTCATTCAGTCGGATCCACAGAACTCTGCGGTGTCATTTATTGCAGCCTCCAGAAATATCCTGGACCGGCATCTGAAGAAAATCGATCAAACTCAGTGAAGGCGATGCAAAGACTCGCAGACTATGCGGCGGATAAGGGAATCAACATCAATTTTGAAGTTGTAAATCGATATGAAACAAACATTATGAACACGGGTAAAGAGGGATTAAAGTTCTTAGAGGCAGTCAATCGACCAAATGCCTATCTACATCTTGATACCTATCACATGAATATTGAGGAAGATGGAATGGCTGCTGCTGTCCTAGAAGC
>Ga0304729_1001879_pt1 | contig 13166 bp, 21 predicted proteins | sample C_131016_MF_Meta_FD_190475 | JGI IMG/M metagenome (GOLD analysis project Ga0304729, IMG submission 190475) | Freshwater microbial communities from Lake Croche, Canada to study carbon cycling - C_131016_MF_MetaG (v2) (version 2) | ecosystem: Environmental > Aquatic > Freshwater > Lake | place... | reverse complement strand
TAGTGCAATAAATAGTGGTAGTTATAGCAGTATTGTATTTAGACCAGTGGGTGATTATAATATGTACGGATATTATAATGTATCAGATGATCAGACATATTATAAGATGATCAGAGGAAGTACTGTGGTAGATACTTTGATATTAACAGGGAGTCAGGATAATTATAGGTTTAGATATAATTCCCTGTTTATACGTACTTGGTCGGGTCCGAATTATGACTACTACTTTAATGCTGCTACAAATGCATTTACTCAATTAGACACATTCTATAGTCAGAGATATTTTACTTATGGATTTGGAGATTCGGGGATAAATAATGGTACTATGCTGTTAATAAAACCAGAATACTATACCCCTACTGGAAGTATTACAGGAAGAGTATTGACAGCAAATTCTATAACAGATGAGGTGACGTTACCATACTCAAATTCTATAGAAACGTCATATCAGTTTTATATGGGAAGTAATTCCATAGTATATGCATATGTTGACAGCCCAGATAATGTAAACTATGAGTTACACATAGCGGTATATGATCTTAATCTAAATCTAAAAAAGACAGTATCAAATCCATTATCTGGAAGTAATACATTCGGAGTATCTGTAGTAAATGATAGAGTATTTGTAGAAGTTGGTGAAGCTCCTGGAAAATATGTAAATTATCTGATAACACAAACCACTGTACAAAAGAAAAGACAATCAACTTCTGGTGACCTAACTATAGATGATGGTGTTTGGTTTGATTAATTATTAATAAAAAATAAATATGCAATATACAGCAAATATAAACGTATTCAATACGGCGTTAGTAAATTCAGTCACTTCTAGTCTATCTCCTTCCCAGAGTTATGCAAATATCCCAGTCTTCAAACTATCTACAGATATAGTAGTGCCAGCCCCTTTAACCTTTGATGCTCTAAAAACTAAGATTAGAACACTTGCAAATATCCCCTCAGGTTCTATATTCGAAGAGGAGATCCTAAAGCTCATAGATGCCCCAAAGACTTTAGTATACTCGGGATCTATGGTAGTGGAGTACACAAATCCATACTATAAAGCAACGCTTAGAGCATATAGCGGATCAATTTCTATCGAGTCTGAACCAACTGGAGCTGTTCCTAAGACAAAATCTAAGAGATCGGGTTCAGTATAATCGCCAAAACGTCTCAGGAAGCTCCCAGGGTCATCAAATCAGCCATCTAATAGATCTAGGATATATAACCATAAGACATAAAAAAAGAGCCCCAAAAGAGCTCTATTTTATATTATATTTTTATTATATTAGTAAAGATCTCCATCTTCTTCATCATCTCCGTAAAGTAGATCATGAATGTCCTTAGTAGGATTCAAACCCTTTACCGCCTTTGCTCCTTTTTTAGCTTGTTTCATTGCCATTGCTGAAGTCTTTTCGTCTTCATCTTCATCCGGAGTTGATACGGGCTCTTTATTTACTAGCATTTCAAGTTGCGACTTTATCTCGTCTGGTACCATTGCCCAACCCATATAAGCATAGTCAGCAAGTCCTTCTTCAGAAGAGTCTACTGAATCAAGCATCTCTTCTTTACGATCTATGGGTATGAGCTCCCATTTTTGCTGAATAGGCATCATATTATGAGCTTCATCCATTTCTTGATCTTCATTCATAGAACTTGAAAGAATATCTTCTATGCTCTCTGTCTCAGGATCATTTTCTTCTGAATGTATATATGTTGCACCCATTTTTTTAGCAGCCTTTGCAATCATCTTCCAGAATTTATCAATATCTTCACCAGTACGTTCTATAACTCTAGCAGTTTTACCGTTAAATTCAATTGTAGCTTCATGTTCACCAGAAGGTGATACATATACTTCTGCTGTTGTTGCTGTATCAAAATCTTCATCCATTTCTTCTCTCATGATACTATTGATTGCCTGAAGATCCATCATTCCCATGAGACCTTCATTGAGTCCTGTCTTAGATTTTGGCTTTGAAGACTTAAAAATCACCTTCTCAATTCCATTAGCGCCGGTGTATGGTCCCTGTTTCTGCTCACGCATCCATCCTTGTAAATCGAAATTATCTGTCATGTTGCTTGTTTTTTTGTTATAAATATACGAGAATTACGCTTCGATGACTTCTAAGCCCACCATCTCGAATTCAATATCATCTATCTTTTTGCAGAAGAAGAAATGAGGATCTTTTTTCAAGACTACGTCAGCTTTGAGATGACCTTTCCAAGCATCAAATAGATCCTGTTTTAAAAGTCTCTCGTCGCTATAGAAGTATTCTATCATAAAGGTTTCTACTATCTCAAATAGATCTTCTTTCTGCCTTAAGAGCTTTCTATATGCTGAGATCATGCTCCTACTTTGTTTATTATATGATTTTGATCAACGTAATGTATCTTACTTGTTTCAAGTTCAACTGTATAGACGTCTTCATACTCATCTTGATGGAGAATACTTTTTATATCCTTAATGAGGCCAATTTTGACGGCACCCTTGCTAGTTGAGAACATCACAGTGTCTCCTATATTGTATGTATTCATGCGTTGTAAATTTTATTTATAGTTTGGATCGTTTAAAATAATATCATAATTTTTAAAATCTTCAAAATCTCGTATGTCTGCTTCAATTCTTCTATCGACTGTATCAGCGTCTGACCTTATGGCTAATCTCTCTTTTCGAATCTCTTCTGTAATATCAAAGTATACCACTAATGAATCTTTCCTATCCATCTCTGACATATGAGCAAGACCTGATGGAGTCATAATGAATGTACAATCACGTGTCTTCATCTGAGCATTTGATGTGCCATAGTACCAACTATTAAAAATCACGTACTCATAAAAGAAGTCCATCTTAATTAGATCTTCAAATTTGAAAATAGGGATAAAGTAATAGTCTTTGCCATGAACTTCACCTATTCGCATTGGTCTTGTAGTATATGAAATTTGATACGGGTACCCTCTTTCTTCCAAGATCCGTCTTGCATAATCTTTTCCAGAAGCTGCTTTACCCACTAATATAACTCGCTTTTTACCATCTGCTTTTAATAGCGCTATGATCTGATCTATATTTCTGACGTTCATATTATTCACCGATGATTTCAGTTAGGAATGCAGTTCTTTCTATCTCTTTATTGATCAGATCTAAGCATGATTGTTTTACGTCTTCTGAGGAAAATGAACTCTTTTCAAAGCATAAAGAATGGAATGTTTGTTCTACTAGTTTTCTTGCCGCCTGTTCTTTTGTCATAATGTTGTTTTTATAAAAGTAATTGGAAATATTGATATAGAAAAGTCTAATTATCAAGCTGTGAGTAGAGCTGTGAGTCGAGCTGTGAGGCGAGTGAACGCCAAAGCTGTGAGTCGAACTGTGAGGCGAGTGAACGCCAAAGCTGTGAGTCGAGCTGTGAGCGGAGCTGTGAACTGAGCTGTGAGCGGAGCTGTGAGCGGAGCTGTGAACTGAGCTGTGAGGCGAGTGAACGCCAAAGCTGTGAGTCGAGCTGTGAGGCGAGCTGTGAGTCGAGCTGTGAGGCGAGCTGTGAGGCGAGCTGTGAGGCGAGCTGTGAGGCGAGCTGTGAATTAATTTCTTTCATAAACCTTGATTTGTTAGAATATAAAAGTACAAGATATAATTTAGATAGTAAAATCTAATTATAGAGTAGAGCAGTAATATAGACTATCTTGCATCTTTATAAACTCACGATTCTCTTTTATAACTCGAAGGATCCTATTTTTATAAGTTCCACACTCTGAGTATCTCTTGCCGATAAATGTGAGATACTGATTTCGAGTCATTTTTTTATTCCTGAATACATAATTCTGGTATAGCAAGTAGTCTTGGATGCATTCTTCCCAACCTTCGTATAGAGCGTATCCATGCAATTCTTTTATGGCAGTAGTCTCTCGCTTCTCAGGCATCTTCATCCCAAGAAAATTGTTATTTGATTTTGTAAGTCTGCTTTTTAGCTCACCAGATTCAAGCATGATTTGAGCAAATACCACATCAGCAAACTCTATCCCAGATCTTTTTATAGTTTGGTATACATTCTCCTTAGTACATTGCTTGGACTTTTCAGTGTCTATGTTGGAGAAACACATGAAAGCGCCGCTGGCAATTGTAATTAGTATCAGTAATAGTATCTTTTTCATTTTGTAACGTTTTTTGAGTTAATAAATATCAGTCCCACCAAGATCGTAGATAAGTCTCTAGCATTGCAAACAAAATCCTATTGGCTTTTTTGTCAAGGTAGTGCCCCATGTTCATTGCAATGTGCTGTTTGGAATTGTTTTCGAATATGTACTTATCTGTCTTTGTGACCTCTCTGTATGCATGTGGATATTTAGCAAAATAATCATCGTACTTTTCCCATATTTCCTGAATGTGGAGAGTAGATGCCCCTTTCATGTCTAGTCTTAGATCTTCATCGTCTATATCATTGATGTCCTCTTGGGATATAGGAACGAAGTGGAATTCTGAGTGATGATAGTCTGAGTACTCTGTCTGATAAGACTCTTTTTGCACCTTTTCTATCAGCCCTACACACGTCATCATTCTTTGAGCATCTCGTTTTGCATCTAGATGAATGCCCCTTTTTCCTATATAATCCGCTTGATACTTAAGCTTTGTCTTTAGTATCTCCCAAATATATGAGTCATCCCATGAGCGGTCTTTCCAAATTACAGGAAACCATCGTATGAGGTTTTTAATCCCAGTATATATGTCTCTGTGGTAATATCTGCCTTCTAATTCCCACCATGCTCTTATATTTCTCATATTTTTTTATTTTACGTCTGAAAAGTCTTTTATATACTTGAAAACCGCTAAATCCTTTGCCTTTGCTTCTATCTCAACGTCAAATTGTAGATCAAATGTCTCTATCTTCTCATAAATGTAATCAGCGTGAGCCGTAATTAATGCATTTAAGTCCTCAGTGCGTCTAGAAGATGACATATGCGTTATTGGTACTGTCTTCCAAGTTGATACAGCGAGTCTAAGCGATTCTTCCATAGTCTGATCTTTTGGACCATAATTAAAATGATGTTGATCAAAGACTATGGGGATACCAATTTCTAAGTGCACCCAATCATGCAGCATTTTTACTGAGTACTGGTTTGGACTATCATCATTCTCCACAGTCAATCTTGCTTTACAGGAATCAGAAAGCCTCTGGAAGTTATCGCAGAAGCGCCTGGATGCATCTTCTCGGCTTGGTTTTGTAGTATTAATATGTATGTTTATAGGATAGTAGGTTGATGCCTCTAGACCCATCATATCTAATATCTGTGCATGCTTATTGAGATCGATAATAGTCTTTTCTACTACAGCTGGATTTTCGCTTGCCAGCACATCAAATGGACCAGGGTGGAAAGAGACTCGAATATCATTATCTTTGATGAATTTACCCAGTTCTGCCAATTTGAATTGAATCACGCTAAACCCTGGAAGATCACTGAACTCATAAAGACTCATGAATGCAAACATATCACTTGACATCCTATAGAGCTTTATACCCTTGGAAAGATTATATTTAAGTAGTCGTCTGCAATCGTCTATATTGGCTATCGCTAGTTCACTGACATACGGTAGACCCTTGAGATCAAAAGTACGTTTTACCATGGTACGATTCACAGATATATGATCCTTTTTTTGCTTGCCTTGGTTGATGCCCAAAGAAATGCAACAGTAGCCTATTCTTCTCATTTTACCCATTCATAAAACCCACGCGCCATTGCTTGGGATATACTGATGTCTGAATCTTCTTTCATTGACTTAATGGCCCACATAACTACTTCAGTCTCTAATCCACAATCTCTTGCATCTATAAGAAATGATCTGATTAGACTCATTTCCAACATAAAATAGTCTTGTTTATTTTCCATAACCTTGATTTTAAAGATTTGACAATATGTGACGCTTCGTGCATAGGAATATTCGCAAGACTCGCTAAGTTAAAATGACTTAGAGAATCAGGACAGAGACCTAATATGTGAAGTATTGTATCGAACATAAGTAAATTTACAACAAATTAATCGAAGAAAGAAGACTATTTCCAAAGTAGAAAACTATAATGAAAAGCATAAATGTGTTTATTCTTCTCCAAAGCCTAAATTCTAGAAGAAAGTATCTCGCTTGAGCCCACTTCTCGCATATAAAGGAGATTGAATATAAGATGCATAGGAGTATAATAATAGGGTTCAAGCATACATAAATATCTTCTAATTTAGTTGCTTAGGGGCATTTTTATTGCTGGATGTGAGTTGTAATTTTCTATTTGGAAATCTGAAGGGTCTAAATGGAATATTAATGATATATCTTCTGAAAGCGATCTATAAAAGTCGTCTGTCTTCATATGAACTAATTTAGGTAATTCATATGGTTCTCTGGTTAATTGCTCTTTAATACCTTCGGTTTGGTTTTTATAAATGTGACAATCTCCCATATTAGCAATTAGTTCATCTGGAACCATATTGACCATCTTACCAAATATCTCTAGTAATAGTGCATAGGAAGCAATATTAAATGGTGTACCCAATGGAACATCTTGACTTCTGGCATTATACATGAGTGAGATTGCTCTTTTAGGAACATTTTGTTGATCTAATTCATAATCTTTCCAATCAACTTTATATTTTGGATTCTTATATGCTGTGTCAAAATACCATTTATTTCTTTCTTCAATTGACATCTCTCTCGTATAAACCTGGAATCCATAATGACATGGTGGAAGAACTGCTGCTTCAATCTCACCCGGGTTCCACGCTGTTACCATTAATCGTCTTGAGTCGGGGTTCATTTTGAGATCATTAATTAGGTTTTGTATTTGGTCTATCCCATCTAAAGCGATATACCATTCATTATGTTCTTTACTTTCATCTTCAAATCGTGTCCAACTTCTCCATTGCTTGCCATAGATTGGACCAAGTTCACCCCACCTCGCTGCAAACTCGGAATCGGTTTTGATACGTTCTATGAATTCTTCTTTTGAATAAGGTATAACTATAGGCCAGGCATCTTCCATACCCTCAGAAAATATCTCATCATACTCTTTAACATCATCCATATACCTAACACCGTCTGAGTATACAGCCTCAGTATATTTCTTATAACAATCTCCTATCCATATATGACAGTCATTATCCACCAGGTACTTGATGTTTGTATCCCCACGTAAAAACCATAGAAGCTCAGTTACAATTGACTTCCAGTGCATTTTCTTTGTAGTGAGCAGTGGAAATCCTTCACTCATTTTATGTCGTATCTGTCTACCGAATACTGATATAGTTTGTCCATTTCTTGTTTCTTTTCTAGTACCATTCTCTAAAATATCTTTTAAGAGATCTTGATAAGCTATGTCTATTTTGTTCATATGTTATTTTTATATTTCCATTTATAACCACCAGCAGTCTCTTGTTTTCCTTTACAAACCGCTGTCACATTGTATACTTTTAGTTCTTGTTCTACTTTGCTAATACTTTCCCAAACCTTGATAAAAGAACCATCTAATCCGTATTGAATAACTTCTTTTCTTTTTTTAGAAGGCCCCATTCGGATACCAGTTTTTGCCTTAGATAATCTTTCCGAAAATCCTGGAGGTTTCGGCTTTCTCATTTTTTCTTTAGACTCTTCTGAATGTTTCCTACCTTTTGCAGCATCTCGTATCTTATTTATAGACTCTTCTGAATGCTTCCACCCATTATCTAACCTATACTGTTGGTATTCTGAGATTTTTAACTTCCAATTCAACAATCTTATGTCAGCCTCATCTTTCCCGTACTTTTCTAACCAAATAGCGTATCTTCCTTTTTTAGTTAAATCTGTTCCGTTCTCTTCATTATACTTCTTTATCTTATCTATCTGAGCAGTTCTTTTTTCGTCAGCAATGTCTTTACCATATTTTAGAACCCAGTAATTGTAAATACCGCCTTTTGCAATATCATGTCCAATTTTTCTGTCTCCTTCTTTACTTCCATCACTTATATTATAACCAATATCCCTATTTGTACTATTATATTGACTAATCCAAAATACCTCTCTGTCATTTAGATCTTCCTCAGACTGACACTCTTCAAGTATTTCTTTCTTAAAGTTATCTTTGCCATATTTCTTAATTGCCTTTTTAAGCAATTTACCACTTCCTAGGTAATTTTTATTATTATTCCTATCTTGCCCGATATAAATCTTACCATTAAGTAGATTAGTAGTTTTGTAGATTATCATAGTTCTTTTACTATAAATATCTACTATCTAACTTTTTTACTCAATTATTACCTATTTTATCTACTCTATTATAGAATATTTCTATGATTTTCTTATTGAAGTTGTTGTGTCTATAAAATCAAATTTAGATGGATTGGGTATCACTGCCACCTCTTTAACTTCATAAAATAAATTACACCAACCGCTATTTCTTTCTTGTTCAGTAGTATTTTCTTTATATAATCTTTCAGCTTCTGTTTTAGCCATTTCTTTGTTGGCATATATTAGACCTGTCCTGTGTTCATATATAGGACATTCCACGACGCCTATTCCAACTAATTTAACTATCTCGTATACTATCATATTCTATCTTTTTTTTCTACTCCATTATCTAATATGTCTTGGAGTAATGCTTGGTAATCTAAATCTAGTTTATTCATTTCTAAGTTCTTTTTGTGTTTGGATTTTAATGTCTCTCTCCTTTATCGCCTCTTTTTTATCGAATAGTTTCTTTCCTTTGGCAATTGCAATCTTAAGCTTTATCTTACCTTCGAGATCGAATATTTCCAATGGTACTAGCGTCACTCCGCGTTCTGTGAGATTCTTGGCTATATTGAGGATCTCCTTTCGATTCAGCAATAGTTTCTTATCTCTCAGCTCTTCATGAGCCCTAGATGATCCTTTAAGCTGACCTACATGCATACCTTTTATGAACGCCTCACCATCTGAAATATATGCAAAGCTTTCTGATATACTCGCATCATTGTTTCGAATCGACTTGACCTCAGAACCAAAGAGTTGGATACCTGCTGTATACTCCTTGATGATGTGGTACTCATATCTCGCCTTCCTGTTTGTGATCTTCATAACCTAATTTTAGTAATTCAAATTTACCAGAATGGCATATTACGTAACTATTATTTTCTATCCAATCTCCACAATTCAGATAATGCACACCATCTATGAATTTATCCTCTGGCTTATGAATATGACCGCAAACTATACCAACACAATCTCTCTTCTTCGCTTGATATGCTAACTGCGTCTCAAAAGAGACTATGAATTTGACAGCGTCTTTTACATTATCCTTTGCCCACTTGCTAACTGACTTTTTGTAGCCAAATCGTTTCATAAACCTATCTAAAATGATCGCAAATTCATATCCCCAAGTTCCAAGATGCGCAAGCCATTTAATATTCATAACACCGTCGTAGAGATCGCCATGCGTGATATAGTATCCATTCCAAATATACTCATCTCTGATTATGATATTTATGTCAAATTCAAGAGGTACATAGTGTCTTAGAAATTCATCATGATTGCCTGTAATATAGACTACCTTAGTCCCATTCTTGGAAAGTTTAAGTATCTTTCTAATGAGATTTGTGTAGTCTTGCTTCCAATAATGTCTTTTTTTGAGAAGCCAACCGTCTATAAAGTCTCCTACTATGAAAAGAGTATCTGGTTTGTATAATTTGAGTACCTCTAATACCTTATCGGCATTTGATCCTCTACTGCCAAGATGTACATCAGATATAAATAGCGCTTCGATTTTCATTATAGGTTTTATTTATGATTATAAGTATTCATACTGCTTTTATTTAAATAATCAAAATCTCAGTACAATATATTATATGACAAAGCCGATATGACACATAAACCTATCGCAAGAGTTGCTAAATTCAATAGTTTTCTTCTCGAAATCTTCATGACTAATATGTTTTTCCGGTAGTATCAACTCCTATGAACTCATCTAAGGTCTTTAGGTCTGGTTTCATAGAACCTGGCTTGGATCCATAATTCCAAACTCTATCTTTTGAGTCAATTATCTCTGTATTACCTCTTGTAAAGTCGAATATCTCTTTCTTTGTCATGATCGCTACGCTCTTACCAGATTGGTCTCTGATGCGAAACATGTCAATCGTTTTCATGGAATTTCCCGTATGCTCTGTTACTGGAATTCTAGTAGCTGTAAGTATAGATCCTTCTGAGTTTAATAGGTCTATTGTGTCTTTATTTTCCATCTCTGTATTTTAATGTGAATCTCCTACGTCATGCTTTTCTCCGTAAATCAAGTAGTCTGGGTTTATCACCTTAGCGATCTTATTACGTTCTCCTGATAAGTCTTTGATAACTATGCCTTCATGCGGAACTTTTGTACCTGGGATAAAATTATTGAGGACGTATCGATCTTGAATTTCTTGTGACCAAGCGCCTGTGTACAAAACCTCAACATGTGGAAGCTCTAAAAGCGCTTTTGTCGCAGCCAGTGTTGCCTCTGTACTGTAATATCGCCCATTCTCCATGACGTCAAACACAGCAAACTCTATGTCTTTGAGACCATACTCATAGTTCTTCTGTATACCTGCTCCATAGATTTCCCCGTATATCACAAAGCCTGAACCGAAATCGGCGGGAGTTGAGAATCTCTTTGCAAAATTCCAAAGTGTCTCCTTGATCTTATACTTATCAGCTATTGTGTACCATATGTTTGTATCGTAAAACCCTTGGGAATCTGATCCCTTCTCTACGTTGTGAGACCCAACTGCAAACTCGTACTCATACCACTCGTCTGTGATCTTGAGGAATCGTTTGATCTTGTCCCAGAGAGCGATCTTGTTCTTTTTCACTATGCCATAACGAGCGTTTGTACCATGAAGCTTTCTGGTGATCTGAACCAAATCCTCTTCATTAAACATACCCTTGACATTCTTAATATTTGGGAATTTGTAGTAAACCAGAAAGTTTGGGTTCTCATGATATCTGATCTTCTTTCCTGATGCCAGTTGTATCTGCTTCACTGGCGCTTCATATTTAGAGATATTAAGCAAAGTCATAACGTCCTGACCCTCTTTGAATTTTGTCAGCGAAAATACAAGTTTTATGGGGATAATAAGACACTCTGAGTAAACACCACGCAGCTTTACAGTACGAACACGATTGCCGTTTCTAAGATAATTTGTAACATTCATCTTTTCAGCGAGATCTTCTGGTATTACCGCGTCTGTCGTAGTACATATTACAAGTTCGTCTAGCTTATGCGCGCCTTTTTTTACTATGCACGACCATCCGCCTATGAATGCCTGTTCTATATTGTCAGCTCCTGGGATTTCTTTTATCTCTGAGATTTTTGTTACGAATGCTACTGAGTTTTGGTTTTCCATGTCTTAAAAATGTTTAAATATTGAATCTTTATTTAATGTTACACTAGCATATACATCTGGAGCAGCTGTATCTATATTTAGACCCACTTTCGAAATATTTTGAGAATGTATAGTAATCCAATTCTCTATTATAAACTCAAGTTCATCATGAGTGAGTTCAAACTGTGTCTGCGTATTCAATTTTTCTACTATGCTTTGTCTTGCTGTAATCATATTATTATTTTAAGTCCTTGTAAATGTGTATTCCAAAATCCCACATGAGAAAATTCATAGAGATAATCCAAAGATCAGTGTAAACACCCGTCTCTATAAAGTTCCCGTTTCTGGAATGAGTGAAGTATATCGCTGGAGTTAAACAAAGCTGACTAAATCCTCCCCAGGACCAACACTTATGCATATATGGTAGTATTTTGATCTTCATATTATTTTAATTTTTCAAGTTCTCGTGAAATAATTTCTGCCATTAATATTACTCCACCCAATTCTGTAGTTGGAGATACCTTATACAATTCGTCTGATTCTGCTATAAAAGATATTATGCCTCTTTGTAGCTTTACGGCGCGCTTTCTCGCTTCTTCTTTTGAAACGCTAATACATTGTGTAGTCTGTACTTTAGATAGCTCTGAACCAGTCCAATTAATATTATCTTTTAGTAAACTCATGTTTTGATTTTATAGTGAAATTCCTGGGATTTTAAACATGGGATTCTTAAGACGATCTACTTGCTTAGTAGAGAGTCGACCGGTCTTTTCATACCAATTAATCACGCTAAGGTGAAACCCTACTACATTTGGGTATAATTGAACTTCGTATTTACGTTCTATCTCTTCTTGCGTATTTGATTTTTTGAGTTCTAACATGACAGATTCTAATTTTATGATTTGATTTTTTAGTTTTGTGATCTCAAGATCTTTTGGGTCTACTTCAGGTTTTGTATATGGTGCTGAGAATCTGTTTTGAAATATAGAAGTAATAATACCATTATCATTTTTTATCTGATAATATTTAAAATCAGGCGTAAATTCTTCTTTTATAATTTCGTATTCTTTACTTGACGTAAGACCTATCCTATCGCCAGTGTCTATGCATTTTACATATCTTTTTTGTGTCATAATCTTTGATTGTTTTTGTATATTATAAAAGTAATGAAATCTTGTGAAAATGATTAGTCCATCTTTAAAGCGATCATATATTTTCTATTACAAACTCAATGATCTCCATCTCGGTTTGAGTATCTACAAAGTCTCCGTTATCATCATAAACTTCCCAAGATGTGCAACCGCTGTCTGAATTTGCATCTTCCAAGTGTGTGACAGAGTATAATTCTCCATTGAATTCGACTTCATACATAGTCTCTGTCTGAACTTTCTTTAGCGTATTTTCCATATTATAAAAGTACACAAAAAGATTGAAAATAAAAAGAAAAAGCGCAAAGTAATTTTGCGCTTATTTCGTGGAACTATGTCTATGAAGAGATTAGAATCTTTGGCAGTTATAGGTTTTCTTATGGAATCCCCTTGGTTTATGGTATACTCCATATCTTGAGCATGAAGTCATTAGGACCAAGATCAAAAGTAATATAGCTGATTTTTTCATATTTTTAACTTTCTGGTTCTGGCTGAGGAGTTGGCTCTGTATTCACAGCTGGATCTGCCGGCTTAGGTTTGAAAGAGAATTTATCCAAAGAATCAGCTCCCATTCCAATAGCAGTTATGATCATTACTGCATTTACGAGTTCGGGAGATGGTTTAAATTGCTCATGCGTATAGCTATTTAATAGCATTGTAATACAGAGGAATAGAGATCCTAATAGAGCA
>Ga0304729_1001878_pt1 | contig 13194 bp, 21 predicted proteins | sample C_131016_MF_Meta_FD_190475 | JGI IMG/M metagenome (GOLD analysis project Ga0304729, IMG submission 190475) | Freshwater microbial communities from Lake Croche, Canada to study carbon cycling - C_131016_MF_MetaG (v2) (version 2) | ecosystem: Environmental > Aquatic > Freshwater > Lake | place... | reverse complement strand
GACCTCGTGTGAGGTCATATGGACTCAGTTCTACAATCACACGATCTTCAGGCAAGATACGAATGTAGTTCTGTCGCATCTTTCCGCTGATGTGTGCAAGTACAACGTGTCCATTTGTAAGCGTTACCTTGAACATTGCGTTCGGTAAAGCTTCAGCTACGACGCCTTCGATCTCGATTGCGCCATCTTTCTTAGCCAAGCAGTACCTACCATCTGTCTTAAGTTGCCTACGAATGTGCTTCGGTTGTGCCGCCCATTTCTGGGCAGAGGAGAAGATTACCGAGATACGCTCCATAGGGGAAATCCGCACCCTTATACTCCACGGATGCAGGAATTCTTGGATGGGGCGATCATTTACTCCCCTGGCCTGCCGGCTCGTACGGGGATTCTCCTCGAAGATGGGCTGATTAAGGCGATCGGCCCGAAGGCTTCGACCCTCTTTGACCCATCACACGGTCGCCGTCGCGATCTCTCTGGGAAGTTCATCGCCCCGGCATTTGGCGATGGCCACGCCCATCCACTCTTCGCTGGCCGCGAAGCAGCGGGGCCGCAGATCAATGGACTCGTAACTGTCCAAGCGATTGTCGATGAAGTTCGTAGATATGCAGATACGCATCCTGATGGCTGGATAGTTGGTGGCGCGTATGAAGCTGCAATCATCGAAGGTGGAGATTTCGATGCAGAGTGGCTCGATGAAGTCAGTCGTGATCGCCCCATACTTTTACATGCAGTTGATCACCACACCATTTGGGTAAATTCAAAAGCTCTTGAGATCGCAGGAATCACTTCCATAACAAAAGATCCCGCAGGCGGATCAATCGCACGCAGAGATGATGGCTCCCCTAAAGGAACTCTTCGCGAACCACAAGCGATGGATCTGATTCTCTCAAAAATTCCATCCAGAACCATCGAAGACGATGTTGACGCTCTTTCCTATGCATCACGGAGATTGCTCGAGCAGGGCGTTACCTTCGCAACCGACTCATGGGTAGAGCCAGGAATGGCAGAGATATATTTGCGTACTCACCAAGCTGGCAAGTTAGCGATCGATTTCAACATCTCTTTCCTTGTGAGCCCAGAAAATTGGCGTGATGAAAGTGCAAGAATTATTAAGGAGCGTGCCCTCTTTAATGGAATCGATTCCATCAACGCATCATCTGTGAAGTTCTTAGCTGATGGGGCTCTTTCAAGTGGAACTGCTGCTCTCCTTGAACCCTATGATGATCAGCCAGGATTTTCTGGAATAAAAATTTGGAGTGATGCAGAACTTACCGCTGCAGTCGCACACTTTGATTCGCTCGGTTTTCAAATCCATATCCATGCAATTGGTGACGCAACCGTGCGTCAAGCTTTAGATGCCATGGCAGGCATACAAACAGCTGGCGCTGATTCTGATAAGAGACCCGTCATTGTCCATGCCCAGTTAATCCATGACGAAGATCTTCCACGCTTTGCATCCCTGGGTGTTATTGCAAATATGCAACCACTGTGGATGTATCTCGACCCCATGAATAAAGAGCTCATTGCACCTCGTATCGGTAAGCGAAATGACCTTCAGTACCAGTTGCGCGATATGGTCGATGCGGGCGTAGCTATTGCCTACGGATCTGATTGGCCGGTTACCAGTGAGAACCCATTGCTTGCACTTGCCGTCCCCGTTCATCGCACCGAGCCTGGTTCTATAAACGAACCTTGGAGTCCAGATCAAGCGATTACACTCGAAGAATCCTGGGGTTTCTATACATCAGCCGTTGCCTATCAGAATTTTCGCGAAGACGAGCTCGGTTCACTTGAAATCGGAATGCGGGCGGATCTTCTTATCCTTGATAGAAATCCTTTTGAGCAGGATGTGCAAGAGATTCATACACTCAAGATCGAAGAGATCTACAAAGCTGGAGTAAGAGTTATTTAAGGAGATCTGAGATCTCAACGCCAAGTGCGCCAAGTTTCTCACGGCCACCATCGAGTGAGGTCATAACAAAAGGCTTGCCATCTGGCATCAGTGCAAATGTCTGCTCAAAATGTGCGCCATTTGTCTTATCGATCGAGACGACCGTCCAATCATCCGAGAGAACCTTCGTCGTTGCAGATCCACGAGTGATCATCGGTTCAATCGCAAGAGCTATGCCAACTTTTAACTCTGGTCCAAAACCAGCCTTACCAAAGTTGAGAACGTGCGGCTCTTGGTGCATCTCAGTTCCAATTCCATGGCCACCATATTCACGCAAAATTCCATACTTACCTTGTGAATCTATATAACTTTGGATCGCCTCTGAAATATCAGTGAGGTGTCCCCCGACCTTCGCAGCTGCGATTCCGCGCCACATAGATTCTTCACAGGTATCCATGAGCTTCTGATCTTCTGGACCAATCTTCCCGATACCAAATGAGATTGCAGAATCACCATGCCAGCCCTCAACGATTGCACCGAAATCAAGTGAAAGTACATCACCTTCTTGAAGCGGGCGCTCATTAGGAATTCCGTGAACGATCTCTTGATTCACCGATGCACAGAGCACATTGGGATAACCGTGATAACCCAAGAATGATGGGGTTGCTCCTCGATCACTTAGATGCTTTGCCGCAATCGCATCGAGTTCAAGGGTGGTGACGCCGACCTTTGCCGCATCTTTCATTAAGAGGAGTGCCTCACCAACAACGATGCCAGCCTTGCGCATCTTTTCGAGTTGATCGAGGGATTTAATCTGAATAGCCATGGGCTACTTTATTAACGAACTGCAGCTGCGCTAAGGGCAGCGATCGCGCGCGCGGAGATCTCAGTGACATCGCCGACTGCGGGAATTGTGATGAGTAGGCCTTCAGTGCGATAGAAAGCAATGATTGGTTTAGTTTGCTCGGCATAGACCTCAAGGCGGCGGGTAATAACTGCCTCAGAATCATCTTCGCGTTGGTAGAGCTCGCCCTGACACTTGTCGCACACTCCGTCGACAGCCGGCTTCTCATAGATTGTATGGAACGAGGTGCTGCAATTACGGCAGGTACGCCGACCTGATAGGCGTGCGATGATCTCTGCATCATCGATAGAAAGTTCTAGAACTGCATCAAGCGGAGTTCCAGCCTGTGCAAGAATCGCGCGTAGAACTTCAGCTTGTGAAACGTTACGAGGAAATCCATCAAGTAAGAATCCGGCTTGTGCATCATCATGTGAGAGGCGATCTTTTACCATCTCATTCGTCACTGAATCTGGAACCAGTTCGCCACGATCAACATATGACTTTGCAAGCAGACCAAGTTCAGTCTCATTCTTCATATTGTGGCGGAAGATATCTCCAGTAGAGATATGTGGAATTCCATAATGAGCAGCTAAGTGCACTGCTTGAGTTCCCTTACCTGCCCCCGGAGGACCTACGAGGATCAGACGCATTAGCGCAAGAAACCTTCATAAGAACGTTGCTGGAGCTGAGATTCGATCTGCTTCGCTGTATCAAGACCAACACCAACAACGATCAAAATTGCAGTTCCACCGAATGGGAAGTTCTGCGAAGCGTTGAAGAGGATCAAAGCGACGATCGGAATAATCGCAACAAATGCTAGGTAGAGCGAACCTGGCGCGGTGATGCGCGAGAGAACATATTGAAGGTACTCAGATGTTGGCTTTCCGGCACGAATTCCGGGGATAAAGCCACCGTACTGCTTCATATTATCTGCAACCTCATCTGGGTTGAAGGTAATCGCTACATAGAAGTAGGTGAAGAAGATAATCAAAGTCGCGTAAGCGATGATGTAGATCGGGTGATCACCCTTCACGAGGTTCTGCTGAACCCAGATAGCCCACTTAGCCTTTGAACCAGAGAAGTTCACAATCAGTGATGGGATATAGAGAAGTGATGATGCGAAAATTACTGGGATAACTCCAGCTTGGTTCACCTTGATAGGAATATAGGTGCTCGTTCCGCCGTATGACTGGCGGCCAACTTGGCGCTTTGCATACTGGACTGGGATACGACGCTGAGCTTGCTCAACGAATACAACTGCAGCAACGACGCAGATTCCAACCGCTAGAACGAAGAGGAATGCGAAGAGGCCCTTTTGGAGTTTGATCGACCAGAGTTGAGTTGGGAATCCGGCAGCGATTGAGGTGAAGATCAAGATAGACATTCCATTACCAACACCGCGATCAGTGATTAATTCACCGAGCCACATGATCACAGATGTACCAGCGGTCATAACGAAGACCATGGTGACAATGCGAGACCATGAAGCATCAGGAATGATTGCAAAGGAGCAACCGCTGAAGAGGCGACCAGGTGTACGCGCAACTGCGATTAAGCCAGTTGACTGGAGTACAGCTAATCCGATGGTGAGATAACGAGTGTATTGAGTGAGCTTTGCTGTTCCTGATTGACCCTCATTCTTCAGAGTTTCAAAGCGAGGAATAACAACGGTCAAGAGCTGGATAATGATCGAGCTCGTGATGTACGGCATGATGCCAAGTGCGAAAACTGAGAGGTGAAGAAGTGCACCACCGCTGAAGAGGTTAACAAGGCCGAATAATCCGCCATTGTTAGCTAACTTCAAGCACTGCTGCACATTCTTATAAGAAACACCTGGAGTTGGAACGATTGAACCGAAACGGAAGAGACCCATGATTGCCATGGTGAAGAAGATCTTTTTGCGCAGGTCAGGTGTCTTAAAGGCCTTTGCGAACGCTGAAAGCATTTTCTCTCCTCTAAATCTTTATCAATCTTGATAACTTCTGAAACGTTACTTCCGAACTAGATCTTGGTAGCTGATCCGCCTGCTGCAGAGATCTTTTCGATCGCTGAGGATGAGAACCCGTGAGCTGAGACATTCACCTTGACGGTGATCTCTCCATTTCCGAGAACCTTGACTGGATAGCTATCGCGCACTGCACCCTTTGCAATGAGATCTTCAACTGTAACAGTGCCACCCTTTGGATAGAGGGCATTGATAGTTGAGACATTCACTGGCTGGTACTCCACGCGCTCTGGGTTTTTGAAACCACGGAGCTTAGGAAGACGCATAACGAGTGGAAGCTGACCGCCTTCGAAGCCGGCACGAACTACGTTACGAGCACGAGTTCCCTTGCCACCACGACCTGCAGTCTTTCCCTTTGATGCCTCACCACGACCCTTACGGGTACGTGCCTTCTTTGCACCAGGGGCTGGACGAAGATGATGAACCTTTAGAACCATTTTTATTCGACCTCCTCAACGGCGACCATGTGACGTACAGCGACGACCATTCCACGAATTTCTGGACGATCTTCTTTGACGACAACATCACCGATTCGCTTTAGACCAAGTGAACGCAAAGTCTCGCGGTGCTCTGGACGAGCTCCGACCTTTGAACGAAGTTGGGTAACTTTTAGACGTGGCATGTTATGCACCTACCGATGCTGCGATGGCACGAACAATTGCTGCTGGTGCGACATCTTCGAGTGGACGGCCACGACGAGCTGCGATTGCTTGTGGGGCTTCGAGAGCCTTAAGAGCTGCTGCAGTTGCGTGAACCATATTGATTGGATTCGCTGAACCAAGTGACTTAGTAAGAACATCCTGGATGCCAGCACACTCAAGTACTGCACGAACAGGCCCGCCAGCAATAACTCCGGTACCAGCAGATGCTGGGCGAAGAAGTACTACGCCTGCTGCTGCTTCACCTTGTACTGGGTGAGGAATAGTTCCATTAAGAATTGGGACCTTGAAGAATTGCTTCTTCGCATCTTCGACAGCCTTAGCGATAGCTTGTGGAACTTCTTTCGCCTTACCGTATCCGATACCGATAGTTCCCTTTTGGTCACCGACGACTACAAGAGCTGTGAAGGAGAAACGACGTCCACCCTTTACAACCTTTGCTACGCGGTTAATGAAGACAACGCGCTCTGTGTATGGAGACTTCTCTTTTTCAGGAGCTCCATCGCGACGATCGCGACGTGGGCCGCGGTTATCGCTCTTGCCCTCTTCGCGCGGACCGCGTGCAGGTGCTGATGAGTTAGATGCAGGAGCTGCCATTAGAAGTCCAATCCATTCTCGCGTGCACTATCTGCAAGAGCAGCAATGCGACCGTGGTACTTGCTTCCACCGCGGTCGAAGACCACTGTAGAAATTCCCTTTTCTTTAGCGCGCTTTGCAACAAGCTCACCAACGACGCGAGCCTTTGCGCTCTTATCGCTTGATGAATCTTTGCGAAGATCAGCTTCCATTGTTGAAGCAGATACCAATGTCTGGCCGATTGCATCATCAATAACTTGAGCAACCAAGTGACGGGATGAGCGTGACACTACAAGGCGAGGACGAGCGGCTGTGCCGACGACCTTCTTGCGGACACGGAAGTGGCGACGACGGCGTGCATTCTGTGATGAGCCTTTAACAACTTTTACACCGATAGCCATTACTTCTTACCTGTCTTTCCTTGCTTGCGGCGAATCTTTGCACCATCGAGGTGTAGACCCTTGCCCTTGTATGGATCAGCCTTACGAAGCTTTTGGATCTTCGCTGCGACTTCACCGACGAGCTGCTTGTCGATACCGCTGACATGAAGCTTTGTTGGTGAGTCAACCTTGAAGGTGATTCCTTCAGGTGCTGGGAATTGAATGGAGTGGCTGTAGCCGAGTGCGAATTCAAGATCCTTACCCTTTTCAGCAACACGGTAACCAACGCCGACGATGTTGATCGTCTTTGAGTAGCCGGTTGTTACGCCTTCGAGCATATTTGCAACCAAGGTACGTGAAAGACCATGGAGCGAACGAGCTGTGCGGCTATCGTCAGGACGAGCGACAACGAGGTTGCTCTCTTCCTTGGCGACTGTGATTGGTTCAGTAACGACGATAGTAAGTGAACCCTTAGGTCCCTTTACTGCAACGTTCTGACCAGCAATAGTGACTTCGACTCCAGAAGGAATCGCGATTGGCATACGACCGATACGGGACATCAGGTCACCATACGTAGGCGAGAACTTCTCCGCCTACCCCTTGCTTGTTGGCTTGCTTATCTGTCAGCAGGCCAGAAGATGTTGAGATGATTGCAACGCCAAGTCCACCAAGTACTTTAGGTAGAGCAGTTGACTTTGCATAAACGCGAAGTCCTGGCTTTGAAACGCGACGAAGTCCTGCAATAGAACGTTCGCGATTCGCACCAAACTTCAAATCTAAGGTGAGTGTCTTACCAAAGCCGGCTGGATTTGCGTCGACTTTAAAGCCGGCGATGAATCCCTCCTGCTTCAAGATTTCGGCAATACGAACTTTTACCGACGACGAGGGCATTGATACCTCGTTGTGGTAAGCAGAGTTCGCGTTGCGCAGACGTGCAAGCATGTCTGCGATCGGATCTGTCATTGTCATTCGGTTGGCCTCTGGCCTTTCTCGAGCTGGTTTCCTTCTAAGACCTGTCTCGTAGTTAGATTTTGGATAAAACTGGTTGTGGTTATTGGTTCTCTATTCGTAGTGGGGTCTACCAAGAAGCCTTAGTAATGCCAGGCAACTCACCACGGTGAGCCATCTCGCGGAAACAGATACGGCAGATGCCGAACTTTTGGTAGACAGCATGCGGGCGACCGCAACGCTGGCAACGTGTGTAACCGCGTACCTTGAACTTAGGTTTGCGAGCTGCTTTGACCTTGAGTGATGTCTTTGCCATTTATTCGCTCTCCTTAGTTCTCACGGAATGGAAAACCGAGTTGCTTCAAGAGCTCGCGGCCTTCTTCATCTGTCTTGGCGGTGGTAACGAAAGTGATATCCATACCGCGCTGGCGATCGATCTTGTCTTGTTCGATCTCAGGGAATACTGATTGCTCAGTAAGTCCAAAGGTGTAGTTACCATTTCCATCAAATTGCTTTGGTGAAAGTCCACGGAAGTCGCGGATACGAGGAAGTGAGATCGAGAGAAGACGATCAGTGAACTCCCACATACGATCATTGCGCAGTGTGACGTGAGCGCCAATCGGCATACCTTCACGCAACTTGAACTGAGCGATCGACTTACGAGACTTAGTTACTTGTGGCTTCTGTCCGGTGATGATGGTGAGATCGCGGATCGCACCTTCGATCAACTTAGAGTCACGAGCAGCTTCGCCGACACCCATATTCACGATGACCTTGGTCAACGTTGGGATCTGCATAACGTTGCCGTATGAGAAAGTTGCCTTGAGGGCAGGCTTAATCTCGGCAATGTAACGCGCCTTCAGACGTGGCTGAGTTGTTGTAGACATTATTAGATGTCCTTCCCGGTACGACGTGAGATGCGGATGTTCTTACCATCTTCATCTTTACGTGAACCAATACGAGTTGCCTTGCCATCATCGCCGACAAGCTGCACATTTGAGATGTGGATTGAAGATTCGATGGTGAGGATTCCGCCGACTTTTACGCCGCGCTCAGAAGTTGTCTCTTTGGTGTGACGCTTTACGCGGCTAACACCTTCGACTGTGATGCGCTCTGCCTCTTTGTTGACTTCGAGAACGGTGCCTTGGACACCCTTATCTTTGCCAGCAATGACCAGAACGGTATCGCCCTTTTTAATGCTTGCCATTTTTATAGAACCTCCGGCGCTAATGAAATGATCTTCATAAACTTCTTATCGCGGAGTTCACGAGCAACTGGTCCGAAGATACGGGTTCCACGTGGCTCGCCATCAGCCTTCAAGATCACTGCAGCGTTCTCGTCAAACTTGATATATGAACCATCAGGACGACGGTTCTCTTTTACGGTACGAACGATGACAGCCTTAACGACTTCACCCTTCTTAACCTGACCACCAGGGATTGCATCCTTGACGGTACATACGATGATGTCACCGATTCCGGCGTAGCGACGGGATGAGCCTCCGAGTACACGGATGCAGAGAAGTTCCTTTGCACCTGTGTTATCGGCGACGCGAAGTCGCGATTCTTGTTGAATCATTCTTCTATTTCCCCTTACTTAGCCTTCTCGAGGATCTGCACTACACGCCAACGCTTGGTAGCAGATAGCGGACGAGTCTCCATCAAGAGGACGCGATCGCCGATACCGGCTTCGTTCTTCTCATCGTGAGCCTTGAGCTTGTGTGTGCGGACCATGACCTTTGAATAGAGACCGTGCTTGACCTGATCTTGGATCGCAACGACGACGGTCTTATCCATCTTGTCGCTTGTAACGATTCCTTCACGAGTCTTGCGGAAACCGCGTGTCTCTTCTTGTGTGTTCGACATTATGCGGCACCTCCAATTCCTAATTCACGTTCACGCAAAATTGTGTAGATGCGTGCAATCTCTTTACGAACCTGGGTCAAACGACCGTGGCTCTCGAGCTGTCCTGTTGCTGCCTGGAAACGAAGGTTGAATAGCTCTTCCTTCGCCTCGCGTAGCTTGATAGCTAGTTCATCTGTTGAGAGCGCACGAAGCGTCTCAGCTGAAACGATATTTGACATTAGAACTCCTCACGCTTCACTACGCGGCACTTCATTGGCAACTTGTGCATTGCACGAGTCATAGCCTCTGTAGCAATATCTTCTGCAACTCCAGAGATTTCAAACATCACGCGACCTGGCTTGACGTTTGCAATCCACCACTCAGGTGAACCCTTACCGGAACCCATACGAGTTTCAGCAGGCTTCTTAGTAAGTGGACGGTCTGGATAAATATTGATCCATACCTTTCCACCACGCTTGATGTGACGGGTCATTGCAATACGAGCTGCTTCGATCTGACGGTTCGTCACATAAGCAGGTTCTAGAGCTTGGATACCGAAGTCACCGAAGGAGACAACTGTTCCGCCCTTTGACATTCCAGCACGCTTTGGGTGGTGCTGCTTGCGGTGCTTAACCTTGCGAGGAATCAACATTATTCGCTGACCGTCCCTTCAGTTGTGGCTGGTGCTGCAACTTCTGCCGCTACTTCAGCAGCAACTGGAGCTGAGCGATCTGCAACATTAGATGTTGTGACCTCTGCACGAGCGCGCTGTGGGCGAGCTGGTCCACGTGAAGGCTTTGGAGCACGTGCTGCTGCGAGTGCATTTGCTGCACGCTCTGCACGGGATTCAATAACTTCACCCTTGTAGATCCAGACCTTTACGCCAAGACGACCGAAAGTTGTTGCAGCCTCGTAGAAGCCGTAATCGATATCTGCACGAAGTGTGTGAAGAGGTACGCGACCTTCGCGGTAGAACTCTGAGCGAGCAATTTCTGCTCCGCCAAGACGTCCACCACATTGAACACGGATACCTTGTGCGCCAGCCTTAAGAGCTGCCTGCATTGACTTACGCATTGCGCGACGGAAAGAGACACGAGCAGAGAGTTGCTCAGCGATTCCCTGTGCAACAAGTTGCGCATCAATCTCTGGGTTCTTCACTTCGAGAATGTTGAGTTGTACCTGCTTGCCTGTGAGCTTCTCAAGATCCATACGAATGCGATCAGCTTCAGTTCCGCGGCGACCGATAACGATGCCAGGGCGAGCAGTGTGAAGATCGATACGAACACGTTCACGTGTACGTTCGATTTCGATACGTGAAACTCCAGCGCGTTCCATGCCCTTAGACATCATGCGACGGATCTCAATATCTTCTTTTACATAATCTGCGTAGTTCTTCTCAGCAAACCAGCGAGATTTGAACTCAGTGGTAATGCCAAGGCGGAAGCCATGTGGATTTACTTTTTGACCCATTTACTTGGCCTTCCCTTCGCCAGCAGACTTCTTCGCGTTCTTGTGAACATGAGCAGCTTTACGCTGTCCATTCACGCGATATCCGCGATCATCTGAAACAGTTAATGTGATTGTGCTTGAACGCTTCAAGATTGTGAATCCACGGCCTTGAGCACGTGGACGGAAACGCTTCAAAGTAACGCCCTCATCCACTGTTGCTTCAGCGATCCAAAGCTCTGAAGAATCGCGAAGTGCCGGATTCTTCTGCTTTGCATTTGCAACGGCAGAGTTGAGGAGTGTGTAGAGGTCAGCACCGATCTCTTGAGGTGCGAACTTCAAAGTTGTGAGTGCTGTATCGACGCGCTCACCACGGATGATGTTGACGACACGACGAGCCTTCTGTGGTGTGCTGCGGATGTTACGAAGAACAGCCTTTGCAACCAAGACATCGCTCTGGTCAGCCTTTGGCAAGTTACTAGCCACGAGTTGCTCTCCGATCATCCTTGACGTGACCCTTGAAGGTACGAGTTGGAGCAAACTCACCGAGTTTGTGCCCAATCATTGCTTCAGTCACGAATACTGGAACGTGCTTACGTCCATCATGAACGGCGATTGTGTGGCCGATCATTGTAGGAATAATCATTGAACGACGTGACCAAGTCTTGATGACATTCTTGGTGTTCGCATCGTTTTGAACATCGACCTTCTTCTGAAGGTGGCCGTCCACGAATGGACCCTTCTTTAAACTACGTGGCATTTGCAGTCGGCTCCTTATCGCTTCTTGTTCGACTTACGACGGCGGACAATCATGGAATCAGACGCCTTCTTCTTACGAGTACGTCCTTCAGGTTGACCCCAAGGTGAAACTGGGTGACGTCCACCAGAAGTCTTACCTTCACCACCACCGTGTGGGTGGTCGACAGGGTTCATAACAACTCCGCGAACAGTTGGGCGAATACCCAACCAACGCTTACGTCCAGCTTTTCCGTAGTTGATGTTGCTCTGTTCGGCATTGCCGACTTCACCAACAGTTGCACGGCAACGGACATCGACATTACGGATTTCGCCAGAAGGCATACGAAGTTGTGCGTATGGGCCTTCCTTTGCGACGAGCTGAACTGATGCACCAGCTGAGCGAGCAATCTTTGCTCCTCCGCCTGGGCGTAGTTCAATCGCGTGAATGACGGTACCTACTGGAATATTGCGAAGTGGAAGTGAGTTACCTGGCTTGATATCAGCTGATGGGCCGTTCTCGATGGGATCGCCCTGCTTCAACTTATTTGGAGCCAAGATGTAACGCTTCTCGCCATCTGCGTAATGCAAGAGTGCGATACGAGCTGTGCGGTTTGGATCGTATTCGATATGAGCAACCTTTGCCGGAATGCCATCTTTATCGTTACGAGTGAAATCGATTAAACGGTAAGCACGCTTGTGACCGCCACCTTGGTGACGAACTGTGATGCGACCGGTTGCATTACGACCACCCTTTGAGTGAATTGGGCGAACCAATGACTTCTCTGGGGTCGTGCGAGTGAGCTCTGCGAAATCAGGAACGCTTGCACCGCGTTGTCCTGGTGTCGTTGGCTTGAGTTTACGTAGCGCCATTTTTTATCTGTCCTTTTCTTCTTCTAGTCCTGTGTCGAAAGCTTGCGCTTAGGAGACAGGTCCTCCGAAGATGTCGATACGGTCACCGGCAGCAACGTGCACGATCGCACGCTTGGTGTCATTGCGCTTTCCAAAACCAACCTTGGCGCGCATGCGCTTACCTTGGCGATTATGGGTGTTCACGCTGAGCACCTTGACTCCGAATACCTTCTCAACCGCGATCTTGATCTCGGTCTTGTTAGCATCTGGAGCAACAATGAATGTGTACTTGTTCTCGTCGAGAAGTGAATATGACTTCTCTGAGACAACTGGGCGAAGCAGTACGTCGCGATGATCGTTCATTATGCTGAAACCTCTACTTCACTCTCGCGAGCAACAGCTGATGCCACTCTCGCTGGTCCGGCGATAAATTCACGGATCGCGCTCTCTGAGAAGACGACATCATCTGAGACGAGGACGTCGTAAGCATTGAGCTGATCGTTAACGATGAGGTGTGTGTTCTCAGCGTTGCGAAGTGCGCGCCAAGCAAGATCTTCAGAGCGTGAAAGAACAACGAGCACGTTCTTACGATCAGAGAACTGGCGGATTGCAGCAATCGCAGCCTGAGTTGATGGAGTCGATGTAATCGAATCAACAACGTGAATACGATCTTCGCGCTGACGATCAGAGAGGCAACCCTTGAGAGCTGCAGCGATCATCTTTTTAGGTGTGCGTTGGTCATACTTACGTGGAACTGGTCCATGTGAGACACCACCGTGACGCTGAAGTGGAGCACGGACAGAGCCCTGACGAGCGCGACCGGTTCCCTTCTGCTTGAAAGGCTTCTTACCTGTACCACTTACTTCACCACGGTTCTTAGTCTTCGCTGTACCAGCGCGTGCAGCAGCAAGCTGTGCAACAACTACTTGGTGGATAAGTGGGACATTAGCTTGAACGTCGAAGAGCTCAGATGGCAGATCAACTGATCCAACCTTCTTGCCTTCTGCGCTCTTA
>Ga0304729_1001872_pt1 | contig 13213 bp, 13 predicted proteins | sample C_131016_MF_Meta_FD_190475 | JGI IMG/M metagenome (GOLD analysis project Ga0304729, IMG submission 190475) | Freshwater microbial communities from Lake Croche, Canada to study carbon cycling - C_131016_MF_MetaG (v2) (version 2) | ecosystem: Environmental > Aquatic > Freshwater > Lake | place... | reverse complement strand
AGGGCAACCTATCGAGGGTTCAAATCCCTCATCCTCCGCCCAATTAAGTTATTCGCTGGTCCGGACATCCTCCGCCAGTTGTTGCACCTGTTATGTGAGAACCATTTGACTGGCTATTTTAGCCGTTGAGGGCTTTCACTTCATCAGTGTAAGAACCTGCCCATGATTGATATGAGGAGCTCGCGGCAATAATTGCCTTGTTAGCTTTAGTCATTAATTTTGAATCATTTTTATTTATTGCAGTTTTAACCATGCCAACGGCCGATTCATAAGCAGTTAATGACTTTTTCAGAAGTGCGTCAGACTTAGGAAATCCGACTGAAGGTGTGAGTGCCTTCATTTTTCCAATTGCGGCAAGGAGCAAATCGCTTTTCTTTGAGGCATTCGCCTTGTAGGTAGAGAATTTTTTGCCAAATGAAAAGGTTGGTGGATTTGAAACGGCAGCAGCCCATTCAGTTGCTGCTTTCCCAAATTCGACGGAAAGTTTGGAAATTGCGGTCGAATAATCAACATCTGCTTGAGTCGCTGCTGCATGTGCCGGAACTAATGCGACCGTTGATAGAGAAAGGCCGAAGGTAAGAGCTACAGCAAATAATTTAATCCTAGAAGTTTTCATTTTAAAGACCTTTCATCCTGCTGGGTTGGTAGCGAAAAGTTCGATTTAGGCTACTCCCAGCACTCCCTTATATCTATCCCCCCAGGAGGATTCGCATAGCGGCCGAGTGCGCACGCTTGGAAAGCGTGTATAGGGCAACCTATCGAGGGTTCAAATCCCTCATCCTCCGCCACGATCTAATTAACCTGGAACCACTGCCCAATTAAGTTATTCGCTGGTCCGGACATCCTCCGCCACGATCTAATTAACCTGGAACCACTGCCCAATTAAGTTATTCGCTGGTCCGGACATCCTCCGCCAGCTTTCACCTTTTCCTTGAGGTGTATACCACTCGAAGCTCTCGTAGGATGTTAAAAATTGACTCTGGCTCAAATCTAAGGAAGTTAACGAAAGTATTTCGCAATTTGGCATTCGTTATAAATGCCAAGTAATCCGCATAGGCAATTCTAAGGAGGCGCCTATTCCAAATATTTGGTTGCTTTTGATAAAAAAACATTGCCCTGCCAAATTTGTCGAAATTACTTTTCTCTATTGAACTCTTCGCATCTTTTGGAATGTAAATTTTGAATTGTTCCAAATAGGTTATTTGCTCTATGAGAGGGTATTGCCACCCGTTTGAATTAACTTTTTCAACAAATTGTTTCCAATCAATTTGACCATTTTTAATTAGGAGGGTCGCATCTAATATCCATCGCGTTGAGGGGACGGGGTTCCAGCCGGACCCATGAACAATCGTGTGAATCAAATTATCGGTGTCACTAAGTAATTTGAATTCCTTTTTGCCGATATTGATGGATTGGAAACGCAAATCCTCGTAATAATTTGGGTTCTTAGAATATTCATAGAGACCCCAATTCAAGTCAATTGAAATATCATCTCTTACAAAAGGTGCACTTTTGCGAAATTTTAAAACGTAATTTAGGGAATAGACGCTGTCCAGCTTAAAGCCGGCGTCTAATAGATAATCAACCGCTCTTCTCCGCTCATTTGGATTAACTAATATGTCAACGTCATCGCAGGGGCGAGTTCTGGGATCAGAGGAATAAACCGAATGCTGAAGAGCGACACCTTTTAAGAGGGCAAAATCTGGGAATCCGCTTTCAATGTGAGACAAGAATTCGACATTTCCTTTTTGAAAAACAGTTTGTGACCACCAGCTTTTGAAATAGGTTCCTCGAAGTATGTAGTTATCCCGAGGTTCAATTTTTAAATCTAGCAATCTCCGATACAAATATGGAATATATCGAATTGACCCACCATCGACGATATCTACTGTGTATTTCTCTTCCCATTCTCGCAAATACTTTTCAACCTCAGAATCGGGGGCTAGACATATTTTGAGGATAGGTGTTAAACGCTCATCCGCTTTCCAAAAAACTTTAGGCATCTTTAGATTTCCTGCCCTTTAGATTGCTTGCAATTAATTCAAAAAGTTCACGCTTGGATACTTCAGCGTGACTCATATTTGAATCATGAATTCTTCGATACCCAACCACATCTTGGATCTTGTGCATGTGCAGGCCTGCGATTTTCGAATTCACAATCCACCGATTCCATGAGTGATTATCTTGATCAGGCAGGCCATATTTATGAAAAGTTTCACGAGGAATAAGTGAGTTCAAAACCGTTGCAGAATGAATTGGTTTTCCGGTGTGCGCAAAATTCTTCGCATCTAAATTTTCATCCACCCGGTTTAAAAAGTTCACGTTCTGCCCATAAATTAGATCTGCGCCTGAAACCTGATGGCCGGCTAGGAGATCTGCCAGCGCGCCTTTCTCGAGCACATCATCACCATCCAAAAATTTTATAAATGGGGATTGCGTGATTGAAACCCCTAAATTCCTAGATTCACCGACTAGCCCCGCCGTCTGCACAAAGAATGGGATCCCGTATCTTTCTGATATCGATTGGGTCGCATCCACTGACCCGTTATCAACAACAATGAGTTCGGCAGGATGTCTAGTTTGACTCAGTGCCGAGTTGATGGCCTCATCTAGATACTTTTCAGAATTGAATGTCGTGATGATCAAGGCTATGGACATTTTGGTCTTCACATTAGCCTCTCAAGAATTCTTTCTATTTTCCTAATTACCGCAGGGCGAGTCAAATGATCTTCATATATTTTCAATATTTTGCTCGTATGTTGATCAAATGACTCTTGATCCAAATTACTGTGAAATGAATAAATGTATTCAGAGATTGATTTAAAATTTTCAAAGGGAACCCAAACTCCAATATCTTTCCAAGATATGTCATCTTCAAATGGCAAGAATTGATTAGTATCAACCATGATTGGTATCCGACCAATTGCTAGGGTTTCGAAAAGTCGAATCGAATAGTTGCCGCAACCACGAATTGTTAAGACATAATGTGTATCACGCATAGACTTAACGTAATCTTGCAAATTATTTTTCTGAAAGCCTTCCGTATAATGGTGAAAGTACCGGTCATGAATCATAAAATTAGAATTAATGCGCAGATCGCTCTCGATTAGTTCAATCGCCTTTTTTCGCAGGACAGTTCCGATACTTGGTGGTGTTGGAAAAACCATGGAAGCGATAAGTCCGTTTGCGGGGACCAATCCCTTTACTACTTTCTTATCCGTGATGGGTCTTGCAACAACCGCCCAGCCCATGAAACTCACCTTCGGAATAGGTTCCCATCCGAGTGCGGCAACATTCCGAGCGGATTCTCTAAAGTTGTCGACCCGAGTCGGGATAATGAATTCATCAACATATTCAAAATTTCTACTCATGGAATTTCGAAAAACAATTGGGTTTCCAGATAAAAATTCTGAAATTGGATGGTCATTATCGTGAGCAAAGTAAAAAATGGTCCGTTTTCCTTCTGTATTTTCTCGATCTATAAATTTCTGAACCTCGTTTAATCGCTCTGGGCTATTTGCATAACTTGCTAGCTCAAAAGGAAAGAAGGTAAATTTTGAGAGCACCGCTGAATTTGATGAAAAGGCCTCATGGATGAAACTTGGTTTGCCTGAATCTAGGTCAGCTTTCATTTTCGGTTTAATTCTCTTTTCATAATCTTGATTCAATTAAATTGAAGGCCTCTTGCAAATTAGGAGTTAGCTCAAGTTGGAATACTGGGATTTCTTCAATCATCTCGCGCAAAGTCTTGATTGTTGCGAGCGTGGCACCGTTGAGAAAAAGGGTTGAAGCTACAAGTTTTTTAAATGCCTCATCTTTTGATATTTCATGTAACCGAGTTTCGTTTCCTATAAAAGGTATTAAGACTTCCTTCACCCTCATTTTGGAGCGAAATACCTCTCCAACATCTGGCGAGATTTCAAATACTTGCTTTTGGTCGTATCTGCCTATTTCGCGAAAATTCTCACGCGCCAATTGCAAGGCTGGGCTTGTTTCTGATAATTTAAAATGCCTATAAAGAGAATAAAAAGTGGCGACTTGATCTCTTCCGACAGTTAAAAAATCATCCCCTAGTGTCTGCATTCCTTGTGAAACGCAGTACGCCATTAGTGAAGATTTTCCAGATCCGCCCTTGTTCGCCAAGAAAACACCGTTATCGTTTCTACCCACAACAGCGCCATGCATATTGACGAAGTTAAGGGAATTTAGTATTTGCTTTAAATAGTAAAGATTAAAGGCTGCTATTGAATCTGAAAGTTGGCGAAGTGCCGGAGCAATCAAGAAAAATTTTCGACTTTCCTTGTCAAAAATTTCGATAGAACCATTTTGGGTATTGTTTAGGAAGCTAATTTCACTATTTTGAAAATGTCCATACTTGATCGCCATTAATTTGGATTTGTCCGGAATTTCCTCACTTGGGATTAAATAAACTTTGAAGTGTGGGTTCCTGGGATTCTCAGCTGGTTGTCGCAAATAACTTATGAATTCTGAAATATATTCAGGTCGCGATGAATATACCGAAATTTCGTGACTACCGGCAGATATTCCAGATGAGTACAAATTTGGGTTTTCAGTTATTTCACTTAAAGAGTCAATCAGTTCCCGATATTCTTTGGTGGCAGCCGCGGGAAAATCCATCAGTTAACATCTTTTTTCAATTCAGGCCAGCCCTGCCAATCAACTTCATGAATTGGATCGCCCATTAACAGCTCTTCCATGTCGGTGAATTTCATCCCGACTATTTCAAATTCATTTTCGGGATATTCATCCAGTGGATCTTCCACAAATAATATTTCTTCCTTAACAAAGGCTTTGATATTTTGAATTTCTGTGTCCGTGAAATCTTGACTTTCTTCTTCAATTTTCTTCCATAATTCACCACCAATTTGGGTGAGCGAATAATAGGCACCGGTATTTATGTGAATAACGATCACCATGTCGTCAATTGTGTCACTCATAATAAATGGTGATTTCTGTACGACGAAGGACTTGTTAGGCATACCTTATTATATCGGATATTAAATCTTGATTTTTAATTACTTGATTTATTAAATCTCCAGGCCAATGTATTTGGTTTCTAAGAATTCGTGAATTCCAACGAAGCCACCTTCACGCCCAAGTCCACTCTGCTTCACGCCACCAAATGGTGCGGCGGGATCTGAAATAACACCACGGTTAATCGCGACCATTCCGGCTTCTAAAGCTTCTGCGGTACGAATGGCGCGCTTTAAGTCCGATGTATATACATAACTAATTAGTCCGTACTCGGTGTCATTTGCAAGTGCAATTGCTTCCTCATCCGTATCAAAGGTGACGATTGGTGCGACTGGACCAAAGACTTCATTATTAAGAATCGGATTATCTTTCTTCACTGAAATAACGGTTGCTGGGTAGAAAGCGCCAGCACCATCAAGTATTTTACCACCGAGCTTTAGTTCCCCGCCAGCAGCAACGGCGGCATCAACTAGTTCTGCAATTTTATTACGCTCTTTGAGCGAAACACTTGCGCCGAGTTGGGCACCGGCATCTAAACCTGGTGCAACTTTTAGTGCGCCCATTGCGGTCGTAAATTTTGTCGTGAATTCTGCCGCAACTTTATTTGCGACAATGAAACGATTTGCTGCAGTGCAGGCCGCGCCACCATTGCGCATTTTTGCAATCATGGCACCGGCAACTGCTTGATCAATATCGGCATCATCCAGCACGACGAATGGCGCATTTCCACCGAGCTCCATTGATGTCCGAAGTACAAGATCGGCGGACTCTTTTAGCAAGGTGCGGCCAACATCAGTTGAGCCAGTGAAAGAAAGATTTCGTACTCGTGGGTCGTGCAACATTTTTGAAATCATGGCACCGGTTTTTGAAGGTAGAACTAAATTGATAACGCCTTTTGGTAGCCCAGCACGGTGCAAAATATCTACGATCCAAAGTGCGGTCAGTGGAGTTTCCGTCGCTGGCTTTAAAATCATTGTGCAACCGGCAGCAATTGCTGGGCCAATTTTGCGAGTTGCCATTGCGGCCGGGAAATTCCAAGGAGTTATAAGTAAGGAAACACCGATTGGTTGATGAGTTACCAAGATTCGCTTATCGCCAGAAGGGGATGACCTGAAGTCGCCAGGTGTGCGGACCGCCTCTTCAGCGAACCAACGGAAAAATTCGGCGGCATAAGCGATTTCACCTTTGGCATCTGTAAATACTTTGCCATTCTCCATTGAAACGATCTTGGCGAGGTGATCGCTTTCGGCGACCATAATTTCAAATGCTTTACGCAATATTTCACTACGCACTCGTGGTGCGGTTTTGGCCCACGAAGGAAAAGCGCGATGAGCTGCTGAAATGGCTGCTTCACATTCGCTATCGCCAGCCGTTGCTACCTCGCAGATAGTCGATCCGGTGCTCGGATCTATTACAGGGATAGTTCCGTTGCCGCTGACCCAGGCGCCATCGATATAAAGGTCCGTTTTCAATTCCATGAAGCAAGCATACGCCCGCAAATAGACGTAAAATCAGGGTTCGCGGAACGCGGTTGCTGGCAAGCAACGCGCATATAAAGAGAAGAGTGTGTTGTGCCTAAATCTTGGACCGATGGTGCTCCAGAACCGATGGTTCTTCAAGACCATGCACACTTGAAAGACCCTTTTTCATATAAGTTAAAAAAGGCTTTTCTTGGTAATCCGCTAAACCGCCATTCACTTTCACATCAACGTTTGAGTAAGCGATTTGCACTCGGCATTCTTTCATCCGACTGTATTTCATCATCTGCGTATGGCAGCGAACAGATTTTGATTGCACTGCTTCCAGCATTTGGCCTTGCTGCATTCCATCTTTTAATGCCGATGACTGCAATCGTTCTTGCAGTTTTAGTAATTGTTACTTTCTCTTATCGCGAAGTTGTCCAGATCTATACCAAGTCTGGTGGTGCCTATGTTGTCTCGCGGGATAATTTAAGTGCGCTCTTCTCGCAAATTGCTGCCGTTGCACTGATGCTTGATTACATCGTTACGGTCGCAATTCAATCTTCTGCGGGTATCGATGCCATAATTTCTACTTTTAATTCGCTTGTGCATTACAAGCTTTGGATGACCGTTGCTGTTATCGCTATCTTGACATTTGGTAATTTGCGCGGCGTAAAAGAAGCTGGCGCGGCTTTTGCGCTTCCAACTTACTTATTCGTTTTCTCATTACTTGTTGTATTTGGAATGGGTATCTACCGCTCGGTTACTGGAACCTTGACTAAATTTGATCCGCATTCTTTGAATGGCGCGGTTCAGATTGGTCATGCAAAGGGCCTGCTTAATTTTGCCGCCATATTTATCTTGATGCGTGCCTTTGCAAATGGTGGTTCGTCACTTACTGGTCTAGAGGCAATTTCAGATGGAGTTGCACTATTTAAGGCTCCTGAAGGCGTGAATGCGCGAAAGACCCTTCTGATCATGAGCGGAATTCTTGGAACTCTTGTTTTCGGTGTTTCATGGTTCGCACACGCAACTTATTCAACACCTTACACAGCTGGCTCTCCGACTGTTATTTCACAAATTGCAAAAGCAACGCTTGGAAGCGGAACGTTTGGCTCTATCTTCTTCTATGTTGTGCAAGCCGCAACAATGCTAATTCTCATTACCGGCGCTAACACCGCATATAGCGGATTTCCGTATCTGGTTAACTTTGTAGCTAATGATGGCTTTTTACCGCGTCAATTAACTAAGCGCGGTCACCGCCTTGCTTTCTCAAACGGAATTATTCTCCTTGCTTCTGCCGCAACTGTTCTAGTTATTGTTACTAGGGCATCGGTTGACCACTTGGTTGCTTATTATGCACTCGGTGTTTTCACGGGGTTCACTTTGGTTGGATTTGGAATGGCAAAGCGTGCACTAACAAATAAGGGTGCGGGCTGGCGTTATCGTTACGTAATTAACACACTATCTGGCGTTGTTTCGCTAGTGATTGTAATTATTTTTGCTGTTGTTAAATTTACCGAAGGTGCCTGGGTAATTATCGTAATCACACCAATTCTTGTTACCCTGCTTCTGCGATTAAATCGCCAGTATCGTCGCGAACAAACTGCCCTTCGAGTTAATGCTAAAGAATCTCGGGCAACTTCAATTCCGCGGCACGATGTAACAGTTCTGGTAGATAGCGTTGACCTGGCAACTGTTGGCGCAATTCGTTATGCACGAAGCCTTAACCCGCGACATTTAAGCGCCGTTCACTTTGTAATTGATGATCAGCGTGGTGAAACGATCTCAGCAGAATGGGCCGCAAATCCTGGCTTATCTGATGTTGAATTAGAACTAATTGATTGTCCAGATCGCAGATTGCCAAATGCCGCAGTCGATTATGCGATTCGTGCGACTTCGGCCTCCGATATTGAACTAACTCTTTTATTGCCTCGACGTTCGTACTCGCGTTTCCTCGGCAAGGTATTGCACGATCAAACTGCAGACACGATCGCCGCACCAATCTCCCAACTATCTAATGTGGTTGCAACAATTATTCCATTCGATGTCGAAGGAATTATTTCGGGTGAAAGTATTTTGAAGCCTTCGCATGTCGAAGTTAAAAAGAGTGCGCCTGCTGTAGTTAAAGAAGCTGCACCGGTAATTAGCGTTGCACTAAATAATGATCCACAAGTCATAAGCCATTACAACGAAAGTATTCTGCCGATTGCTAAAGCAACTTGGCGCAAGCGTGCGCATGTTCGTGGACATGTAACTTCCATTCGAACTGCGCCATCTGGTGGTGCGCCACGTGTTGATGTTGAGGTTTGGGACGCTACTGGCGGAATCACGCTGCAATTCTTAGGGCGTCGTGAAATTGCTGGACTTGATGTGGGCGCGACCATTTGTGCTGAAGGTATGGTTGGCGAAAATGAAGGTTCACTAACGATTCTGAATCCTTCATATGAGATCGTCATTTAACTTCAATGGGACTGGCGTTCAAGACTTACGCAATCAGTGATCTCGGTTTACACCGAGATGGCAATGAAGATTCTGCTCTTGCCGCACCAAAAATAGTTGCGGTTGCCGATGGCATGGGCGGCCATGCCGGTGGCGAAGTCGCCTCAAAAATCGCAATTCTGGCGCTGGCTGATCTGGAACCCTTTCTCAGTGATGCAAATATCGATTCTGATTCGCGAGAAGATTTATTACTAAATATTTCTTATGAAATTGATAAACAAATTTCAGAGCGTTCTAAGGCAGAGCCAGAACTATCAGGCATGGGAACTACGCTCACCGCACTGCATTTGGCCGAAGACTCAGTTGAATTGCTGCACATTGGTGACTCCCGCTGTTATTCATACAAGGATGGGAAATTTAGCCAACTCAGTTATGACCACACCGTTATGCAGGAGCTGTTGGATCAAGGGCGGTTAACCCCCGAGGAAGTAATTAATCATCCACAGCGTTCGCTCTTGACCCAAGCACTGATGGGTGATTCTGGCATAGACCCAGCGCTCCTAATTTTCCCAGCCAAAATAGGTGACAACTTTTTACTGTGCAGCGATGGGTTAACTGTTGTGTTGTCAGATCAGGAAATTACTAAATTAATTAAGAAAAATTCTGGTGCGGCACTGGTGAACGCTCTGGTTGAAGCTGTTAAAGAAAAAGGTGCGCCAGATAACGTAACAGTATTGTGGGTTGAAGTTGTAGAAAGTTCTGAAGCAACAACGAAAATTTTAATAGGTGCGGCAGATGAATAAATTATTTGGCGCGCGCTATCGCATTGGAGAAATGATTGGCACCGGCGGAATGGCTGATGTTTACATCGGAGAAGACTCTAGGTTGTCGCGAAAAGTTGCCGTAAAAGTCTTGCGTAGCGATCTTGCGCGCGATCCTTCTTTCTTGGCGCGGTTTCGCAAAGAGGCACTGGCTGCGGCTGGCTTAAATCACCCCGGCATAGTTGCCGTGTATGACTCTGGTGAAGATGGTGCTAATTCATACATTGTTATGGAACTCGTAAAAGGTGAAACGTTACGTGAAGTATTACGAAGTGGTAAACCACTACCGACCGAACGTGCGCTTGAAATTATTTCTGGAGTTTTAGAAGCACTAACTTATTCGCACGAAAATGGAATCATCCATCGCGATATTAAGCCTGGAAACATCATGTTGACCGAAGGCGGCGATGTAAAGGTAATGGATTTTGGAATTGCACGTGCGATGGATGACATCGGCGCAACAATGACAAATACTTGGAACGTTGTTGGAACTGCTCAGTACTTATCTCCCGAGCAAGCAACGGGCGAGAATTCAGATTTACGAAGTGATATTTATTCAGTTGGTTGCTTATTGTTTGAACTTCTAACTGGTCGCCCACCATTTACTGGTGACACCCCAATTGCGATTGCCTACCAACATGTTTCGGCACATCTGCCGGTTGCATCTGAGATCAACACAGATCTCGATTCAAATATCGATACCTTGCTTTCAATTGCCCTCGCAAAGAACCCGGCTGATCGCTACCAAAGCGCCGAAGCTATGTTGGCGGATGTTCTTCGAGTTATGAAGGGGCAAGCAGTAACAACCAAGATTAAGAAGATAGTTCCAAGGCGAAGGTTCTTGGTGCTTGGTGGTGGAGCACTAACGCTTGTTTTATTAGTTGCTCTGGCTTTCTCTTTGAAATCTCCAACTGTGACTTCTAACTTTCAGGTGCCGAACGTTGTTGGCTTAACCGAGCAACAAGCGCGCGACATCCTGGGTGATTACACAATAACAGTGCAACATGCGCCGGATTCTAGAATTCCGAAAGATCGCATCGCCTCCCAACTTCCACTTGCAACCACAAAGGTGCAGCGCGGAAGCAGTGTCACACTTACCGTTTCTGATGGCCCAGGAAATACAACGGTGCCGATTGATTTGGTTGGGATGACACTAAGTGATGCTCGTAACTCACTTACTGCCGCTGGTTTACTTGTTACTCAAACAGTTCCGGTTGATTCAAATTCGGCACCTGGCGTTATATTAAAAGTTACACCAGATCCTGGTTCGATAATTCCTGCTGGTAGTGGCGTAATTTTGCAGATCGCCAGCGGAAGTTTGCAAGTCCCACAACTTGTTGGACTATCCGAGATTGAAGCACAGACAATTCTTACCCAAGCTGGATTTTTAGTGAAACCTATTTTTGGGACCGATGCTGGTCAACCTAACGGCGTTGTACTTGCGCAAGCGCCAACATCTGGAACAACTCAGACGATTGGATCGTCAGTAACAATTACAATTAATAAAATAAATTAGGACTGAATAACCACCGGTGAAAGTCCGATACTTCGTTTGCGAGCGCCCAGATCACCACATGCAACCAACCAATTGCCTAACATCTGGTGACCATGTTCGGTTAAAACAGATTCTGGGTGGAATTGCACGCCAGAAATTGGAAGTGTTTTATGTTGAATTGCCATAACAACGCCAGAATCAGTTTGGCCAACAATTTCTAATTCATCTGAAATTGAATCAGTTTCGATCGCCAGCGAGTGGTATCTGGTTGCGGTAAATGGATTTGGGATATCAGTCAATACGCCGTGACCATTGTGATGAACGATTGAAACTTTTCCATGAAGAAGTTCTGGTGCTCTTGAAACTGTTGCACCGAATGCCACGCCGATCGCTTGGTGACCGAGACAAACCCCAAAGAGTGGGATCTTCTTCTCGGCACAATGCTTAACCATTGCAATACTTACACCGGCAGCTTCTGGAGTTCCTGGTCCGGGTGAAACTAAAACGCCATCGAAGTTTTCCGCCATCTCAACCCTGACTTCGTCATTACGAAGCACGGTGCACTCAGCGCCAAGTTGGCCGAGGTATTGGACCAGGTTGAAGACAAAGGAGTCATAGTTATCTATGACCAGAATCTTGGCTGGCGCCGGCTGTGCATTTGAGGTCTTATCCACTGTCATATTGTGGTGTAACCTCTGCTCATGCCTAAATCAAGAATGCGTAAGAAGGAAAAACCATTCGTATCGGAAGCCGTGGCGCACGAACAGGCCGCGCCTGAGGAGAGCCCAAAGTGGCTCGCCCCGCTCATGGTCGCTGGATTCATCATTGGCCTGCTTTGGATCGTGGTCTTCTACATCAGCACCACCAAGTACCCAATCCCTCACATTGGGGCCTGGAATATGGTCGTGGGCTTCGGATTCATCGCATTTGGATTTAGCCTCGCCACGCGTTGGCGGTAAAAGGCGTTAAATAACACGCTTGTAATTCTCCACACCGTGGATAACCTCTGGGGATAAGTTCCTAGGACAAGTTAGGCTAATTCTCAGAAAACTCCCAGATAGTAGGAGAATCCTCCTACTCATGAACACACTGAAAGAGAAGCCAGCAGCAAGCATGACCGACCAGGTTAATACGCAACGAATTTTGGTTGTTGATGACGAATCCAGCATTAGTGAATTAATTGCGACCAGTCTGCGCTTTGTTGGTTTTGATGTTCGAACCGCGGCCAGTGGATCCGAAGCGCTAACTATCGCCGAAGAATTTAAACCACATGCGCTAATCCTCGATGTCATGTTGCCAGATCAAAATGGTTTCGAAGTTTGTCGCCAACTTCGCCAAGATGGACATCATGTTGGGGTTCTATTTTTAACTGCAAAAGATAGCGTTGAAGACAAGATCACCGGATTAACTATTGGTGGCGATGACTATGTGACAAAGCCATTTAGCCTCGAAGAGCTGGTTGCTCGCTTGCGCTCGCTGCTTCGCCGTACTGGCGCTGTTCAAATTGAAGTTGATGATGAGAAGGTTCGCTTTGCAGATCTAGAACTAGATGAAGCAACTCATGAAGTTCGCCGCGCTGGAAATTTAATTGAACTCTCCCCAACTGAATTCTTGCTGCTTCGCTATTTAATGATCAATGCTGAAAGAGTTGTCAGCAAATCTCAAATACTTGATCATGTGTGGCAATACGACTTCCGTGGTGATGCTGGAATTGTCGAAACTTACATTTCATACCTGCGCAAGAAGATCGATATCTACGAACCTGCGCTCATTCACACCGTACGAGGTGTGGGGTATCGGATGCGCCTTCCCGCACAAAAGTAATTCCGAAGTAAACTCCTTAAATGAAATTCGGGATAGCAAGTTGGTCACTGCGTAATCGCTTGATTATTGTGACTCTTGCTCTAACCGGAATCGCAATCCTGGCTTCAGATCTCGCCGCAAATAGCGCGCTTCGAGGTTTCCTAATTAAGCAAGCTGATACCCAATTATTGTCTGTA
>Ga0304729_1001870_pt1 | contig 13222 bp, 14 predicted proteins | sample C_131016_MF_Meta_FD_190475 | JGI IMG/M metagenome (GOLD analysis project Ga0304729, IMG submission 190475) | Freshwater microbial communities from Lake Croche, Canada to study carbon cycling - C_131016_MF_MetaG (v2) (version 2) | ecosystem: Environmental > Aquatic > Freshwater > Lake | place... | reverse complement strand
TCGGGTTTTCACTGCTTTGGCTAATTCAATTCGTTGATTCCTGACGTCGAACTCAAGATTTAGTCGCTCACTCAGTTCATGTGTTTCTTTAGACCAAGCAGCTCTAGTAAGTTTTTTGTATTCGTCGGGAGAGACGATTTCAGAGTCTTCAGTTGTTTTCATATATGAAATCATCTACTTTTCTCTCTTGTATGTCAATAGCAAATCCTTCGCCTTGATTATTGCGATATTTTGGGCTCTTTCGCCACCACTTTTTAGCTTGTTGTAACAGCCCAATAGAACAACAGAGTCTTTATCAAAGGCAAAGAACACTCTAATAAGAATTCGTTTAGATCTAATACCCGATAAATCCGAAGCCCCCGCTGCTCTTAGTGCTGACTTGAAACTTTGACCTATCCGGAACTCCCATAAGCCATCACCTAAGGGTTTCAACCAATTGCCGTTAGCCAAACTCATACCTTGTTCCAAAAGCAACCTGTCAACTAGAGCCTCCACTATTGCCATAACCTCTGGAGTGAGTCGCCTTATTTGATTGACATACTCTCGCGTGTAAATCGGTCGAAGATGAGGAGGCATTGAAACAGAGTAGGCAAACAAGATTGAGCCTGCCGAAGTTATCCCCAAGCCTCTGGCAAACTAACACCATGACCGAACTCTATGAACTTATCCAAACAGCTCACCAACTTAGATCCCCTGGTGGCTGTCCTTGGGATGCTGAACAAACCCATGAATCTCTAGTTCAATACCTGTTAGAAGAAACCTATGAACTTATAGACGCCATAGAGTCAGGTAACCGTAAAGAAGTTCTTGAAGAACTAGGGGATGTTCTTTACCAAGTTATTTTTCACAGTGACCTCGCTTCAGAAGGAACACTTGGTGAAGCTTTCAACATCGAAGATGTTGCTAAGTTCATGAACGACAAAATGAAGGGAAGACACCCTCACGTCTTTGGAACCCCTGAAGAACTAGAGCAGTTCAAAGCTGAAACCGGTGATGATGTAATGCTCAACTGGGATAACCACAAAAAGAAAGAGAAGCCTGAAAGAGCTTCAGTTCTAGATGGTATTCCTCAAGCACTACCTGCTTTAGCCCTAGCTAATAAAGTGATCGGTAAAGCCCAGAAAATAGGCCTATTAGAAGAAGCAGTTGAATCACCTATAGCCCTAGAAGACGAAGAACAACTAGGAGCACTCCTTCTTGCCATAGTTCAAGCAGCTAAAGCCAACAACCTGGACTCTGAAAGAGCCCTAAGAACCGCAGTCAGAGACCTCCAAGACGACATCAGAAAAGCAGAAGTCCTAGAAGCCTCAGATGCTGGGGTTATTGGGGTTGAAGAGTAAAAAGCTTTTCGGATCGACACGGCCCAAGATCCCTGAAAAGTCAGTGGGATCATATACGATCCTCTTAGGAGAGTCATGGCTAATAAGAAAACTGCAGGAACTGTCGCTGAGCTATTTGCAGGCGTAGGTGGTTTTCGCATTGGTCTAGAAAAAGCTGGATTCGAGACTATCTTCTCAAATCAGTGGGAGCCTTCCACAAAGACCCAGCACGCATCAAGTGTGTATGTAGCTAACTTTGGTGAAGAAGGCCACTCGAACGAAGACATTCAAGTCGTAGTCGACAGGGTTGCAGCCGGAAAATCAAAAGAAATTCCTAAAGTTGATTTAGTCGTTGGTGGCTTTCCTTGCCAGGACTATTCAGTAGCAAAGTCTCTTAATTCTTCTAAGGGCCTTGAAGGTAAAAAAGGTGTCCTTTGGTGGTCAATTTACAAACTTGTTGCTCACCACAAGCCTAAATTTGTCTTTCTAGAAAACGTCGATCGACTTTTGAAATCACCTGCGTCTCAACGTGGCCGTGACTTCGCAATCATGTTGCGAACCTTAGGTGATCTTGGTTACACAATCGAATGGCGTCTGATGAACGCCGCGGAAGAAGGATTCCCGCAACGCAGAATCAGAGTTTTCATTATTGCAACTCGAAATGACTTAGCTAAATGGAATAAGGCAAAACCAGAAGACTACATGTTCAAAACTGGCGTTTTAGCTCGCGCCTTCAAGTTCGGTGCTGTTAAAGTTTCAGAGCCATTTGAGTTAGACATCGACCCAGCAGTTATTACTGAGAATTTCAATAAGTCAGGAAAAAGCAGTCCCTTCCTTGACACTGGCGTGTATCGTGATGGAAAAGTTTGGACAGCAAAGACTAAGTCAGAGTATTCAGGTAAGAAGGTTGCTTTAGGGGACATCCTTGTAGATTCCAAGGATGTACCAAAAGAGTATTGGGTAGAGAAAGACCGAATCGCCGAATGGGAGTACCTAAAAGGCGCTAAGTCCATTCCACGAACCGATAAGAGTGGTTACGAGTATTTCTACTCAGAAGGAAAGATGGCCTTTCCTGATTCATTAGATAAGCCAAGCCGTACAATCCTTACCGGTGAAGGGGGAACAACTCCTTCGCGTTTCAAGCACATCATAAAAGTAGGGGATTCATTCAGAAGACTTCTTCCAGTCGAGCTTGAAAGGCTAAATGGTTTTCCAGACAATTGGACTGCAACAGGTTCCAATGGCGAAGAAATTGGTGACATTCGAAGAGCGTTCTTTATGGGAAATGCTCTTGTTATTGGCCTGGTTGAGCAGGTCGGAAAAATACTTTCTAACGATCTGATGCAATCAAATTTTGCAACTTCTAAAGAAAATTCAAAAGGACTGTATGGCAAAATTAAGGCGATTTTTAGGATTATGTTTGGCGGTTTGCTCAGGAAATAAAAATATAAAAACTGATTAGTTACGCTTCAAGTAGCTAGGCGTTTAACTCTTCCATGTTTTTTTCCTTCAGAGACGTACTCTTCAATTACAAAAGTCCTCGGAGCTTCTAGCCCAATTATCAACAGAGGCACTGATATAAGATCTCTCATAGGAATCAGTTTTGCAAGATAATCGCTATAACTGGCGACCGTCGAGTCAAAGTTTCCAGTTTTCTTAAATTCATCTGTGGCAGTAATAACTATTCCAACTGAAGTTTGAATGTCCTTATCAATGTGGTTGAGCTCGCTTGCTATGACTGGTTTGACCAAGTTCCATGCTGCTGACCCGCCATTGTTGAAGGCAACCTCAATAGAAATGCCGCCATCAATACTTCTAGACTTATCGTGGACATCTAAATCTTGGATTTGAACTTTTTTAGCAAAATCAAGTCTCCATTCATTTACTCCGTATTCGGAGTCCCCAAATATTCGACTTTCTTTTATCCAAGAATCAGGTATTTTTTCAGCATCTTTCTGGGGGATTGCGCCTAATCCATCTGAAATCAATTGGTTTAGAGTTTTTGAAATACTCTTGGTCTGTTTAAGTTTTCCGTTGCTGCCACGTTTGCCTTCATAGTTAGTTTGGAAATGATGAATAAGGGATTCATCCGTAATGCCTTCGATAACGTTCTTAACTTGATTCCACAGGGGATAAAGCTCGGGCACGTTATTCATAATCGCTTCAGCATGGCGGTGTGAGTGAAGTCTGAAGTCCATTTCCCCTGCTTTCTTAATAACCATGATAAACCGGTTGCGTAGCATTATGTGATTCTCTGCCAAACTAGACCTATGGCTAAAGAGATAAACCCACCTAGAGGTATGAGGGACTTCCTGCCTGCTGAGAAGGCTAAGCGGGAACGAGTTCTTGGGGTTATTAGAGGGGTTTTCTCTTCCTATGGGTTCCAGGAGGTTGAGACTCCTGCTTTAGAGAACTTGGACAGATTAACTTCAGGCCAGGGTGGGGACAACGAGAAGCTTGCCTATCGGGTTATGAAGCGTGGAGCTGAACTTGATAGTGCTATTGAATCTTTGGCTTCAGCTGATGATTTGGCTGACCTTGGACTTCGTTTTGATCTGACTGTTCCTCTGACTAGGTTTTATGCATCTAACAGATCTTCTTTACCGACTGTTTTCAAAGCTATTCAGATGGGTCCGGTTTGGCGAGCAGAACGACCACAGAAGGGTCGTTACCGTCAGTTTGTTCAATGTGACATCGACATTATCGGTGATGAGAGTGTTCTTGCTGAGATAGAACTACTGAATGCTTCTTTAGCTGCATTAGATGCCCTTGGTCTGACCGATGCGGTTATTCGGGTGAATCATCGGTCACTTTTGACTTCGCTATTAACTGGCTTTGGTGTTTCAGAAGATCAGTTGCCAACAGCAATGATCATCATTGACAAGTTAGACAAGATTGAAGTTTCAGGTGTTTTGACTGAACTTGAAGAAAAGCTGGGTGCTTCAGTATCTTCAAAGGCTAAGGACTGGTTTGCAACACTAGATGACAGTGTTATTCCTGAGGTTCTAAAGGACCTGTTTGCTTCTGTTCCTAGGTTGAAATTTGATCCGACTCTGGTTAGAGGCATGGGTTACTACACCGGAACCATTTTTGAAATAGAACAGCCAGGTAGTGGTTTAGCTATCGGTGGTGGTGGCCGTTACGACGGTATGGTTGGCCGTTGGCTTGGAACTGATGTTCCAGCAGTTGGTATTTCACTTGGGTTTGAAAGAGTTGTTGACCTGATTGAAGATCCAGCCAAACCTGAAGGTGTTGTTCTGGTTCTGGAAAGCAAAGACTCAGAAGTCTTAGCTAAGTCTCTTGGCTTCCAGAAAGACCTGATTGCCAAAGGCATGCAGGTTCGTTTAGAGGTTAGACCTAAGCGCTTGAACCTTTTGCTTGATTCCATGGCGGCGAGTGGCTATAGCCAGTTCGCGCTGGTTGATGCGACAACTGCAGTCTTGGACATCAAACCTATTTCGTAATCGGGGAATAAACTGACTCCAATGAGTGTTCTTATTTGAGGACAGAGGAGGCCATTATGGAAAATCCATGGTTAGATTACGATTTCAAAGCTGAAAATATGGTTCACCCGCTTGATCGTGAGATTTTTGAAAAGGTTAACGCACGGTTCTCAAAGAGCGGAACAAAGCATGTGCTTTCCAGCAAAAATGTTGCCCTACCTTACTTCGGAAATCCCAACGCCAATTTCGTGCTTTTATACGCAAATCCTGGATTGAAGGAAGACACCTACTTAGAGGAAACCTCAGAGCTCTCACAACTATTTGACCAGGCGCGAAAGCACCAGTTGAATGGTTCATCGGCATTTGTTTTTCTTCAATCAAAGTTCGAGGGCACACCTGGCTTTAAGTGGTGGAGTGAAGCCCTACGTTTTGTTTTTAGAAGGTTTGAATCTGACTGGGCGAGAGAGATGGCGTTGAGCAAAATGTTTAGTGCAGAAATTCACCCATATAAGAGTTCTGAGTACAAGCCGCTTAATAATAAAGATGGCGTTTTTCCAACTGCGAAATACACATACGAACTTGTTTCGAAAGCCATGGAACGTGGTGCCGTTATTTTAATTGGTAGAGCTCGCGACGATTGGTTTGAAGCCGTACCGGGACTGTCAACCTATAACAAAGTCATTTATTTGAGCAATCCAAGGCAAAAGGCAATATCCCCAGATAACGTCATTGATCGAACTAGGGGATTTGAAAAGGAACAGGCAAAAAACTATGCCTGGCAACTTATAACTAAGGAAGCTCTAATTGCTGACCCTGGGGCTGAGGTAAGCCTCCCGTTCTAGCAGATTTCGGGGCGATAGAATTAGGAACAGCACGAATAAGTGACCCATAAAACCTAATTAGGAGCCACCCCATGTCCATTATTGACGCAATCGGCGCAAGAGAAATCCTTGACTCTAGAGGTAATCCAACTGTTGAGGTTGAGGTGTTACTTTCTGATGGTTCTTTTGGTAGAGCTGCTGTTCCTTCAGGTGCTTCTACTGGTGCTTTTGAAGCTCACGAATCTCGTGATGGCGACAAGAAGCGCTTTGGCGGTAAAGGTGTTCAGAATGCGGTTAAAGCTGTTCTAGATCAGATTGGTCACGAAGAGACCGGTCTGATTGACTTTGATGCTTTGGATCAGAGACTGGTTGATGCTGCTTTGATTCGTATGGATGGAACTGCAACCAAATCTCACCTGGGTGCCAACGCAATCCTTGGTGTTTCACTGGCAAACGCTCGTGCAGCTGCTGAGTCAACTGGTCAGCCGCTATACCGTTACCTTGGTGGACCTAACGCTTACACTCTTCCTGTTCCTTTGATGAACATCATTAACGGTGGTGCTCACGCTGATAACGGTGTTGACATCCAAGAGTTCATGATTGTTCCTATTGGTTTTGATTCTTTCTCTGAAGCACTTCGTGCTGGTACTGAGGTTTATCACTCACTGAAATCTCTTTTGCACTCAAAGAACCTAGCTACCGGTTTAGGTGACGAAGGTGGTTTTGCTCCAGATCTTGGAACTAACCGTGCAGCTTTGGAACTAATCTCTGAAGCTATAGGTCAGGCTGGATACATCCTTGGCAAGCACTTCGCTTTGGCTTTGGATGTTGCAGCAACTGAGTTCTATGACGAGAAGACTGGCAAATACAAGTTTGAAGGTCAAGAGCGTTCATCTGATGAAATGATCAAATACTACGAGGGTCTAGTTAATGACTTCCCACTAGTTTCTATTGAAGATCCACTAGCTGAAGATGACTGGGCTGGTTGGACAAAGATCACAGCTGACCTTGGTGACAGAATTCAGATTGTTGGCGATGACCTGTATGTTACTAACCCTGCAAGATTGCAGAAGGGTATTGACCTTAAGGCCGGTAACGCAATCTTGGTCAAGGTTAACCAGATTGGAACTCTAACTGAGACTCTTGATGCTGTTGCTCTAGCGCAGCGCAACGGCATGAAGGCGATCATCTCTCACCGTTCAGGTGAAACTGAAGACACCTTTATTGCTGACCTTGCTGTTGCAACTAACGCTGGACAGATCAAGACTGGTGCACCAGCTAGAAGCGAACGTGTTGCTAAATACAACCAGCTTTTGCGCATTGAAGAAGAACTGCAAGATGCAGCATTCTATGCAGGTGCTGCTGCTTTCCCTCGCTTCAAGAACTAATCTTCTTTCATGGCAAGAATTCCAAGACGCGGGAACCTAAGAGCTAAAGCCCCAAAGCAGTTAGCTAATCTAGGTTCACGCCTGTCTTGGCAACCCTCAACCATGGTTACGGTTGGCTGTTTGGTACTCGGAGTTTTTATCGTTGGTCCTAAACTTGGCGATTACTTTGCAATGCAAACCCAGATTGCTCAACTAAAAGCAAAACTTGATTATGCCAAGAAGCATTTAGTTGATCTTTCTTCTGAGAAGAAAAGATGGGACGATCCGGTTTATATCCGCTCTCAAGCAAGAAACAGATTGTTCTATGTTGTTCCTGGTGAAGTTAGCTATTTAGTTTTGGATGCTAACGGATTGAATCTTTCAGATACCACTGGAACTGTAGGTGCTCAAATAGCTGCTAATCGAAACTCTGGTTCTTTCTCCCAGTCAATTGGAACTACAAAGAAGGATTGGGCTAAAGGTCTTCTGCAGTCTGTGGTTCAAGCTGGTCTAGATCAACCGGTTGATTCGAATAATAAGCCCTCTGCTAGCGGTAAATGATTACCGAAGCCACAGCTAAAGACCTTGAGGTCATGGAATCTCAACTGGGTCGTCCCATGCGTGATGTTTTGGGCATAGCGGCTAGGTGTGCCTGTGGTAATCCGCTGGTTGTTCAAACTAAGCCCAGATTAGAATCAGGCGAACCTTTCCCCACCTTCTATTACCTAACCCACCCTTGGCTAACCTCAAGGCTGTCAACCCTTGAAGCAGGTGGCCTTATGGCCAAACTGCAGGACAGGTTGGCTCTAGAGCCTGAGCTTCGGGCTAGCTACCTGAAGGCTCACGAGAGCTATCTTTCAGAGCGTGAACAGTTGCTTTCGGTTGAGGAAATTGTTGGAATTAGCGCTGGCGGGATGCCAACCCGTGTGAAGTGTTTGCATGCCCTTGCAGCCCATGCTTTGGCTAAAGGTCCAGGGGTAAACCCGATAGGGGATATTGCACTTTTAGAGGTGGGTTTTGACCCGCAGGCGTGTATTTGTAAGGCAAACGCCGAGTAATATCAAATAGGCGCGGTGTTGCGCAATTTTTATGGAATCTCAACATTTTAGGAAACTCCAGCATGCAGAAGATCTTGATTATTGGTGGCGGCTACGCCGGTTTTTATACTGCTTTCAAACTTGAAAAGTATCTAACCGAAGGTGAAGCCGAGGTTACCTTAGTTGATCCACTTCCATACATGACTTACCAGCCTTTCCTACCTGAGGTTGTTGCTGGTGCCATCGAAGCTAGACACGTTGTTGTTTCTCACAGAAGACATCTGAAGAAGACCAACATCATTAACGGCAAGATGACCAAGATTGATCACGCTAACAAGAGCGCAACCATTGAAATTCCAGGTCTTGGTCCAGTTCAAAAAGAATACGACCAGGTAATTGTCACAGCAGGTGCTGTTTCAAGAACTTTCCCAATCCCAGGTGTTGCAGATAACGCTATTGGTCTAAAGACTGTTGAAGAAGCGATTGAGATTCGTAACCGTATCCTCACTAACTTTGATAAGGCAGCTAACCTTCCTGAAGGTCCAGCTAGAGATCGACTACTAACCTTCGTTGTTGTTGGTGGAGGTTTCGCTGGTATCGAAGTGTTTGCTGAAATGCGTAACCTTGCTTCTTATCTTCTTCGTTACTACCCAACTTTGACTTTCAAGGATGTTCACTTCCACCTGATCGAAGCTATGGGTCGCATTATGCCTGAAGTTTCACAGAAGACTTCAGAGTGGGTGCTAGCTGATCTTGACCGTCGTGGAGCTCAGGTTCACCTGAACACTCAGTTGGTCTCTGCTCAAGATGGAACTATTGAACTTTCTACCGGTGAGAAGTTTGAGAGCGATGTAATCGTTTGGACCGCAGGTGTTATGGCTTCACCGTTTGTGAAGACCACAGATCTTCCACTAGATGAGCGTGGACGAATCATCGCGCTACCAACCTTGCAGATCAACAAAGATGGTGTTGCTCTTGAAGGTGCATGGACTGCTGGAGACGTTTCAGCTGTTCCAGATCTTTCAGGTGGCGGTGTTGGTGGTTTCTGTGTTCCTAACGCTCAGCACGCGGTTCGCCAAGGAAAGCTTTTGGCTAAGAACATCGCAGCTGTTGTTCGTGGCGAAGGTGTTACCGAATACAAGCACAAGAACCTAGGTGCTGTTGCCGGTCTTGGTCTTTATAACGGTGTTTTCCAGTCAGGAAACATTGTGTTCAAGGGCTTCATAGCTTGGATTGCTCACCGTGGTTACCACGGTCTAGCGATGCCAACCTGGGAGAGAAAGCTTCGCGTTGTTGGTGGTTGGATTCACAACTTCTTATTACGTCGAGACATCGTCTCTATCTCTGCTACCAAGCAGCCTAGAGAAGCTTTTGAGACTTGGGCCTCTAGACCTAAGGCTTAAAGCAGCCGCCCCCATAGCCCAATGGCAGAGGCAGACGACTTAAAATCGTTCCAGTGTGGGTTCGAGTCCCACTGGGGGCACCAGCATTACTGAGAGATTTCTAGGAAAATTACCGTTATCTTATTTAAGCCTTAGGCTTTAAACACATTCAACCTTGAAGGAGAATCATGGATCCGCTATTGGTCTTGTTAGCAGTTGTTGGCGTTGTTGTTATCGCCGGTATTTGGTTTGTTGGTATGCGAAACGGTTTGGTTCGTCTGAACGTTCGTGTTGATGAAGCATGGAGCGACATCACTGTTCAGCTCAAAAGACGTGCCGATCTGATTCCTAACCTGATTGAAACGGTTAAGGGTTATGCAAAGCACGAGTCAGGTGTCTTTGAGAATGTGACTAAGGCAAGAGCTGCCACTATTTCAGGTTCAGCACTAGCTGACCCAACTAAGGCTGCTGCAGCTGAGAACCAGTTCCAGTCAGCCATGAAATCTCTGTTTGCTGTTGCTGAAGCATATCCTGTTCTGCAGGCTTCAACTAACTTCCTAGGACTTCAGACTGAACTTTCTGACACAGAAGACAAGATCATGGCTGCTAGACGTTTCTATAACGGTGGCGTTCGTGAACTAAACACCAAAATCAAGATCTGGCCTAACTCTTTCTTCGCTAACTCACTTGGCTTCACTGCTCGTGCTTTCTTCGAAGTTGCTGATTCAGCTGCAATCCAAAACGCACCGGAAGTTAAGTTCTAAGAGTCTATGTATTCAGCTATTGCTGCCAATAAGCGCAACACTGTTTTCATTATTGGCATGTTTGTCATCTTGGTTGGTGCTCTAGCCACCTGGCTAGGTTACGCAACTGGTTATGGCTCATCAGCCTTCATGATTATTGGCTTTGTTGCTCTTTATGCTTTGCTGCAGTATTTCCTTGCGGGCAGCTTTGCGGTTGCAGCATCAGGAGCAATAGAGATCAGTAAAGCTGATAACCCAAGACTTTGGCGAACCGTTGAGAACATCTCCATTGCTCAAGGTATTCCGATGCCTAAGGTCTATATCATCAACGATGAAGCACCTAATGCCTTTGCAACCGGTCGTGACCCTCAGCATGCGATAGTTGCTGCGACCACAGGTCTTCTAGGAATCATGGATGATCAGGAACTTCAAGGTGTGATGGCTCACGAAATGAGCCATGTCAAAAACTATGACATTAGAGTTTCAACCATTGTTTTTGGTTTGGTTAGTGCCATTGGAATCATTGCTGACTTCTTCTTGAGAATGGCTTTTTACTCGAATAACTCAAGAGACAGAGATAACAACCTGGGTCCAATCCTGATTCTCATCGGTATTGTTGCCTGGCTTGTTGCGGCCCTGATTGGACCTTTGGTTAGCGCTGCTGTTTCAAGACAGCGTGAATATCTAGCAGATGCTTCAGGAGCTGAAATAACCAGATTCCCTGATGGTCTAGCCAGCGCTCTAGGGAAACTAAAGACCTATGGTCGACCTATGAGAAGACCATCAAGTGCTATGGCGCATATGTATATCAGCGATCCAGTTAAGCCATCAGTTGCTGAAAGATTGTTCTCAACCCACCCACCACTAGATGCACGAATCAAGCGTCTAAAGGAAATTGGAACCAAGTTCTGATACATTCTTGTTGAGAAACGCTAATCGGGGAGGCATTGTGTTCAAAAAGGTTTCAGCAGTTTTAGTACTTCTACTTGTGACCGTCGGTCTTAGCTCTTGTTCCACGGCAACTTCAGTTGATCAAAATCCTGCAAAGAAGATGAGTCCTTCGCCAACCGAAACTTCCACCACTGAAACCACTAATGAATTCATTGACTTCGTTCGAGGTAATTACCCTGCGTACAGCGAGCCTTATACAAACGACCAGCTCAACGCTTTCAGCGATGAGGTTTGTCGCGAACTTCAAGCCGGTAATGCTTATGCATCTGTTTCAAATAACTTGGCGACCAAGATTACAAATGACTGGGGTCAGAATGACACCAAGCCGGCGTATGTTGAATTCCTAATTGGATCTTCAGCTTTGAAGGTTTGTCCAGACCAGATGCAGCGTTTCGTTGATAAAGACAATCACTTCTCAGACAAACAGGTTGCAGACATCAGTTCTGAAGTTTGTGCTCACTTCGACAACAACGGCAATTACGAAAACATCAAGACTCAAATCTGGACTGAACTCGCTGGAAGTAAGAACGATTACAGCGGCGCTTATATAGATTTCTTGATTGCAAGTGCCGTGACTAGAGACTGTCCTGAATACGCCTTCTTAGTTATCCAGTGAATTCCGAACTAGACTTCGAAGTTCCCAACACCTTTACTCTCAACTCTTTCCAGTCCTTGCCATTTCTGAACATCTTTTAGGTGTTTTGTGATGGCTTTGGCGTAGGTTGGGATGTTTGCTTTAGGTAGATGGGTTTCATGCCAAGCAGATTGAACTAATAGAGCTTTATTTTGTCTATCTGATTTGAGATCTATTCTGGCAATCAGTTGGTCTTTATAAAGTGTTGGCAGGCTGTAATAACCATAGATGCGTTTAGGTTCAGGAACATAGATTTCAATCTTGTAATCAAAGTTGAATAGCCTTGATGCTCTATCTCTTTCCCAGGTCAAAGGGTCAAAAGGGGATAGGACTGTCACTAGTTTTGGTTTAACAGTCTTGGTATCAAAGTTTAGAAAGTCCCTGTGAAGATAGGCAGGTTTATCCCAACCTTCAACGCTAACTGGATAGACGATCTTTCTGTCTATCAGGATTTGTAATTCTTCTTTGACTTCGGTTGGTGTGTGAAAAAAAACGTTGGCTATATCTTTGATGGTTCCAACACCCATCAACTTAGCTCCATGAGCTAAGAGTTTCACTCTTGCTTCTAAAGGATCTATTGTTTTGTTTCTGTTCTTAGCTGAGATTGCTTGTTCCGGTAATGCATAGAGTCTTGAGAAGTTATTTCTACCAGCAACAATAAGGTGACCTTGTCTTAGAAGTGATTCAAGAGATCTTTTAACTGGTGACCAACCCCACCATGAACCTCTTCTTTGGGTTTGTTCATGTTCAAAATCTGAGATAGACATCGGACCATTGTTTTTGATTTCTTCAAGAATCCATCTGATTAGCTTCGCATTCTCTTTATCAAAGCTGTTTGGTCTGGCTGCTCTGTCTCGGTAATACTGCATCCGCCATTCATAGAGGTGAAGGTTCTCAGGTCTAATAAATGATGCCTGGTGAGCCCAGTATTCAATTAGTTGCGGCTTATTACCGTTGGTTAGTGAATCAAGTTCATTCTTGTCATAGGCTCCCAGTCTTGAAAACAGGGGCATGTAGTGAGCTCTTTCAAAGACGTTCACACTATCAATCTGCAAGACACCGAAGCGGTCAATGACATCAAGGACGGTTTTGTCTTGGTCTCCGACTAGCCCTACGGCATCTAGGGCTATTAACTTGGCTTCCTGACCACTAAGGCTAAGGGTTGGATTATTCACGTGCTCACCTGCTCTAAAATCTAATCATTACCTAAAGCGAGGCAACATGACCCAGAATACGCCTAAATCAGCGATCACTAACCCGAGCCTGGACGATTTTGCTAAGGCTGAAGCCAACCTGATTAATGTTGCCAAAGAAACTCCACTGCTTGAAAGCTATTACCTAACCGATTTGATGGGCTCAGAGGTTCTCCTCAAAGCAGAGAACCTTCAAAGAACAGGTGCTTATAAGCTTCGTGGTGCCTATAACCTGATGTCTAAACTGACCAGCAAAGAAAAGAAAACCGGAGTGGTTGCAGCCAGTGCTGGTAATCATGCTCAAGGTGTTGCTCTAGCTGCCGGATTACTAA
>Ga0304729_1001868_pt1 | contig 13232 bp, 13 predicted proteins | sample C_131016_MF_Meta_FD_190475 | JGI IMG/M metagenome (GOLD analysis project Ga0304729, IMG submission 190475) | Freshwater microbial communities from Lake Croche, Canada to study carbon cycling - C_131016_MF_MetaG (v2) (version 2) | ecosystem: Environmental > Aquatic > Freshwater > Lake | place... | reverse complement strand
CCAAGGCACAATAGGCGCCATGCTGATTCATCCCCTCATCGACCCCGTCGCCCTACAAATCGGCCCTGTGGCCGTGCGCTGGTATGGCCTGACCTACCTGGTCGCCTTTGGCCTGTTCATGGCCTTAGGCGCGCGGCGCTTGCGCCATGCCCCGTATGCGCACAGCGGGCGGTGGAACTTCCAGGACGTGGAAGACATCCTTTTTCTGGGTGTTTTGGGTGTGGTGCTGGGCGGGCGCTTGGGTTATTGCCTGTTTTACAACCCCGTTTACTACGCAGCCCACCCGCTGGAAATTTTGTATGCCTGGCGCGGCGGCATGAGTTTTCATGGCGGCATGCTGGGCGTCATCGCCGCGATGGCCTGGTTTGCCTACGACCGCCAGCGCGGTTTTTGGGAGGTGGCCGATTTCGTGGCGCCTTGCGTGCCCACCGGCCTGGCCTCGGGGCGCATCGGCAACTTTATTAACGGCGAACTGTGGGGCCGCGTGGCCGATCCAAGCTTGCCCTGGGGAATGGTGTTTCGCGGGGCGGGCGATGCGCCGCGCCACCCATCACAGATTTACCAGTTTGTGCTCGAAGGCCTGCTGCTGTTTGTAATTTTGTGGCTGTACGCCCGCACCGGGCCACGTCCTGGGCGGGTGGCTGCGCTGTTTTTGGGCGGCTACGGAGTATTGCGCTTCGTGGTGGAGTTTTTCCGTGAACCCGACGCACATTTGGGACTTCTTCAAATGGGTCTGAGCATGGGCCAGTGGCTGTGCGTGCCCATGGTGGCGCTGGGCGTCTTGCTCTGGCTGTGGGCCGGCCGCCGGGGGCCGAGCGCTGGGGCGTGAGGATGCGATGAGCCACATCGGTGCCATTGATTGCCAGCGCGAGGGCACGCTTGCCACGGTAACGCTGCGCCGCGCGGTCAAGATGAACGCCATGACGCGCGCCATGTGGCGCGACTTGCGCTGCGTGCTGGTGCAGGGGGAAGGGGCCGATTCGCCCATGGCCGGTCGGCGCAACAAGCAAAACTTGCGTTGGCCGCCGCTTGCAAGCCCCGGGCCGCAGGCCTACGCTTACGCCGGCCACCGCGAACAGCCAGAAGGCGTTATGGCCTTTCTGGAAAAACGCCCCGCGGCGTTCTAAACCGGAACTGCCCCGCGTGCAATCCGTTCTTTTGCTCGACGACGATGCCCTCAATTTGCAGTGGCTGCAAATACTGGTGGGTCGCCTCAGCGACGTGCAGGCGCTGGCTTTTCAGGACCCGCAAAAGGCTTTGGCCTGCGCGCGCGCCCAGCCCCTGGATTTGGTGGTAGTCGATTACCTGATGCCGGAGATGAACGGACTGCAATTTATTGCAGCCCTGGGCGCTATCGACGCCATGGCTGATGTCCCGGTGCTGATGATCACCGCCCACGATGAGAAAGAAGTGCGCTACCGCGCCCTGGAGGCTGGTGTCTATGACTTTTTGCCCAAGCCGGTGGACGCGCTGGAGTTTGCCGCCCGCGCACGCAATATGCTGCGCCTGCGCCAGGCCCAGGTGCGTCTGAACGCCCACGCCGCCACCTTGGAAAACGAGGTGGCCGCCGCCACCCGCGAGGTGCGCGAACGCGAGCGTGAGACCGTCATGGCGCTGGTTAAAGCCGCCGGTTACCGGGATTACGAAACCGGCGCCCACATCTCGCGCGTGGGCCTGTACGCCGACGTAATTGCCCAAGGGCTGGGTTTGCCGCTGGAGCAGCAAGCTGTTTTGCACGAGGCTGCGGCCATGCACGACATCGGCAAAGTCGGTATTCCTGACCATATTTTGTGCAAACCCGGCCGCTTGGATGATGCCGAGATGGCCATCATGCGCACCCACCCCCAGCTTGGCCACGACCTGCTAAAAGACAGTAGCTCGCGCCTCTTGCAGGCAGGTGCCACGATTGCGCTCACCCACCACGAGAAATTTGACGGCAGCGGCTACCCCCACGGGCTGGCCGGTGAGGCCATCCCGCTCTTGGGGCGCATCGTGGCAGTGGCTGACGTGTTTGACGCACTGACCTCGCAGCGTCCCTACAAAAAACCTTGGTCGATGCAAGAGGCCGCGCAGCACCTGCGTGATCAAAGCGGCCTGCACTTTGACCCGCAGTGCGTGCAGGCTTTGCTGGCCGCTTGGCCCCAAGTGCAGGCCATCGGCGAGCGCCTGGCCGAAGAGCCGGCTGCGCCGGTTTAGCGCAGCACCAAGACCGGCAGGCTGGCGTGGGTCAGCACATGTTGCGTCTCGCTGCCCAACAGCAAGCGCTTGATACCCCGGCGCCCGTGCGAGGCCATGACAATCAGGTCGCACGCGCCTTTTTCGGCCGCACGGATGATGGCATCGGACACGCTGTCGGACTTGCTCACCATGGTTTTGGCCTGCACGCCTTTGGCCGCTGCCGCCTTTTTGACGGACTCCAGGCTGGCCATGGCTTTGGCCGCCCACTGGGCTTCTACCTGCTTGACCTCGGCAGCATCGACGGCCATGCCGCCCTCAAAATAGCTGAACGGGTAGGGCGCCACTACCTGGATGGCCACCAGCTCGGCCCCGCAGGCAGCGGCCAGACGGATGGCGCTGGTCACGGCGGTTTTGGAGAGTTTAGAGCCATCGGTGGCGACCAAAATTCGCTTGTACATGGTTTTTCCTTGAAGTTTGAGGGCACTGGCCCAAGCCTAGTGGCGCTGCGCGGGCGCGCATTGATTTGGATCAAGAGCCTGTGGCGGTCGTTTTGGCACACTCGTGGCATGACACCTGCGGCGCTTTTGGATACGCCTGTGGTTGCGCCGGGCGCAGCCATGTCTGCGGCTGCGCCGCTGTGGGCTGCTTTGGACGATCCGCTGGAGTGGCCCGCCTTTGGCAGTGCGCTCTATGCCGCAGGCACGCTGTGGGAGTCGCACATGGTGGTGCAAGGCATGCACTGCGCTGCCTGTGCGCTGACCGTGGAGCAGGCTTTGCAGGCTTTGCCCGGCGTGCACAGCGCGCGGGTGAGCGCGGCGTCCCAGCGTGTCAGCTTGCGCTGGGAGCCTGCCCGGGTATTGCCCTCGGCCTGGTTGGCCGCGGTGCAGCGCGCTGGTTACACCCTGGTGCCCGCCAACGATGTTTTTGCCGCCGAACAGCGCCGCCTGGAGCAGCGCGCCGCGCTGTGGCGCTGGGCCGTGGCCGGCCTGTGCATGATGCAGGTCATGATGTACGCCTACCCGGCCTACACCGCCGCGCCGGGCGACATCAGTGCCGAGGCTGCGCAATTGCTGCGCTGGGCCTCCTGGGTGCTCAGCCTGCCGGTGCTCTTGTTCTCCTGCCAGCCGTTTTTCGCCAGTGCCTGGCGCGATCTGCGCCAAGGCCGCATCGGCATGGATTTGCCCGTGGCTTTGGGCATTGGCGCCACTTTTGCCCTGAGCACTGTGGGTACCTTGGAGCCCGCCGGCCCCTTTGGGCGCGAGGTGTATTTCGACTCGCTCACCATGTTTGTGTTCTTTTTGCTGAGCGGGCGCTGGTTGGAGCTGCGCCTGCGCGCGCGCACTGCCAGTGCGCTGGACGCGGTGTTCAACCGTTTGCCTGACAGCGTGCAGCGCCAGTGCGCCGATGGCAGCTACGCGCACATCGCAGCGCGCCGGGTGCGCGCAGGTAACGTGCTGCGCGTCCAAGTGGGCGAGGCTTTTGTAGCCGACGCCCAGGTGCTCGAAGGCGCCAGCGCGGTCGACGAGGCTTTGCTCACCGGCGAGTCGCAAGCCCTTGCGCGCGGTGTAGGCGACACCGTGCTGGCCGGCAGCCACAACCTGGGCGCCACGCTGCGCGTGCGCGTCACGCAAGTAGGCCCGGATACGCGCTATGCGCAGATACTGACTCTGATGGCCAGCGCTGCCACCGACAAACCACAGATGGCGCGCGTGGCGGACCGCCTGGCCAAGCCCTTTTTGTGGGGCGTCATGCTGGCCGCTGGGGCGACTGCTGCCTGGTGGTGGCCTACCGACCCCGGACACGCACTCATGGTGGCCGTAGCGGTTTTGGTGGTGACCTGCCCCTGTGCTTTGTCGCTGGCCACCCCGGCGGCCATGTTGGCTGCGGCCGGACGTTTGGCCGGCGCCGGCGTGTTAGTGCGCCGCATGCAGGCCCTGGAAACTCTGGCCCGCGTCGATACGGTGGTCTTTGACAAAACCGGCACGCTGAGCAGCGACAGCTTGCGCGTGCAGCAAATCCAGACCCGCGACGGCCTGGCGCCCAGCGAGGCTTTGGCCTGGGCCGATGCCTTGGCTGCCCATTCGCGCCACCCGGCGGCCCGTGCTTTGCATCGGACTGCCCGTGAGCCGGCGCACGGCGCTCTGGCCACGCACTGGCGCTGCGATGCCGTCCAGGAAACGCCTGGCCATGGCATGCAGGGCAGCGTGCAAGGCCTGCACGGGCAGGGCGCCAAGCTATTGCATCTGGGTTCGGCCTCATTTTGTGATTTGCCCGCGCACCAGAGCGACACCAGCCACGTGCTGCTGCGCGATGAACAGGGTTGGGCGGCCACGTTCACACTCACCGAAGTGTTGCGCCCCGACGCCCACGCCTGCGTGCGGGCGCTTAGCGACCTGGGCGTGCAGGTGCACATGCTCTCGGGCGACGCGCCGGTGGCGGTGGCGCGCGCCGCCGCGCAGTTGGGTATTGGCAGCGCCCAGGCGCGCTGCACGCCGCAGGACAAGCTGGCCGCTTTGCGCCAAATGCAGGCGCAAGGCCGCACCGTGGCCATGGTCGGCGATGGACTGAACGACGCGCCGGTGCTGGCCGGCGCCCATGTCTCTTTCGCCTTTGGGCAAGCCACCGCGATGGCGCAGTCCCAAGCCGATTTTGTCGTGCTGGGCGAGCGATTGTTGGCTGTGAGCGAGACGGTGGCTCTGGCGCGCAAAACCATGCGTGTGGTCTGGCAAAACCTGGCCTGGGCGCTGGCCTACAACGCCGCCTGCGTGCCCTTGGCTGTGGCCGGCCTCTTGCCCGCATGGCTGGCGGGCCTGGGCATGGCGGGCAGTTCTTTGCTCGTGGTGGCGAACGCCGCGCGCCTGGCGGGCCGGGCACGTGCCACGCCATCGGCCCAAGCGCAAGACTCCCTGACCTCAGCGCAAGCCCCTCATTTCCCACTTTCAACCAATGCACAGGTTGCATGAGGCAGGCCATGGATATTCTTTTCTTACTCATTCCCTTGTCGGTCAGCCTGGTGTTTTTCATCCTAGGGGGGCTGTGGTGGGCGATTGACCGGGGGCAATTCGAGGACATCGAGGCCGAAGGCCGTCGGATTTTGGATGAATCCTGACAGTTTCGTGCTTTGCGGTCGCGCTAATTGCCGCTGACTTGATTTGTGTCAAAACGCGCAGCGTGTCGGAGCGACACACTGTGCCTAACGCACATTTTGAGAGGGGTATTTATGGCATTTGCAAACCAGCAGGCGGCAACGTACAACGACACCGTCGTACGCCAGTTTGCGATCATGACGGTCGTTTGGGGCGTGGTGGGCATGTTGGTGGGTGTCATCATCGCCGCCCAGCTGACTTGGCCTGAGCTCAACTTTGGCATCCCTTGGCTGAGCTACGGGCGCTTGCGGTCGCTGCACACCAACGCGGTCATTTTTGCGTTTGGCGGCTGCGGCCTCTTCGCCTCCTCGTATTACGTGGTGCAGCGCACCTGCCAGGTGCGTATTTTTTCGGATCGCTTGGCTGCTTTTACTTTTTGGGGTTGGCAGTTGGTGATTTTGGCAGCGGCTATTTCGCTGCCCCTGGGTTACACGCAGGGCAAGGAATATGCGGAGCTGGAGTGGCCTATTGATATCCTGATTACCCTCGTTTGGGTGAGCTATGCCGTGGTGTTTTTCGGCACCTTGGGTACCCGTAAGGTCAAACATATTTATGTGGCCAATTGGTTTTTTGGCGCCTTCATCCTGGCGGTGGCCATCTTGCACCTGGTCAACAGCGCGGCGGTCCCGGCCGGTTGGATGAAGTCGTACTCGGCCTACGCCGGTGTGCAAGACGCCATGGTGCAGTGGTGGTACGGCCATAACGCGGTGGGCTTTTTCTTGACAGCGGGCTTTTTGGGCATGATGTATTACTTCATTCCCAAGCAGGCCGAGCGGCCGGTGTACAGCTACCGCTTGTCCATCGTGCACTTTTGGGCGCTGATATTTACCTATATGTGGGCCGGACCGCACCACCTGCACTACACGGCTTTGCCCGATTGGACACAGTCTTTGGGCATGGTGTTCTCGCTGATTTTGCTGGCACCTAGCTGGGGCGGCATGATCAATGGCGTGATGACTTTGTCCGGCGCTTGGCACAAACTGCGCGACGACCCGATTTTGCGTTTCCTGATTGTCTCACTGTCTTTCTACGGCATGAGTACCTTTGAAGGTCCGATGATGGCCATCAAAACCGTCAATGCGCTCAGCCACTACACCGATTGGACGATTGGCCATGTGCACTCGGGCGCTTTGGGCTGGGTCGGCTTGGTCACCATGGGCACCATGTACTACCTGATTCCGCGCTTGTTCGGGCAAAAGCAGATGTACAGCGTCAAAGCCATTGAGCTGCATTTCTGGATCGCGACGGTGGGCATCGTGGTCTACATCGCCGCCATGTGGATTGCCGGTGTGATGCAAGGCCTGATGTGGCGCGCCGTTAACGCCGACGGCACCCTGACCTACACCTTTGTCGAGTCGGTCAAGGCCACCTATCCCTTCTATGTGCTGCGCTTCCTAGGCGGACTGCTCTATCTCAGCGGCATGCTGATCATGCTCTGGAACACCCTCAAAACCGCCGCTGCCGGCAATGCCGTCTCGGTGCAAGTGCCCGCCGTGGCGGCGCACGCCTAAGTTAGGAGCCCACTATGGCAAACCCAAAACCCTCCGATGGCTTTAGCCACGAAAAAATCGAGACTAACAATTTTTTGATGATTGTGTTGATTTTGCTGGTGCTATTGGCCGGCGGCCTGGTCGAGATCGTGCCTCTGTTTTTCCAGAAATCAACCACCCAGGCCATCCCCGGTGTGCAGCCGTACACCGCTTTGCAGTTGGCTGGTCGGGACATCTATGTACGCGAGGGTTGCTACGGTTGCCACTCACAAATGATTCGACCTCTGCGCGCCGAGACCCTGCGCTATGGCCACTACTCGGTGGCGGGCGAGTCGGTGTATGACCACCCTTTCCAGTGGGGCAGCAAACGCACCGGGCCCGACTTGGCCCGCGTGGGCGGACGCTACAGCAATGAATGGCACACCATTCACCTGAACAACCCGCGCGATTTGGTGCCCGAGTCCAATATGCCGGCCTACCCATGGTTGGCCACGACGGCCGTCGACGCTCAAAGCATGCCCGCCCATATGCGCGCGCTGCGCCGCGTAGGGGTACCTTACAACGATGAGCAAATCGCTAATGCAAGCCAAGAGCTGCAAGGCAAATCCGAACTGGACGCCACCATCGCCTACTTGCAGATGCTGGGCCTGGCTTTGAAATAAGTTGCAAGGATAGACGCACCATGGATATCACCACACTGCGTGTTTCAGTAACCGTGATCAGCTTTGTCGTTTTCATTGGCATTGTCTGGTGGACTTTTTCCGGCCAACGCGATGACGATTTTGCGCAAGCGGCGCAGCTTCCCTTTGAACAGGATTGAGCGCATAGGCGCATCGACAGGAATTTGATATGAGCGACTTCACCAGTGGTTTTTGGTCTATTTACATCAGCGCCATCACGCTAATTGGCATTGCAGCCTGCATGCTGCTTTTGTGGCGCACCGGCAAGGGACGGGTCCATGGCTCGGGTAACGAGTCCACCGGCCATGTCTGGGACGGTGACTTGCGCGAAATGAACAACCCGCTGCCACGCTGGTGGGTCTGGATGTTCGTGATTTCGGTGGTGTTTAGCCTGGCCTACCTCGTTCTTTACCCCGGCCTAGGCTCGTTTGCCGGCCAACTGGCGTGGTCCTCCAGCGGCCAATACGAGGACGAAGTGGCCAAAGCGCAGGCGGCCGAGGCGCCTTTGTACGCGAAATTTTCAGCCATGACGCCTGAGCAACTCTCACGCGATCCGCAGGCCAAACAAATTGGCGAGCGTCTGTTCATGAACAACTGCGCCCAATGCCACGGCTCGGATGCACGCGGCTCCAAGGGATTCCCCAATCTGACCGATGGCGACTGGCTGTATGGGGGCACCACCGACAAAATTAAAGAGACCATTACGCTGGGCCGCATCGGGCAGATGCCTCCGATGGCGGCTGCGGTGGGTACTGCCGATGATGTCAAAAACGTGGCCAACTATGTGCTCAGCCTCTCGGGCAGTCCGCACGACTCGCTGCGCGCGGCACTGGGCAAACCCAAGTTCAGCACCTGCGCCGCATGCCACGGTGCCCATGGCGCTGGCACCCAGGCGCTGGGCGCGCCCAATCTGAGCGACAACATTTGGCTGCATGGCTACGGCGAGAACGCCATCCTGGCCATGGTCAACCAGGGCAAGGTCAACCAAATGCCGGCCCAGGCGGGCAAGTTGACCGAAGCACAAATCCATGTTCTGACCGGTTACGTGTGGGGCTTTTCTAATAAGTAAGTGGGCCGCTTGGCACTAGTATTGATTGTTGAGTTCGTCCTTTGAAGCCTCCTGAGCGCCCGGCGCGTCCTGTCATCCCCATCGCGGTATCCACTGACACCAGCCCTATCGCGCCCCCCCCGGGTGCCAGCGCCGAGTTGGTCTCGCTCTATGCAGCGCACCAAAAAATTTACCCGCGCAGCGTGAGCGGCTTGTTTTCCAGGCTGCGTTGGTACATGGTTTTCCTCACGCAATTGCTGTTTTACGGGCTGCCTTGGTTGCACTGGGGCGAACGGCAAGCGGTTTTGTTTGATCTGGCGGCACGGCGTTTTTACATCTTCAAGCTGGTGCTCTACCCGCAGGACTTTATTTATCTTGCCGGCTTGCTGGTTATTTGCGCGCTGTCGCTGTTCTTGTTTACGGCAGTGGCTGGGCGCCTGTGGTGCGGCTACGCGTGTCCGCAAACTGTGTACACGGAAATTTTTATGTGGATAGAACGTCAGACCGAGGGTGACCGCTCGGCCCATATGCGCCGAGACCAGGGACCTTGGACGATGGAGAAGTTGGCCCGCAAAACGGCCAAGCAGGTTTTGTGGATTGCGGTGGGTTGGTGGACAGGTTTTACTTTTGTTGGCTATTTCACGCCGATTCATGTGCTTGCGGGTGAAATTGCGCAGTTTTCATTGGGTTCCTGGGAGGTGTTTTGGGTGTTTTTCTACGGCTTTGCCACCTACGGCAACGCCGGCTATATGCGCGAGCAGGTTTGCAAGCACATGTGCCCGTATGCGCGTTTTCAAAGCGCGATGTTCGACAAGGACACCCTGATCGTCAGCTACGACGCAGCGCGTGGCGAGCCCCGGGGCGCACGTTCCAAGAAACGGGACCTGGCCAGTTCCGAGCTGGGCGCCTGCGTGGACTGCAGCTTGTGTGTGCAGGTCTGTCCCACCGGCATTGATATCCGCAATGGTTTGCAGTACGAGTGCATCGGCTGCGGCGCCTGTGCCGACGTCTGTGATGAGGTGATGGACAAAATGCACTACCCGCGTGGTCTGGTGAAGTATTCCACCGAAAACGCCATGCACAACCAATGGGGCGCCACCGAGATCGTGCACCATATTTTCCGTCCGCGTGTGATGCTCTACACCACGGTTGTATGGACCATCATCGCCATGGTGGGCATCAGTCTATTGGCGCGCGCGCCCTTTAAGGTGGACGTCGAGCACGACCGCAAGTCGCTGGCCCGCGAGTTGGCCGGTGGCGTGATCGAGAACGTGTTTCGCCTACAAATCATGAATGTCACCGAAGCCGAACTGCGCGTGCATGTACAGGTTGATGGCCTGCCGGGCCTCAAAGTGGTGACCGACGAGGACCTGACCGTGGCGCCTGCGCAGTCGCGCTGGTTTGTGCTGCGCCTGCAGTTACCGCCGGGCCAGGCAGCCCCGGGCTCGCACCCCATCCATTTTGAGATTGACGGCCAGGACGACACCACCGTGCTCAAAGAAAAAGCCGTATTTGTGGTTCCACATTAAGGAGTAGTTATGTCCAACAACCCAACCCCTGCAGCACCTTGGTGGCAATTTGGCCATGTATGGCTGGTAGTCTCTGGGCCACTCGCGGTCGTGCTGGCCAGTTTTTTCACTTTTTACCTGGCCTATGCCGGCATGGATGTGGTCGTGACCGAGGCTGATTTCCGCCCTGGCGCTCAGGCCGGTCACATTCGGGGCAACGCAGCGCCGAACTTGGCGCCTGCGCTGATGGCGCGCAACCATGCAGCCACGGGCGTACAAAACGCCCCTAAACCTTAAGCCCTAAGCATGCGCTAATCGCAGTCGGGGCGGTTGACCAGGTCGCGCAGCGCCTCGCTGTTGAGGATGTGCACATGGCGTTGCTTGACCTCGATCAGCCCGTCTTCGGCAAACTTGGAGAATGCGCGGCTCACGGTTTCGAGTTTGAGGCCCAGGTAGCTGCCAATTTCTTCGCGCGTCATGCGCAGCACCAGCTCGGTTTGTGAAAACCCCCGGGCGTGCAGGCGCTGCACCAGGTTGAGTAAAAAGGCGGCCAGTCGCTCCTCGGCGCGCATGCTGCCTAGCAGCAGCATCACGCCGTTTTCGCGCACGATTTCGCGGCTCATGATTTTGTGCACATGGCGCTGCATAGACGGAATGTCATGCGAGAGTTCCTCAATGCGATCAAACGGAAGCACACAGACCTCCGCGTCCTCCAGCGCCACTGCGTCGCAGGTGTGCCGGTCGTTGACGATGCCGTCTAGGCCCATAACCTCGCCGGCCATTTGAAAACCCGTCACCTGGTCGCGCCCGTCTTCTGTGGCCACGCAGGTTTTGAAAAAGCCGGTGCGGATGGCATACAGGCTGGTGAATTTATCGCCGTTATGAAAGAGTGCCCCGCCTTTTTTAATTTTGCGTCGGGTATCGACCAGGGTGTCTACCTTGTCCAACTCGTCTTTGCTCAGGCCCATGGGCATGCACAGTTCGCGCAGATTGCAGCTCGAGCAGGCTATTTTGATGCTTTGCGAGTTGATCGCAATCACCTGGCCGCGCAGTGCCTGGCTGGCGCCTGTGGGCGTGGGGCCACTGGGGGTCGGATTGCGGGGGTCAAACATAGTTAGCTTTCACAACGAATCTGAATTTTGCCTTCGATGCGCATCGGTTGACGCACGTCAAATGCTCTTGTGCCGGTTTAGGCGACATTGGGGCCATATTACTGCCTGATCGCCTGCCATGATTGCTAGCCCCCCCGTTTCAGAAGACTTGTTACGCCGTTTTGACGTGGCGGGCCCGCGGTACACCTCTTATCCTACTGCCGATCGCTTTATCGAAGCTTTCACCGACGCCGACTACGGCCTGGCCTTGGAACATCGGTTTGGGGCCGGCAGCCGCGTGGCGCCGATGTCGGTGTATGTGCACATCCCGTTTTGCGAGTCGCTGTGCTACTACTGCGCCTGCAACAAGGTCATTACCAAGCACCACGCGCGCGGCGCGCAGTATCTCGCCTACCTGGAGCGCGAGATGGCGCTGCATACCGAGCGCATCGGAAAAGGCCAGCCGGTGGGCCAGTTGCACCTGGGCGGGGGCAGCCCCACCTTCCTGAACGACGCCGAGTTAGGCGGCCTCATGGCACTGCTCCAAGCCAACTTTCGCTTCACGCCAGAGGCCGAAATCTCCATCGAAGTGGATCCCCGTACTGTGGACTCCAAGCGCATTGAGGCCATCGCCGCCATGGGCTTTAACCGCCTGAGCTTTGGCGTCCAGGACTTCGAGCCTGCCGTACAAAAAGCCGTGCACCGGGTGCAGGACACCGAACAAGTGTTTTCCTTGGTCGCTGCGGCCCGGGCGCAGGGCATGCAATCGGTCAATGTGGATCTGATTTACGGTCTGCCGCTGCAAACCCCGTCCTCTTTTGACCGCACCTTGGCCGAGCTGGCCCGCCTGCGGCCCGACCGTGTGGCACTGTACGCCTACGCCCACTTGCCCACGCGCTTTAAGCCCCAGCGGCGCATCGACGCGTTGCAGCTGCCCGGCGCCGGCCAGAAAGTGACGATGCTCGCGCGCTCCCTGCAGGCGATGCAGGAGGCCGGTTATGTGTATGTCGGCATGGACCATTTCGCCCTGCCGCAAGACGCACTGGCCGTGGCTAAGCGCCAGGGGCGGCTGCACCGCAATTTCCAGGGCTACAGCACCCAGCCGGACTGCGACCTGATCGCCCTGGGTGTCTCCTCGATTGGTAGTGTGGGCCCTACCTATAGCCAAAACGCCAAAACCCTGGACGAATACTACGACCTGATCGACCACGGCCGCCTGCCGGTGGTGCGCGGCCTGGCGCTCAGCCGTGACGACATCTTGCGCCGCGCCGTCATCATGGCGCTGATGTGCCAGGGCGCGGTGCACTTTGAGGCCATTTCCCACGCCTATTTGATCGATTTCCCACGTTACTTTGCAGCGGAGATGGTGGCACTGGGCACTTTGCAGGCGCAGGGCATGGTGGATATCGACCAGGCCGGTATCCAAGTCACGGCCATGGGCTGGTACTTCGTGCGCGCCGTGGCCATGGTGTTTGACCGCAATTTGCAATCAGATATCAACCGCACCCGTTTTTCCAAGATCCTTTGAAAGGCACTAGCATCGGCTGATGCCCTCCGTCTTTGTATCGCTGGCACCAACCGCTCTGTTGATGGGCTTGGTTGGCGGCCCCCACTGTGTTGCCATGTGCGGTGCTGCTTGCGCTGGCTTGGGCGCGGGCGCTGGTAGCAGCGTGCGCGCTGTGCTGGCTTTCCAGGGCGGGCGGATTGCCGGCTACGCCGCTGCCGGTGCTTTGGCGGCCGCCTCCATGCAGGGCCTGGGCTGGCTGACCGTGCAGTCGGCCGCGCTGCGCCCGCTGTGGACGTTTTTGCATCTGGGGGCCATGGCCTTGGGCCTGGTGTTGATGTGGCGGGCGCAGCAGCCGCTGTGGCTCGAAGGTCTGGGGCGCTGGCTGTGGAAGGGCGCGCAGCGCCTGGGCCTGCGCAGCGGCGCCGCACCTTGGCTGATTGGCATCTTGTGGACTTTGCTGCCTTGCGGACTTTTGTATTCGGCGCTGATGGTGGCGGCATTGGCCGGCAGCGTGGCGGGTGGGGCAGCCTTGATGGCTTTGTTTGCTTTGGGAACCGGCGTCAGCATGGTGCTAGGGCCGTGGG
>Ga0304729_1001859_pt1 | contig 13269 bp, 14 predicted proteins | sample C_131016_MF_Meta_FD_190475 | JGI IMG/M metagenome (GOLD analysis project Ga0304729, IMG submission 190475) | Freshwater microbial communities from Lake Croche, Canada to study carbon cycling - C_131016_MF_MetaG (v2) (version 2) | ecosystem: Environmental > Aquatic > Freshwater > Lake | place... | reverse complement strand
TTGTTAAAGTCTGTAATCATATATATCCTTTCTTAATAAAAAATTACACTAGTAGAAAATACCCCATTTAATACAAGAGTATCTGTTTTGGTTGATATTTGCTTTACTTCTATCTTTGTCATTGTATACGCCCCCTTAAAGCGTGTTTAATGTTATACAACTACAATAGCATAATGTAAATATATAGTAAATATCCCTAATACAATAATACAACAACTACAATAAATAACAGATATAAAATAGTGTATAACCCATAGTGATATAATATAGATATATGAAAGACGTCAAGATCTATAATAGATATACACCAGATAAACTCAATCAAATTATTAAAAGCATAGAAACAGAGGTTCTGGAAAATGATGATATTTACTTTTTAACTCAACCCTTAGGATCTAGAGGGATACCTTCGGTTCAATGGTCCAGGTTCAAACAGATGACTGATGACACCGACACGCTGGAAACTATGACACGTATAGAGAGTATGCTAGAAAATAGGTTGGTAGCAGGTGCGTTGAATAATAAGATCAACACCACTATGAGTATATTCTTATTAAAAAATAAATATAACTATAAGGATAGTAAACAGGTGGATACTAACATTACAATAACACCGATACTATCAGGGCTATCCAACACGCCATTAAAAGACAATACGAAGGTTATTGATATAGATTGATTATGTATACACCTAATACCCTAAATCCTAAAGTCGTAAAAAATATATTGTGCGACGTGTATCTGTTGACCCCTGTTTCACGTGAAAATCAAATCAAAGATAAGTCGTCTTTTGGGTTTGGAGATAAATTATGAGCTTCACCAAGACAACCTCCACCATTAAACTGCTTAAGCTAAAAGAAAGAATAAGGGGAGTAGCAGGTGGAACTTCTGCAGGTAAGACAATTTCAATACTTCAGATTCTTATAGACCAAGCTCAGACTAATCCTAATATTCTTATCTCGGTAGTATCAGAATCGTTTCCTCACTTACGTAGAGGTGCTATGAGAGACTTTCTTATGATAATGGAAGATACTGGATACTTTAAGGATGATGAGTGGTCTAAGACTGATTTTACTTACGTGTTTCCTAATAAGAGTCGTATAGAGTTTTTCTCTGCTGACCAGCCAGGTAAAGTAAGAGGACCTAGGCGTGACATCTTATTTATGAACGAAGCTAACAATATTGGGTATGAAGAATTCGACCAGCTTCGTATACGTACTAGAAAAACGATTTGGTTAGACTGGAACCCTACTAATGAGTTCTGGTGGTATACGGAATTGATGCCACACTATAAATGCGACTTTGTTACTCTTACGTATAAAGATAACGAGGCTCTAGATAAATCAATCGTAGACGATATTGAATCTCACAAACATAACAAAAACTGGTGGCTTGTATACGGACTCGGTCAACTAGGTGAAGTCGAAAGCAGGATTTATAAGGATTGGGTTGTGCTTGATTCTATTCCTCACGAGGCAAGGCTTGAACGTAGAGGACTAGACTTTGGGTACTCTAACGACCCTAGTGCGATTATTGACGTGTATTACTATAATGGCGGATTCATATTAGACGAAAAGATGTACCGTAAGGGTGTTTCCAATAAGGAGATAGCCGACTTTCTTAATGCGTCATCCGATCCAGAAACTCTTGTAATAGCTGATTCTGCTGAACCCAAATCTATAGACGAACTTAAACTGTACGGACTGAACGTACTTCCAGCACAAAAGGGTGCAGGGTCAATTCTACAAGGAATCCAATACTTACAGGACCAGCGAATCTCTGTCACCAAGCGAAGTGTAAATTTGCTCAAGGAATATCGAAACTACTTATGGCAAACCGACAAAGATGATAAAATTATAAATAAACCAGAAGGAGGTAACGACCACTTACTAGATGCTCTTAGGTACGCTATGGAAACATACGCACGTAGCTCAGGAGGTACCGTAGGACTTGTAACATCTGGACTCAAGTTGGAGGAGAAAAAGTCTTTCTACGTGAAAGAAGATGGAACAGCAGAAGCTTTCCACATAGATATTAAAGAAGTAATGCAGCGGCACTTAGAGGAGGAACGCTATCAATGATTATAACAATGTACGTATATCACAACTTATTACCTAAAAGGGAAGTAAACATTATCTTTTGTTTGAATTGCCGTAAGCCGTTATTCAGGGCTTCGGGTAACCACTTTGTAATTTCTAATGGTGGCGTGTCAGATGATAAAGCTTATGGTCCATCATCACACTACATCGAATACAAATGCAAAGATTGTACGACTAAATACCAGGTTTTATTTCAATGAACGAGTTAGACTTGCTTACTAGATGCACTTACAGGAACTGCAAAAAGCCAGGCAAGTACGTTATACCAGGAATTGGTGGGGAATATACAAAAATACTTTGCCGAAATCATTTCTACCTCAAGAAAAATTCGGATTCGAAAAAAAAGAAGAAATAATGTATAATACAATTTATAGGCAAATAAAACAAAGCCCTTATGGGTTTTTTTAATTTAAGGACAATATGAGTACAGTTTGGGATAGAGAACAAGTAGCTAAACCACTAAACGACATTAAGGTAGATAATTATCAAGGACAATCAGATGTTATTGATACAGTTCCGTCTTTATCTTTGAAACTTGATGACGAACAACTTATTAAAAATATTCAAAACAGAGTTCAAGACTCTAAAGACTATTGGGATACCCCAGACGGTTTTAATTTAGGTAAGGTACGTGGAGATAACGAACGAGTTTACTTAGGTAAGCAGACAGACGTTAGATCACTTTACCGATTTCAAATGCCTTACATTGAGAACCAAGTATACATAGCAGAACAAGCTATTATGGCTTACTTGACAGCACGAGAACCACAATCTGAGGTTATGCCAGCTAAAGATACCCCAATGTCACGACAATTCGCTTTAGACCTTGAAAAAATACACATGGCTCACTCACAGAAGATGAATTTGGGTAGAATTATGGAAAACGTAGTACGAAACGCTCTTAACAAAAGAATTGGACTCATAAAGTTTGAATTTGACCCAGATTACGGAAAAGATGGCGAAATTATTCCAACAGCAGTAAATCCAGAGCACGTAGTCATTGATAAAAACGCTAGACAAGGTGAAAATCCAGCATTTATAGATATGACTCTAAAAATGTCCGTAAATGAAATGTGTCACAGGTGGCCAGAGAAAAAAGAAGCTATTTTTAACGCTGCAGGCATCAAAAGAGGCACCTACAAGCAGATGGAAGAGATTGTAGCAATTCATGAGACCTACATTACCTACTATGACAAGAAATATGAACCACATGAAGCTCTAGTTTACTACTTTGCGGACGTAATTCTCGAAAAGACTAAGAACCCACACTACATTTACTCAGATAAGAAGAGAAACTTTTTTGATATGCCAGTTAAACCTTACATCGCACTTAACTTTGACAACGATGGCACCCACTGGATAGACATCACATCAGCTATTGAGCAGGCACAGCCATTACAGAGCGTGTTAAACAAGCGTGGACGTCAATTAATGGAAGTAGCCGACAAAGCTAACGGACTTTTAGTAGTTTCTAGCGACTCTGGTCTTTCCAAAGACGATTTACAAAACCTTACAGGTGACCCAAACCAACGATTAATTATTAAAACACTGGGTAAATCCACACAAGACATGATTTATCAGGTACCGCCTCCAGTTGTTCCACAGTTCTTATACCAAGATAAGCTTGATTTACGAACTCAGGTAGCTAACTTAATGGGTGCTCCAGTAGATTTCTCTGGAGTTGACTCACCTGACAACGAAAAGAACACACTAGGACAAACTATTCTAAAGAAAAACCAAGCTTCAGGACGGCAAGACTTATACGTACGAGCCATAGACCGATTCTCTACCATGTATTACAATTACCTAACTCAAATGATGGTTGTATGGTACAACAAAGACCATTTCTTTATTTATAACGGAGGTGACGGAAACTACGACCACTTAGTAGCTAACAGATACCTATTTGAAGATGGAATTGCAGTCACAGTAAAAGCAGGTTCTACTCCACCACTAGACAAGCAACGAGAAGAAATTATTGCTATGAACCTTTCTAAAGACGGGTTATTAGCACCACTTGACGTTTACCGACTACTTCACTTGCAGACTCCACAGAAACTATACGACAACTGGGCTAAGTTTAAGAACGACCCAATGACCCTTGCTCGTGACGCACTAGAAGAAATTGACCAAACTAAAGCTTACATGGCTTGGACTATGATTAAGAATAACGAAAAGCCAGAAGATCCAAAAGACTGCACCAAAGAATTTATTCTTACGCTACGAAAGATTATGCTTACTGACGATTTCCTCAAAAACGATAAATCAACTCAAAACGCATTTATTAAGTTTGTTGAAAAAGCTGTACAGTCACTTGAAACTCGAACTGCACTTGACCAGATGGCAGAACAGGGTGTTCAAATGTTAGACGTTAATCAGCCAATCCAACCATCACAGCCAGAACAGCCACCTATGGGTGGAATGCCTCCACAGATGCCCAACGCACAACCTATGCCAATGGGAGCAACTATGCCTCCAGCTCCGCAACAAATGCCACCACAGATGCCACCACAAAATGGTCCATTCCCATTACCTCCACAGTTTGGACAGAACCCAGCACCTATGATGCCACCAGCACCACAACAGGGAGCACCAGCACCTACTTTGACCAACGCAGGACAGACAGTTAGAATCCAACCTAACAGTCTTACTCAATTGCCAAATCTCTAATTTGTGATACAATTAAATTAAGATAAAAGGAGTATTCTATGGCAGATGCAGCAGTACCAGGCTTTACGGCTAGTCCTGAGTTAGAAGCAAAGCTAAACGCATTAGACGATAATTTACAACCAATAAAGGAGGAATTAGTAGAAGATGAACCTAAAGATGTTGAAGAGGAAGCAGCTGAAGAAAATGAAACAGCTGATAAAAGCGAAGAAGAACAAAAAGAATCTAAATCTGCAGAACCAGAAACTGATAATGAAGAAAGCAGCGATGAGGAAGTTGATGAAGATGAAGGCTACACAATTGATGACGAAGAAAACTCCGAAGCTGATGAAGTCGTTGTAGCAGAATCCAAGCAAGAAGTAGAAACCGTTAATCGTTCAGACTTAACTCCTGAACAAAACTACATAATTGACAACTTACCACCACTTACTGTTCGAGGAAGAGTTGGCGAAAATGAATTACAAGACTATACAGTTTACAGCCCAGAGCAACTTCCCTCTGGATTTGAATACGTAGACCAACGTGAAATGAGCATTGCAAATAAAAACTTTGCTTTAATGGAACAAAAAGCCGTTCAATTACAAAACGATTTTAGAGCTCAGGAATCAACTAAAGCAGCTAATCAGTTTAAGGTACTTGAAGAAAACGCTGACCGTTCAGACATTAATCGATTACAAAAAGAAGGTGAACTTCCTAAGTTCAAGACAGCACCTGATAGTCCAGATTTTGAAAAAGACCCAGCTACTTTAGAAATTCAAGCAATACTTGATTTCAAGGAATCACTCAATCAAAGATACTTAAATGAATATAACGCTGGTCGACCTTATAGACATGTAGGATTTGAAGAAGCATACGCTATGTACAGGAGACAAAACCCTAAAATAGATCCAAGAGTACAAGCAGAAGATTCAGAAAGAGAAAAAATAGCAAGAAGAACATCCAACACTAAGAGTAGAGCTATGGACAGCAAACCACGAGTAACACGTGGAATGAGTTCAAGAGATTTAGAACTATATTTAGAAGGATTAGAAATATAAAGGAGTAACATGCAAAATTGGTTTATAGCAGCATTTGAAGCAGCAGGTATATGGACACACGAACAAGCAGAACACGTGTCTAAAGAAATTAGACTTCACATACACAAAGAAAACTATCGTGAAGCAGTACAGGAATTACAATCTATATTAAGCAAACACAAGGAAGTACACGTTTCAGCAGTACACAAATTAGAAGCTCGTGTGGCTGAATTAGAGGCACTTGTAGCAAGTCTTAAAGATAAAAAGAGTGAAACTCTTGCAAAGCCTAAGAAAGTCTAGTATTATTTATTCATCAGGCAGTAGCTAAAGCCCTTTCGGGGGCTTTTTTTATTGCTGAGAGTAAAATAATAAAAGGAGATAATATGGCAGGAATGGTATTTACCGATAGAGTAGCAGATATAACCTATCAAGACATACTTCCAACAATTGTTGACCAAATCAACAACTCAAACGTATTATTGGCTCGTGTTTTAAGTAAACCTGGAACTTGGAAGGGTGTATACGAAGCACAACCAATTGAAACAGCCAACAGCACAACTGGTGGTTCTTTCTCAGGAATGGACACATTCCCAACATCAGCAACAAACAACACACGTCTTATGACTTGGTATTTGGCAGCTTACGAGCAGTCAGTTGTTGTTCCTGGTATTGAACGAGCGGTAAACGCTAACAACGAGAAGCAGGTTCTTATGCTTCTTAAGACTCGTCTTGACGAGGCTAAAATTTCAGCTAACCAAAGCGTAGGACAAATTGCTTACGGTGTAGGTTCTGGAAAAGACTTCGATGGACTTGGTCTAATCGTAGACAACGGTACAAACTCTAGCTCTTATGCTGGTTTGACTCGAAGCTCTAACACATTCATTAACGCTGACGTAACAGCTGTATCAAACGGAATCATTACTCTTGATTATCTATCAAGCGAATTTGATAACGTTTCAGCTGCTGGTTCTACTTCAGAAAGCCCAACAATTGGTCTTACAACTAAGACTATCTGGACTTACATTGAAGGTTTGATTCAACCTATGGTTTCAGCACGATATGACACACTTCAACTACGTGGTTACGACCGAGTAGATGGTGGAACTCCAAATGGTCAAACACGACCAGCTGGTGAAAAAATGTCTGGCTTTGCTGGATTTAACGCTATTAGTTACAGAGCTCGACCTCTAGTAGCTGATGACAACTGTACTTCACAGACTTTCTTCTGGTTAAACGAAAACTACATGGAATTCAAGAGACTAGTAGACTCAGGTCTAAAGCAAATTGCTTCTTCAGTAGAAGTTACAGAAGGCTACTACAAAGATGTACCATTCCCAAGTGCTTGGCAGTTCAGAGAATTAATCTCTCCTGTTAACCAGTATGGTGAAGTTGGACTATTAATCCTTATGGGTAACTTAATCCACCGACAACCACGAAGAAACGGAAAATTAACTGGAATTACATCTAACTAAAGTTAGAAGAAAGGATTAAATATCATGGATGTAGGTATACGAACACTATCAGAACAAGACATCAACACTCTATCTACCGCAAAACAGGTACAGTACGGTGCAACAGGTATGACCGAAGACGGACGAAAATATCGTTACGTTTCTTTCGGTGGTACATCAACAATCGAATCAGGAAAATTAGTTGTAGCTCCAGCAGTAACAGCTAACTATCAAGCTTTAACAATTACAGCAAGTGGTACAGGTGCTCAGGTTGCAGGTAACCTAGCCAACGGTTCAACTCAATTAGTTGTAACTAACGGTTCTACTGCAATAACACAGGATCAATTTGCTGAAGGTTACCTCGAAGTATTAGTAGGTGCAGTTGGTGTTACCAGCTCATACTTATACAGAGTAAGAGGAAACACAGCAGCTGCAGCAAGTGCAACTTTCACAGTTTACTTGGCTGAAGCTATGCGACACACAACTGCATTAGTACCTGCTACTGACACAGTTAACCTGAACCCAAGCATTTACAACGGTGTAAACACATCAGCAACAGCTGATATCCCTGTAGGTGTAACAGTAATGCCTGTTCCTAACACAGCTTCTGTAACTAACTACGGTTGGGTACAAACTGCTGGACCAGTAGACGTTAAAAACGATGCTGTTGGTACTATCGCAGTAGGAACTTCAATTGGACAAAGTGTTAGCGTTGGAGGTTCTGTAAGACAAGCAACTGCTTCAACAAGCCCAATCATTGGATACACACACGTTGCTATCTTAGCATCAACAAGTGGACCAGTATTCTTGAACATTAACTAATATCCTTTTAAGGAGGGGTACTTATATGGCAATAACAAACAAAAATCGCCTTTTAGAGAAGTACAGTCAAGTTGTTCGTTTGGACGGCTTGAACACAAACAAAAACGTAAACATCGGTGTAGCAGCGGGTGGCTCAACAGCCACCTTAAGCGTAGGTTCTGGTGGTATTAACACAACTGGTTCTATAACTGGTGGTGTACTAGTGCCAGCAGTGCAAAGTGCTTTAGTGGGTGCAACAGTTGCACTTACTGTCGCACAATCAGGTGGCGTATTTATAAACCGTTCTACAAGTGGTAGTCCATCATGGACACTACCTGCAGCATCAAATGGTTTAGAATATACATTTGTTACAGCTAACACTACAGCTGGCTTCACTGTTACCGCAGCTGGAACTATCTATGCTAAAACTTCTGCAACAGGTACAGCTGTATCTGGTACAACTTTGACTAATACTCAAGCTACAGCAGTAGTTGGCGATGCGATAACTTTAGTTTCTGATGGTACTGGTTGGAGAATGACCTCTCAAACTGGTATCTTTACAGCGGCTTAATAAATTAAGGAGAATATATGCAACAGGCTGGCAGGGAACTCACTAGCGTTGATTTGCGTGTTGTTACCGCTGACAAGCAGGACTTTCTTGGTTCTACTGGTCAGACTGGTGACGGACGTGTATTTAGATATGTTAAGAATGGCTCTGTAGCACAACCAGCTGGAATTGTATTATGTACTCCTTACACTACTAACTTTGTAGGATTAACGGTATCTGGTTCTTCCAGTACATTAATCGCTGCAGGGGTGTATGAAATAAAAGTAACATTAAATGGTACTGCAGTCGGATTAAACGACTTACAAGATGGTGAAATAGATATACTAACAGGAACTGGTAAGGGAACTAGCTATAGGATTCGTGGAAACACACCTGCTACCTCTACTGGTGTAACTACAATTAATCTACAACAACCATTAAGTTTAGCAGTACCAGCAGGTTCAAGAGTCAACTTAGCTTATAGTCTTTGGTATAACCTTACAACCGATATAGGTGCTGACCAAACTGGTTCAGCTACAAACAAACATCAAGTTGGAGTTACTACTGTTGCATTAGGAGCTAATCAATATGGTTGGATTCAAACTAGTGGTAGAGCTTTAGTAACAAGTGATAATATTTATTGTGATAATGCGTCCACAGGACATACAACTAATGGTCCAATTCCACAAGGATATTCATTAGTTGCTAGCAAAATTACTGCAGGTTATGTGACTGGTGCAATTCCTACTTTAGATGCTGATAAGCAGATAGTAGGTTATGGATTAGAAAACCCTTACACATCAGGTGCAGGTATCTTATTCCCAGCCGATATATCTATTAGTTAAAACAAATACAAAAATAACTAAGCCCTTCGGGGCTTTTTTTATTTACATCGTATGTTATAATCAGTTTATGGACATAAATGAGCTTATAAATGCTCGTAACTTGGTGGAAACCGAATTCAACAACCTATCTAATCACGCATGGGTTTCTACAAAGTTAGATTTTTTACGTGGTAAATATGAAGCGTTAAACGATTTAATAGTAAAGGAGCAACAAAATGCCAAGGATGGACAGTCCGCAGAACCAAAAGACAGCAACAACAATAAAGGAAAATAAACCCTTTAGAGAAAGATTGCGAGAGCGGTATCAGGCAACTGATTTTGTAAGAGTTATTAATATAGACAACGAAGCTTTTGAATGGCAATACTTCCCATCTAACGGTGAAGAAGTCACATTTACAGATAATGGAGCTATGCGTCAGGTATATGGTAGACAAGCATTTAATTCAAACTATGACGCCAAAGTTTCTGGTAACGAACAATTATGGAAAATGAACCCAGGTGACAGTGAAGTATTAGTAGGTGAAAACGCAGACCTATTCATAGAGGGACTATACAAGAAACTAGTAGTTAAGAAGAGAGTTAGCGAACTTCCAAACATGGAAAAGACACAGGCTAGAAACTTCAACTGGAACGATGGTTTATTACAAGAACAAATGATAGATAAAATATTCTTAGGAATAGAAAAGCCAAATTTCGATGAACCTAAACCAAGCACAACTGGACAGAAGAAATAAGGAACTTGACGCCAAAGAAGCGTTTATAGACGCCAAAGCCAAGATTCTTGAAGATGCTCCAATAACTCTTAAAGTATATGATCAAAGGGTCAAATACGGTGAAGAGCGTTTACAGGAACTCAAAAACCAAATCAAAAAAACACAAGATAAGTTAGAAAACATTAATGAAGAGACTCGTGAGTATGTGCACAAAAAAGAATCTTCTAAAAGCAGAATTCAATCTCAAATTAATGAACTTAAAGATAAAATTATTTTTAAAGAACAAAAGTATGAAAAAATTTCTAAAGATTTAGCGGAAACATCTGCTTTTCTTGACGAACGAAGAAGGTATCTGGAAGAACAGGAATCCGTAATAAATTCTACGGTACAAAGTGGAAATGATAAATTACTAGATTTAAACGAAGAGATTTCTGTCTTAAACAAACATATAGGCGATTTAAAAGTTCAAACAATAGAATTGGATAAAAGTTACGAAGATATGGTTATTCAGTATGATGACACTCAAGCTACATTCCAAGGCGTTATAAACGACCTTGAAATACGTAAGACTAACCTTGAAAAAGAAATAGACGAACAGAACCAACGAATAGCTGAAATAGCATCTGAATACAAAATCGTATCTAAAGAAATTGAAAATAAGATGGCAATATTAAAAGAAAAAGAAACTTCTATAATAACTAAACGTGATGCTATGCGACTTGAAAGACAAGATTTGGAAACAGAAAAAAGACGTTGGGAAACCACAAAAGGATTATATGACTTGTAAAATAGTGTATAATGTCAATATAGGCAATCAAATCCAGCCCGACAGGAGGGCTTTTTTTATTTATGAGTAGAAGCGGTTCATCATATTCAACCCCACGAGACGCAAATCGCGTTCCTTTTTTAATTGCTGCTTCGACAGCAGACGGAATGACTCCTGTTGTACTTGAAGCTGACCCTACGACACATTCACTTGCAGTAAGTGCTTCAGTATCACCTGCAAGCGATACAACTCAAACAGGTTCTATTGCAGGCCCTGGAGAATCTGTTACATTTGCAGTAAATGCACAATCAACTGTAGGTATACAGGCATCTGGTACTTTTTCAGGCACTATTTTAATTAAAGGTTCTGTAGATGGCTCTACATACACACCAACAACCGCTACTAACTTATCTACTGGTGCTTTAGTTACTACCATAACTTCATCGTTTACAGGTCAAGTTAATGTTGCAGGTTTTGTATCTTTTCAACTTACTAGCGTTTCTTGGACTTCGGGAACAGCAAATATATCTTTAAGAGCTTCAACTGGAATATCTAACATAATGTTGGACAATCCACTTCCTGCAGGTACTAATACAATTGGGGCAGTAACTCAAACTACAGCATCTAACTTAAATACTACAGCACAAATTACTGATGGAACTAACATAGTCAATGTTCTTAAATCAGACGGAACGGCAGCAGGACAAAACGCACAGCTAGTAGCTCCTGCTTATAAAGAAATTGGGTCTTTGACTGCTGGTGCACTTAACGCTGATTTAGTACCAAGTACTGATGTGAGTGGCTATGCAACATTTATGCTTCAGATAACAGGTACATTTGTAGGCACATTAACGCTGCAAGGTTCAAATGATAATACAAACTTTTCATCAGTTTATGGAACTTGGATAAACAATACACAGCCAGTTTCTACTGCGACTACTACAGGAATTATTAGTGGTTCTTGTAACTTTAGATATTTCAGAGTTAGAATGACTGCTTATACATCTGGTTCTGCAACTGGTACTTTAGAGCTAAAAACAATACCTTTTGCACAGACAAACGTATTAGCCACAATATCTGGTTCAGCTATTACAACACCTGTAAATGCTAGAAATACTGGTAGCATAACTACTGCATCAAGTTCTATTCTATCTACATCTGCAAGTGGTTATTCTTGGGCGTATGTAACAATTAGTGGTACTTACGCTGGTATCTCATTTGGTATAACAGCTTCAGATAATGGTGGAACTAATTACTACAATGTGCCTGTATGGGACGTACAAAATCAGAAATATATAGCTCCAGGTACAACTATTACTCCAACAGATAACTCATCTTCTAGTTATTATGTGCCACAATCTTCTAACACTTCCATAGTTAAAGTTTTAGCTACAGCTTACACTTCTGGAACAGGTTCAGTAGCAATAACAAGTATGTCTAATGCACCATTTATGGTTTCGCAAGCTATACAGTCATTTAACGCAACTGGTTCTGCCGTACCAACTTCTGCTTACTACCAAGGTGGACTTGCTCAAACTGCTCTTCCAACCGCTGCAACAGCTGGTAACTTAACAGGTAAATTATCCGACAAGTTTGGTAGAAGTGTAGTTCTAAACAACGCATTCCGAGATATAGTCGCATCACAGACTACTACAATATCTGCTTCAACTGCAGAAACAACAGTTATAACAGCTGCAGCCTCAATATTTAACGATTTATCTGCTATATGGGTAAGCAACACTTCAACAACAGCAGCAAGAGTAGATTTTAGAGATACAACTGCTGGTTCAGTTCTATTCCAACTTTATGTTCCTGGTGGTGATATTCGTGGAGTTTCATTTAATACACCATTCCCTCAAACTTCCGTAAACACTAACTGGACAGCTCAGTCATCTGCTTCAGTAACGGATCTAAGAATAACTGCACTATATATTAAGAATAAATAAGGAATAATATGAAATATACAGTTCTTAAAACAAACGACAATAATACAGTAGACGTAGAATTAGTATTTGATGAGCATAATGACTATACAATAGTTACTTCTAATGTTGAATTAGGTGAAAAAGAAGCTGACTTAAAAACTAATATAATTGACCGAGCAAATACTATAAATACAGAATTGACTAAAAATCTACCATCTGCTTTACCTTACCAACCAACACTAGACATACCAGTTAATATAACTTTGGAGTAATATGGCGGCATCAGTTAGGGGTTCTAACTCATTTGCAGTTCCAACAGGTTCTGGAAATCAAACAATTACTTTACCTGTAACTACAAACGCTGGTGATGTTATTATTGTTGCCACTTCTGGCGGTGGAGTAACTAGTTTTTCTATGTCTGGTGGTAGCACGACAACTT
>Ga0304729_1001853_pt1 | contig 13275 bp, 11 predicted proteins | sample C_131016_MF_Meta_FD_190475 | JGI IMG/M metagenome (GOLD analysis project Ga0304729, IMG submission 190475) | Freshwater microbial communities from Lake Croche, Canada to study carbon cycling - C_131016_MF_MetaG (v2) (version 2) | ecosystem: Environmental > Aquatic > Freshwater > Lake | place... | reverse complement strand
GATGAAGTCTGCAGGCTTAAAAATGCCACAGCCGCAAGATAAGGGCCGCAATCCAAACCCAAACGGCCAAAGTCGTAATCCTGCCAGTGCAGATTTTCAGCCCGATCCAATGCAAACCTCAGTCTCATACTGGGGCTCACGCGATGCCTTAACCCTTGCTAGCGGTCACAACGGTTTGACTCATCAAGGCAGAAATGCCAATCCTGGCGGCGGTTCAGGTGAAGGTCGTGGTCCTTTCCGTGGTCGCGCTCAAGGTGGTCGACCTGGGCAAGGTGGTCAGGGTGGTCAGGGTGGGAATGGCCAAGGCCAAAACCGCAATAAAGGCAAAAAAGTACATCATGGCCAGTCCGCTTTTGTGACGGCCAGCCCTCAAAGTCCTGGAAATGGACCCAAACGGAGTGCCCCAAAAGGGCGAAAACCCTTCAATAAGGGTCCCAGAAAGCCTCGTAATCCAGGCGAAAGCTTCTGATTTCTAACAGTTTTCCCTAAAATCAGCTATAATTTTGGACTGACAGCAGCTTTTTGCTGTGTTTAGTAGTTACCGACTGATGTTGCGATCAACGTAAGTCGGCCTGTTCTGAATTTCGAGAATATGGGCTTCAAAGCCCATTTTTTTTTGCCATTTTGGTATGAAGGAAAGTCGTGAAGGATCAGCAGGTAATTTCTGCAGAGCTGGAAAACTTAGGTTACACGTTAGTGGATATTGAGCGTGAAGCCGGTGGTTTGCTGCGCGTCACGATTGAAAATCCCGATTACGAGCGTTTGATTAATGTCCTCGATTGCGAGAAGGTAAGTCATCAATTGAGCTACACATTGCCAGTTGAGAACATCCCTTACGAGCGTTTGGAGATTTCTTCACCAGGCTTAGATCGTCCGGTGAAGAGCGCGTCAGATTTTGAACGCTTTACTGGCATGGAAGTAGATTTGAAGTTGCGTGTTGCTGCTGGCAGCCGTAAGAATTTTCGTGGTGTGTTGCAAGGTTTGCTGACTGGTGAATTGAATTCACCTGATGCGAAGTTTGGTTTAGTGTTTGAGGGTGCTGATGGTCAGCCCTCTCAATTGGAGTTCTCTTTAGCCGAGGTCGATAAGACTCGGTTGGTCCCTGTTATTGATTTCAAAGGAAGAAAGTCATGAGCCGAGAAGTTCTCATGTTGGCAGACGCCCTAGCGCGTGAAAAGAACGTTGATCAAATCATTGTGTTTGAGGCGCTCGAAATGGCGTTGGCATCAGCCACTAAGAAACGTTATCCCAATGAAGATGTCGATATTCGTGTATCGATTGATCGTGAATCGGGTGAGTACGAAACCTTCCGTCGCTGGTTGGTTGTGCCCAATGAGGCCGGTCTTCAAGAGCCTGATAAAGAGATTCTGCAGTTTGAAGCTCAAGAGCAGCTTGCTGACATGGAAGTAGGAGACTTCATTGAAGAACAGATCGAATCTTTAGCCTTTGGCCGGATTGGTGCACAAGCTGCTAAGCAAGTCATCTTGCAACGCATTCGTGATGCTGAGCGTGAGCAAATTTTGAACGACTACCTTGAGCGTGGCGAAAAAGTCATGACCGGTACCGTGAAGCGCGCTGATAAGAATGGTCTGATTATTGAATCTGGTCGTGTTGAAGCTTTATTGCGTCGCGATCAAATGATTCCGAAAGAGAATTTACGTTCCGGTGACCGTGTACGTGCATACATCCTGAAAGTGGATCGTGAAGCACGTGGCCCACAGATTGAACTCTCACGTACCTGCCCAGACTTCTTGATCAAACTATTTGAGAATGAAGTTCCAGAAATGGACCAAGGTTTATTGGAAATTAAGGGCGCTGCTCGTGACCCTGGCATTCGTGCCAAGATTGCTGTTGTTACTTACGACAAGCGGATTGATCCGATCGGCACCTGCGTTGGTGTTCGTGGTACACGCGTTACTGCAGTTCGTAACGAAGTTGCCGGCGAGGCAGTGGACATCGTATTGTGGTCTGAAGATCCAGCCCAGTTTGTCATTGGCGCTTTGGCCCCAGCACAAGTTTCTTCAATCGTTGTTGACGAAGAGCGTCATGCGATGGATGTCGTAGTTGATGAAGAAAACTTAGCAATCGCGATTGGCCGTAGTGGACAGAACGTTCGCTTGGCAAGTGATTTAACTGGCTGGCAGATCAACATCATGACTCCAGAAGAGTCTGCTGAGAAAACAGAAAAAGAAGCTTCTTCTGTACGTCAGTTGTTTATGGACAAATTAGACGTTGACCAAGAAGTAGCTGACATCTTGATTGAAGAAGGTTTCAACACTTTGGAAGAAGTGGCCTATGTACCACTTTCTGAAATGTTAGAGATTGATTCTTTCGACGAAGACACTGTGAGTGAGTTGCGTACTCGTGCTCGTGATTCCTTGTTGACCATGGAGTTGGCAAAAGAAGAGCGTGTTGGGGAAGTTTCTCAGGACTTACGTTCTTTAGAAGGAATGACAACGGAGTTGATTGCTAAGCTTGCTGACAATCAAGTTCACACCCGTGACGACCTTGCTGAACTAGCTGTTGATGAGCTGGTTGAGGCGACACAAATTGACGAAGAAACTGCGAAAACGCTCATCATGAAAGCGCGCGAACATTGGTTTACTTCATGAGAGGAAGTAGTGCATGGCAACAACAACAGTAAAAGTACTCGCCAAGGAACTGAAACGAACTGCGGCTGACCTCTTGGAGCAATTGAAGGCAGCTGGTATCGAAAAAGGTTCTGAGGACGAGAGTATTACGGAGAAGGACAAAACTGTTCTGCTTGAGCATTTGCAAAAAGCACATGGCAATGCTGAGTCTGGCACTCGTAAAAAGATTACTTTAATCAAGCGTGAGAATTCTGAGATTCGTCAGGCAGACTCTGCTGGACGGACTCGTACCGTTCAGGTTGAGGTGCGAAAAAAACGTGTGCTAGTCAAAGCCGGTGATAAAGCTCCTGTAGTCGAAGAAGCGCCAGCAAAAATAGCTGCACCTGCCACAGCAGTTAAATCAACTCTCCCTGTAGAAGAGTTAGAAAAACGCGCCGCAGAAGCAACTCGCCAAGCTGAGTTATTAGCTCGTCAAGAAGCAGAAATGAAGGCTGCAGAAGAAGCTCGTCAAAAAGAGGCGGCCCAGTCCTTAGTCGAGAGCGATCAAGGCGCAACCGCAGCTGCAGTTGAGAAAAAAGCAAAGGCCGAAAAGGCTGCCAAAGATTTAGCGGCAAGCAAAGAAAAAGAATTAGCCGAAATTCGTGTTCGTCGTGCCGCAGCTGAAGCAGAAGCTTTAGCTATTCGCGACATGATGAGTACTCCGGCCCGCGTTCTTAAAGCACCAAGTGAAGTTGCTGCTGAAGAAGCGAAAAAAGGCACTCTGCATAAGCCAGCTAAAGTAGAAGGTACAGAAGACAAGAAAAAATCTCCAGCTAAGGTTGGCGGTAAAACCATCAAATCTTCAGAGACATCCTCTACTTGGCAAGAAGAAGGCGCCAAGAAACCAGGCGGCCTGAAAACTCGTGGCGATAGCTCTGGCGGTATAGGCGGTTGGCGCTCTGGCGGTGGTCGGAGAAAGCAACGTCAAATTGCTGAAGCCAACGTGGATACCAACTTCCAAGTACCTACAGAAAAGGTGGTGCATGACGTTCAGGTTCCAGAAACCATTACTGTGGCTGAGTTAGCCCATGCAATGGCAGTGAAGAGTGCTGAAGTGATTAAGCTACTGATGGGTATGGGACAAATGGTCACCATTAATCAGGTGCTTGATCAAGATACAGCGATGATCATCGTAGAAGAGATGGGTCATACCGCTCATGCTGCTAAGTTAGACGATCCTGATATAGATCTTGGTATTGCTGGTCATCATGATGCAGAACTATTGCCGCGTCCTCCAGTTGTAACCGTAATGGGTCACGTTGACCATGGAAAAACTTCTTTGCTCGATAAGATTCGGGTAGCAAAAGTAGCTACTGGTGAGGCTGGTGGTATTACTCAGCATATTGGCGCATATCACGTAGAAACACCACGCGGCATGATTACCTTCTTAGATACGCCGGGTCACGAAGCCTTTACGGCGATGCGTGCTCGTGGTGCTAAGGCAACGGATATCGTGATCTTGGTGGTAGCTGCGGATGACGGTGTGATGCCGCAAACTAAGGAAGCGATTCATCATGCGGTAGCAGGTGGCGTCCCGATTGTTGTTGCTATCAATAAAATTGATAAACCCGATGCCAACTTAGAGCGGGTTAAAACCGAATTGGTTGCCGAGCAAGTGGTTCCTGAGGAATACGGTGGCGATGTGCCATTTATTTCAGTATCCGCAAAAACAGGTGAAGGTATTGACGCTTTATTAGAGAACGTTCTCTTACAAGCTGAAATTTTGGAACTTAAGGCTGCAAAATCAGCACCAGCTCAAGGTCTCGTGATTGAAGCGCGCCTAGATAAAGGTAAGGGTCCGGTTGCAACTATTTTGGTTCAGTCTGGAACACTTAAGCGTGGCGACATGCTGTTAGCAGGTTCTACCTTTGGACGCGTGCGCGCCATGATGGATGAAAATGGCAAGCCATGTAATGAGGCTGGCCCATCAATTCCAGTAGAGATTCAAGGTTTAGCAGAAGTACCTGCTGCTGGTGAATCAGTGCAAGTAGTTCCTGATGAGCGTAAGGCTCGTGAGATTGCACTCTTCCGTCAAGGCAAGTTCCGTGATGTGAAGCTAGCTAAGCAGCAAGCATTCAAGCTCGAAACCATGATGGAAAATATGGAAGAGGGTGCGATTGAAGCCAAACTGTTGCCATTAATCATCAAGGCGGATGTACAAGGTTCACAAGAAGCTTTGGCACAGTCCTTAATGAAGCTCTCTACGCCAGAAGTGAAGGTACAAATCGTACATGCAGCTGTGGGTGGCATTACTGAGACTGACGTCAATTTAGCGGTTGCTTCTAAAGCAGTCATTATTGGTTTTAATTCTCGTGCAGATGCAGCAGCCCGCAAGTTAGCTGAGAACAATGGCGTTGATATTCGTTATCACAACATTATTTATGATGCCGTTGATGAGGTGAAGTTAGCTCTGAGTGGCATGTTGACTCCAGATAAAAAAGAAGAAATCACGGGTCTCGTTGAGATTCGTCAAGTCTTCTTGGTATCTAAAGTTGGCGCAATTGCAGGTTGCTTGGTAGTTGACGGTATTGTTAAGCGCACTTCAAGCGTACGTTTGCTGCGCGACAACGTAGTTGTCTGGTCAGGTGAGCTCGACTCACTCAAGCGCTTTAAAGATGATGCTAAAGAAGTTCGTGCTGGCGTTGAGTGTGGTCTGTCATTGAAGGGCTACAACGATATTAAAGAGGGTGATCAGCTTGAAGTATTTGAAGTTACCGAAGTAGCTCGTTCGCTCTAAGCTGTCAGCAAATGAATAAATCTAGTCCGCATCGCAACCAGCGTCTCGCCGATCAAATTCAGCGAGACCTGGCTGAGCTTATTCCACGAGAGTTACGGAGTCCGAGCTTAGGTTTAATCACATTACAAAGTATTGAGCTGACCTCAGACTTAGCACACGCTAAAGTATTCTTTACGGTACTGGGCGCTGAGCCTGAGCATGTATTGAAGGCGCTCCAGGAAAAAGCAGGGTACTTACATTCTTTATTGTTTAAGCGTTTACATATTCACACTGTCCCAACCTTGCATTTTCACTATGACAGCTCAGTCGAGCATGGCATAGAGATGTCTCGCTTGATTGATCAGGCGGTTGACAGTGATCGCAAAGAAGAAGCTCAATAATTTCATGGCTATTCGGATCGACGGCGTAGTGCTGCTAGATAAACCCGCAGGAATGAGCTCTCAGGGCGCAGTCACTGCTGTCAAGCGCGCATTTAATGCTGATAAAGCTGGCCACACAGGTACTCTAGACCCAATGGCAACTGGCCTTTTACCAATTTGCTTGGGCGAGGCTACTAAATATTCTCAAGATTTATTAGAGGCTGATAAAACGTATATTGCCAAAGTTAAATTTGGGTCACGTACCGATACAGGCGACGCAGAAGGTATCACTATCGAAGAGTTGCCTTTACCGGTATTTGCAAGTGAAGCAGAAATCAGGAAAGTACTAGATGGCTTGCTGCCGAAATTTACTGGGTTAATTTCTCAGGTCCCACCAATGTATTCAGCGCTGAAGCGCGATGGCAAACCTTTATATGAATATGCTCGTGCTGGTGTTGAGTTAGAGCGCACTGCACGAGATATTACGATTCATCAAATTCGCTGGACCGATATCCAGTGGCCGGTAGCGACCCTAGAGGTATCTTGCAGTAAAGGTACTTACATCCGCGTATTGGCAGAAGATATTGGTAATGCTTTAGGCTGTGGCGCCCACTTAGTTGGTTTGCGCCGGACTGAAGTAGGGCATTTAAACCTCGATCAGTCATTTACGATCGAATCGATTCAGAGTGGTTTGCAAAATAGTTCCAACTACATCTTGCCAGTAGATGCATTGCTGCAAACCCTGCCTCATTTAACTGTGGATGAGCAACAGGCTAAGCGCTTAGAGATGGGGCAACGTGTACCCCTCAACTTGCCATCCATTGAAGCTTTAGTACGTATTTATCGTGCTACTGCTGCTCCCCATAACTTTATTGGAACTGCTGATTGGCGCTCTGGAGTATTGCATCCCAAGCGCTTGATTTCTCAAGCCCATTAATAGACACATTCATTACCAAATTATTTAACTTTCATTTATCTTTAACTTTAGAAGCTTCACATGACTAAACGCGCACTTCGTAACATCGCCATCATCGCCCACGTTGACCACGGTAAAACTACTTTGGTTGACCAACTCTTGCGTCAATCTGGCACATTTCGCTCCAATGAAAAAATGACCGAACGCGTCATGGATTCAAATGACTTGGAAAAAGAGCGTGGTATTACTATTTTGTCTAAGAACTGCTCAGTAGAGTACGACGGTACCCATATCAATATTGTTGATACCCCAGGACATGCTGACTTTGGTGGTGAAGTGGAGCGCGTACTGTCTATGGTTGATGGTGTATTGCTTTTAGTGGATGCAGTTGAGGGTCCAATGCCACAGACACGTTTTGTCACCAAAAAAGCATTAGCGCTTGGTTTGAAGCCGATTGTGGTGATTAACAAGGTTGACCGTCCAGGCGCTCGTTGCGATTATGTTATCAATGCAACCTTTGAGTTGTTTGACAAGCTCGGCGCTACTGAAGAGCAGCTTGATTTTCCAATCATCTACGCATCCGGCTTAAATGGTTATGCAGGCCTGAAAGAAGATGTGCGTGAGGGCGATATGCGTCCATTGTTTGACGCAGTCTTAAAACATGTTCCTGTCCGTGACGATAATCCTGATGGTCCTTTGCAGTTTCAGATCTCTTCTATTGACTACAACAGTTATGTTGGAAAGATTGGCATTGGTCGTGTGAACCGTGGCCGTGTTAAGCCAGGCATGGAAGTGATTTGTATGAATGGCCCAGATGGTGTGCCATTCAAAGGCCGTGTTAATCAAGTATTGAAATTCAAAGGCTTGGAGCGTGAGGTTGTTGATGAAGCCTTTGCTGGTGATATCGCATTGATTAATGGCATTGAAGAGTTGGCTATTGGTACGACTGTCTGTGCAGTTGATACGCCTGAAGCATTGCCAATGTTGAAGATCGATGAGCCAACCTTAACCATGAACTTCATGGTGAACACTAGCCCATTTGCAGGTCGTGAAGGTAAGTTTGTGACTAGCCGTCAGATTCGCGAGCGTTTAGATCGTGAATTGAAATCCAATATGGCACTGCGTGTAAATGAAACCGATGACGATACTGTTTTTGAGGTATCTGGTCGTGGCGAATTGCATCTGACTATTTTGGTTGAGACCATGCGTCGCGAGGGCTATGAAATGGCCGTTTCTCGTCCACGGGTTGTTTTCCATGAAGAAGATGGCGTAAAAATGGAGCCGTACGAGAATCTAACGGTTGACGTTGAAGATGCAACTCAAGGCGCTGTGATGGAAGATTTGGGCAAGCGTAAAGGCGAGCTGCAAGATATGGTGAGCGATGGAAAAGGGCGAACGCGTCTTGAGTACCGCATTCCAGCGCGTGGCTTGATTGGCTTCCAAGGTGATTTCATGACGATGACCCGAGGCAATGGCCTGATGAGTCATACCTTTGATTCTTATGCCCCTGCTAAAGATGGCATTTTAGGTGAGCGTCATAATGGCGTACTGATCAGTCAAGATGATGGCGAAGCTGTTGCATATGCTATTTGGAAATTGCAAGACCGTGGTCGTATGTTTGTAAAGCATGGTGACCCGGTTTACGAAGGTATGGTGATCGGCATTCATAGTCGTGACAATGACCTGGTCGTTAACCCAATTAAAGGTAAGCAATTAACCAACGTTCGTTCTTCTGGAACTGATGAAGCGGTCCGTTTAGTCACTCCAATTGATCTCACTCTTGAGTATGCAGTTGAGTTCATTAGTGATGATGAATTGGTTGAGGTGACCCCTAAGAGTGTGCGGGTTCGTAAGCGCTACCTCAAGGAGCATGATCGTAAGAAGGCTTCGCGGGAATAAGCTCCTCAAGCTGGATAAGAAAAGCCACCTGCGGGTGGCTTTTTGATTGTCATGAATTCGTCATATATATTTCTATATAATTGGAAATATGAAAAATACTGAAGCAATACAAGCCTTTCTGGCCCTAGGGCAGGAGTCCCGTCTGAATGTCTTCCGTCTGATTGTCCAGCGAGGTGATATAGGGCTTACTCCCAGTCAAATTATTGAGAAATTGGGCATCCCTAATGCAACCCTGAGTTTTCACTTAAAAGAATTGGTAAAAGCAGACTTACTCTTGGTGGAAAGACAAAGTCGTAACTTGATCTACCGTCCTAATGCAGGCCTCGTTCAAGATTTAAGCGGGTTTTTATTAGAAAACTGCTGCGATGGTCAATCTTGTGTTTCAGTCAAAGCCTTAAAGAAGGCAAAATCATTATGAAGCAATACAACGTTCTTTTTCTCTGTACCCATAATTCAGCGCGCTCGATTATTGGAGAGGCATTAGCATCAACCCATCCCAGCGGTAAGCTCAGAGGTTTTTCTGCTGGCTCTACACCCGGTACAAGTGTGAACCCATATGCCGCACAGATTGCAAAAGAGTTAGGGTTGGATATTTTCTTACTCAAATCCAAAAGCTGGGATGTGTTCGCCGAGCCTGATGCCCCAAAGATGGACTTCATCATCACAGTATGTGATAACGCAGCCGGTGAGGTATGCCCTCATTGGCCTGGTCAACCAGTTACAGCCCACTGGGGATTCCCTGATCCGTCAAAAGTAGAGGGTACTGATATCGAAAAGAAAGCAGCATTTGTCAGTGTAATGAATGGCCTCAAAAAGAGAGTCGATATTCTGGCTGCTATGCCTTTAGAGAAGTTAGATGCTATGAGCCTAAAAGAGATCCACACCAAATCATGAGTTCGCTTACTAAAAAACTTTCCTTCTTAGACCGCTATTTAACGGTCTGGATTTTTTCTGCGATGGCTTTGGGCATTGCCCTGGGTTATTTCTTGCCTGGGGTAGAGGGTTTGATTAACTCGTTTCAGGTAGGCAGCACCAATTATCCAATTGCGATAGGCTTAATACTCATGATGTATCCACCCTTTGCGAAGGTGAGGTATGAAGATCTGCCAGATGTATTTAGGGATAAAAAGATCTTTACGATTGCTTTTCTCATGAATTGGATCATTGCTCCAATCTTCATGTTCTTTCTGGCAATTACTTTTGTACCAAATCAACCTGAATACATGGCAGGCCTCATTCTGATTGGGATTGCGCCTTGTATTGCGATGGTGATCGTTTGGAATGATATTGCCAAGGGATCTACAGAATATGCTGCTGGTTTGGTTGCGTTTAATGCGATCTTCCAAGTACTGTTCTTTAGTCTGTATGCATACATATTTCTAACAGTGCTGCCGCCGCTGTTTGGCCTTGCTGGATCAAGCGTCAGCATCACAATCGGCGAGATTGCCAAGACCGTCTTTATTTATTTGGGTATTCCTTCCATTGCAGGGCTTCTAACAAGATTCGTGATGCTGAGATTTGTTTCTAAAGAGTGGTATCACGAGCACTTCGTACCAAAAATTGGAAAGCTCACTTTAATTGCGCTGCTTTTTACCATCGTAGTCATGTTTAGCCTCAAGGGAAAACTCATCCTGCAACTTCCGGGCGATGTTTTAACCATCTCTGTTCCATTATTAATTTACTTTGGCGTAATGTTCTTAGTCACCTTTGTTATCACGGCGAAGATGGGCATTGATTACAAGCGCTGCTGCACTTTATCTTTCACAGCATCTAGTAATAACTTTGAATTAGCTATTGCTGTAGCGATTGCAGTCTTTGGCATTAACTCTGGCGCAGCCTTTGCAGCTGTAATAGGACCCTTAGTTGAAGTTCCGATCATGATTGGGCTAGTAAGTGTCGCCCTGTGGATTAAAGAGCGCTATTGGCATGCAAGTTAATTCAGAAGGAGTCTCAGCATCACGGGTATTTTTACCCGATGATCAGACTCATCCAAATTTATTGCAGTTCTTTATTACTCAATTTCCTCATATTGAAGTAAAGGAGTGGGAAGATCGTTTTGCCCAAGGTCTAGTATTAAATGCTGAAGGAGATGCTCTGAAAGCCAATGATGCTTATCAGCCCAATACCCATCTCATTTACTTTAGACGTCTAGCGCGTGAGCCTGAAATACCTTTTGAAGAAGAGATTCTCTTCCAAGATGAACATATCCTAGTCGCAGATAAACCTCATTTCTTACCCGTCACTCCAAGCGGTCTTTACTTGCATCAAACCTTGCTGAATCGATTAAAGAAAAAAACTGGTATTCAGACTTTGAGCCCCATCCATCGGATTGATCGGGATACTGCTGGGCTAGTAGTCTTTTCTATTAAGCCAGATGAGCGAGCCTCATATCAGAATCTCTTTAGAGATAGAGCTGTTACTAAGGTCTACGAAGCAATCGCACCATATTCTCAAGATCTCATTACTAAATTACCATTGACCTATCGCAGCAGGATAGAGGAGTCAGAACATTTCCTGCAAATGATGGAAGTAGAGGGCCTACCTAATACTGATACATTGATTGAGCTCATCACTCAAAAGATGTCTTGGGCCAAATATCGACTCACACCAGGTAGCGGTAAGAAGCATCAACTTCGATGCCATCTAAATGCTTTAGGTATACCAATTAAGGATGATCAAATTTATCCAATTCTGACGCCGTATCAAGAGTATGACTTAGATGTTTCAAAGCCTTTGCAGCTATTAGCAAAGGAAGTATCTTTTCTAGACCCCATCACCAATACTCAAAGAGTATTTGTTAGCAAACGAGCCTTAGACTTCTAGTCTCTTAATCTTTTAGAGCTGAAAAGCTTTTTGCTTGTGCTTTGCTCCAGTACAACTCAAACACTCTCGGTAGATTGAGCGATTGGTCAATACTTTCGCCCTTAAGGAGAAGCCCAGCAGGCATTTCTGGGAGGAGGAAGGATAGTAGACGCACTTCATTTGCATTGATACGCCGAATAATATGGGGGGCATCAATTTCATCGGGGTGCTGTAAGCCCGCTGCTTCCACTAATTCTTTTAGTGTTTTGAGAGTTTCATTATGAAAATTAAAGACGCGTTCAGCCTTAGTTGGCACCACTAAAGCCTTTTGACGTAATGGGTCCTGGGTTGTTACACCAGTAGGGCAAAAGCCAGTATTGCAGACTTGTGCTTGAATGCAGCCAATCGAGAACATAAAGCCACGTGCACTATTGCACCAATCAGCACCCAAGGCAAAAGCAACTGCCATATCGAAAGCGCTAATAATTTTTCCAGCACAGCCAATCTTAATTTGATCGCGAAGATTGACGCCAACTAAGGTGTTATGAACTAAGCGAAGCCCTTCTTGAAGTGGTGTGCCAACATGGTTAGTAAATTCAACTGGAGAAGCGCCCGTTCCGCCCTCAGAACCATCCACCACAATAAAGTCTGGATAGATATTTGTTTCTAACATGGCTTTGACAATGCCGAACCATTCCCAGGGATGGCCAATGCAAAGCTTAAAGCCAACTGGCTTACCGCCAGAGAGATCGCGTAATTTTTTAATAAAGTACATCATCTCCAGTGGGCTTGAGAACGCACTATGTGAAGAAGGGGAAATGCAAGCTTCACCAACATTGACTCCCCGTGCCTCAGCAATCTCTGCAGTTACTTTGGGGCCTGGAAGAATGCCGCCATGACCAGGCTTAGCACCTTGACTTAATTTAATCTCGACCATCTTGACTTGGGGGTCAAGCGCATTTTCTGCATATTTATCTGCATTAAAACTGCCATCTGTATTACGGCAGCCAAAATAACCTGAGCCAATCTCCCAAATCAGATCACCGCCATGAACCCGATGGTAGATAGAGATAGACCCTTCACCAGTGTCATGGGCAAAGCCACCTTTTTTAGCCCCCAGATTTAAAGCCATTACGGCGTTGGCACTCAGTGAGCCAAAACTCATTGCTGAGATATTAAAAATACTGGCAGAGTATTTCTGAAGACAATCTTTCCCGCCAATCTCAATACGGAAATTGTGACTAGGTAAATGAGTGGGTGCTAATGATTGATTAATCCATTGATATCCTGACGCCATGACATCCAGGCTAGTGCCAAAGGGTATTTGATCTGGTACTGCTTTAGCACGTGAGTAGACTAGAGTGCGTTGCGCTTTAGAGAAGGGCGCTTCATCGTTATCACCTTCAATAAAGTACTGCCGAATTTCTGGGCGAATATATTCCAGCATGAAACGCAGATGACCAATCACAGGATAGTTCCGCAAGATGGCTATCTTGGTTTGAAAAAGATCATAGATGCCTACGATAGTTAAAGTACTAAACAATATGAGGAAGTGCAGAGCTTGGTGATGTAGCTCTAAAGCGGCAAAGCTAGCAATAACTCCAACAATGCATAGGCTAAAGGGTATATAACGAATTGGAATGGATTTCCTGGAGTTAGCCATAAAAAGCCCAAATATAGATGTTCTTAGTATACGAATTTAATACTATCAAGAGCGGATTGATCTAAATCAAGCCTTGGAGTAGTGTTAGCTAACAGTGAGAGTATCCTGAATCAGTAGTCCTCTCCACTGGACGCCCGTAAGTTCTTCTATAAAGTAGATCAGATGCTCTAAAAATTGAATAAAGGAATATGTTCATGCCGAAAGAAGTTAAAGAGGAATTAGGTCCAGATGGCCTACCTGGTCACGACTATTTCTTGGATGCCGTCAAT
>Ga0304729_1001850_pt1 | contig 13286 bp, 11 predicted proteins | sample C_131016_MF_Meta_FD_190475 | JGI IMG/M metagenome (GOLD analysis project Ga0304729, IMG submission 190475) | Freshwater microbial communities from Lake Croche, Canada to study carbon cycling - C_131016_MF_MetaG (v2) (version 2) | ecosystem: Environmental > Aquatic > Freshwater > Lake | place... | reverse complement strand
CGCCGAGCATGGTGGCCAGTGCATCGGAATCAAGGCCGATATGGCGGGTGGCGAAGTTCTCAGACACAGGCTCTCCTCGGGGTGGACGTGGCCATCGGACGTCCTCCCCCTCTGTCATGGGTGCCTGAGAGATTCAGCGACGACTGGCCGCTTTTCCCCATCGGCGGGTGGCCGCGAAACGGCCGCCGCTTTCCAGAGGCATCGTGTGCCAGTGCGGTCCTGGGGCCTGAGAGATTGACGGAGAGGTATTGCTCCTTCGGCGTCCGCGACTGGCTGTCTCGGAACTCTCCCGCACGGGTGCGATGCGTTTCCCACTCTAGCCGCGAGCAGACATAAAGTCGCATCGGCGCGGCCACAAACGTGCGAGTTTGTGTCTACTCACGGGCCATCGGCGCGAAAGGGGGCGCGCGGGAGCCTGGTTCAGCCGATCTTGCGGTCGCGACTCTTGCGCCGGGAGGCCAACTCGTCCTCGGGTGCGGCGATGGATTCGCCGCCGTCGGCCCGCTCGCCGGGGAAATCGGCGATGGTGCCGGTCAGTTCGCGCATCGCGCCGCTGACCGCGATGCCGAAGACGCCCTGCCCGCCCTGAAGAAGGTCGACGACCTCTTCGGCGGAGGTGCATTCATAGACGGTGGTGCCGTCGGAGAACAGCGTGATGTTAGCCAGATCCTGCACGCCGCGCTGGCGCAGGTGGTCGACCGCGACGCGGATGTTGTGCAGCGAGATCCCGGTGTCGAGCAGTCGCTTGACGATCTTGAGAACCAGGATGTCCTTGAAGGAGTACAGCCGCTGGCTGCCCGACCCGGCCGCGCCGCGGATCGACGGCACTACCAGCGAGGTGCGTGCCCAGTAGTCCAGCTGGCGGTAGGTGATGCCGGCGATCTGGCAGGCGCTGGGCCCGCGGTAGCCGACGAGTTCGTCGGGCACCGAGTCGTCGGGAAACAGGCCGGCCTGTACGGGTTGACTCACCTCGGCTTTACTCACCTCAACAACGCCCACAGCAAGGTCCAGTTGTTCCTGACGTGGCTCGTCGCCCACGATGGTTCCTCTCGCCGTTCCAACCAGTGGCCCGCTGTCCGTGCGGCCGACTCCCGCGTTCCCCAGAGTGATCTGAGCATACGCCTTACCGGCGTGTAATTCGGGGAGTCGCCGCATCAAAAGTATGGCCGTCACCGGTCAGGCGTCGCGGCATCCGGAGGGCGTGTCGGCACCACACGGTCTCAGATGAGACTGATCCGTGATCGCACCGAATCCGCCTCAGATCGCCTTGAAGTCATCCGGGGACACATGGTCGAGGAATTCCTTGAATTTCTCGACTTCGTCTTCGCGCAGCGTCCCGGCGGAACCCTCGTCAGCGTCGTCGGGCATCAGCAGGCCGGCTACGTCGAGCACCGCCTCCTCGACGTGGATGGGCACGCCCATGCGCAGCGCCAGCGCCACCGAATCCGACGGCCGCGCTGACACTCGGACGTCATGATCGAATACCAGATCGGCGTAGAAGGTGCCCTCCTGAAGATCCACGATGCGGACCTCCTTGAGCGAATGCCCAAGGGCGCCAATGACATCGCGGAACAGATCGTGGGTCAGCGGCCGGGGGGGCTCCACACCCTGCTGCTCGAGGATGATCGCCTGCGCTTCGGTCTCACCGATCCAGATCGGGAGATAACGATCGCCGGATGATTCCCGCAGCAGCAGAACCGGCTGATTCGCGGGCTGGCGAAACTGGACGCCAATAATGAGAACCTCAGCCATCTGAACCCGACCTCCGCCCAAGAGATACAACCCGGACCTGCACTTACCCCAGCCAGAGGGAGTCTAGTCCTCAGCGGTCCAGAACGTCGCGTACGGCGGATTTGATCAGCGAGGTGTGAAGGGTGATCGCCAGCGCCGCGACCTCCCGTGCCAGGTCGTCGGCCCGGTCGCGGGCGCCGGTCGTGCCGGCCTTGCCGACCGGTCCGGCGATCTGAGCGATCAGATCGGACTGCCGGTCGGCGGCGGAACGGAAGGCCCGCAGATGCCGGGGTTCGACGCCGTACTCGGCCAACGCCGCGGCGCACTGGGCGATCACCACCGCGTGTTCGTCGAAGAATCCGCCCGAACCGGTGGTGATGACGCCGGCCTTGCGCAGGGCCGTGATGAGTTCGGCGGCCACCCCCGAGCGCTCCAGCAGGTCCTCACGGGTCAACCGGACCGGCGCGGGTCCGGCCCCGGCCCCGGCGCCGTCGCCACGGCCGCGTTGCGGCCCATCGCTGCTCGGCGTGCCCACCGGGACCAGTCGCGGCGCCGGATACAGCGAGTTCTGGAGCGGCAGTTCACCGTCCGGCTGGGCGTCGAGTTGGGCTTTGATGACTTTCAGTGGCAGGTACTGATCGCGTTGCGCGGTCAGGATGAACCTCAACCGGGCGCTGTCGTAGGCGGTGAACCGGCGGTATCCCGACGGGCTGCGCTGCGGAGTGACCAGACCTTCGGACTCCAGGAACCGGATCTTGGAGATCGTGACGTCGGGGAACTCCGGCCGCAGCAGATCAAGCACCGCTCCGATGGACATCCCGGTGAGTTCGGGACTATCGGGCGCGCCCACTAGCTCCCCGGACCACCGTCACCGCCGGCCGGCCTGGGGCCGGTCAGGAACACCAGTCGGAACTTGCCGATCTGAACCTCGTCGCCATTGGCCAGGATTGCGGAGTCGACCGGTTCGCGATTGACGTAGGTGCCGTTGAGGCTGCCGACGTCGACCACCTGAAAGTCGTTGCCGTCCACACGGAATTCGGCGTGCCGGCGGCTGACGGTCACATCGTCGAGGAAAATATCGGAATCGGGATGACGCCCGGCCGATGTCGTGGGCTGATCGAGCAGGAACCGAGAACCGGCGTTGGGGCCGCGCTTGACCACCAGTAGTGCCGCGCCCACGGGCAGGCCCTCGACTCCAGACACCGCCGAATCGGCTGCCGGGCTGACCGGTGCATCAAGATCATTGAGGAAATCCGCGCGGAAGACCGACGTCGTCTCCACGGTGACGTCGTCGGAGGACTCGTCAGCCCCCGATTGTCGGCCCATGTCCGTCAACTGCAACTCCCTCGCCATTTCGATCCGACCGGCCGTACCGCCAGCGGATTGCGCAACCCTAACAATGACCGCGTCGGCGCAGCGACGGTTTCAGTTCAGTGTGCCCCGATAGGCGTCTGCATCCAGCAGTGCCGCAAACCCTTCGTCGAGGGTATCGCCGTCGGCCCGCAGTTCCAAGAGCCACCCCTGCCCGTACGGGTCGGAATTGACCAGTTGGGGGTCGCCGTCGAGTTCGCCGTTGACCGCGGCCACGGTGGCCGAGAGCGGGGCGAACAGATCCGACACCGACTTGGTCGACTCAACTTCGCCGAACGCCTCCCCTGCGGTGACCTCGGTTCCGACATCAGGCAACTGGACGAAGACCACATCGCCAAGGGCATCCTGTGCGAAGTCGGTGATACCGACCCGGACGGTATCCGCACCGGTGCGCAGCACCCACTCGTGCTCAGCGGTGTAGTGAAGTTCAGCGGGGATGTCGCTCACGGGGCTCCTCTGTCGGCTGGTCCGGTCTGGGCAGAGCGTATTACCTTAGGCATCCGGCGCACCACCAGGCGAACCTGAAGCAGGTATAGCACCGCGGCCCACAGGTACATGCCGATGCCCCAGATCACAAAACCCCACCCGCAGGCGCCAATCACCTTGCTCCACAACGTATCCCACTGACCCAGCAGGACCAGCGGAAATCCCACCATCAAGGAGAATGTGGCGGCCTTGCCGACATAGCTCACCGGCAGTGCCGTGATACCGCGGCTGCGTAGCACCGGCAGGGTCGCGGCGAGCGCCGCGTCGCGACCGAGCAGGATCGCGACCACCCACCACGGCACCACGCCCGCCAGGGCCAGGCCCACCGGGACCGCGACCATGTAGACCCGGTCGACCAGTGGGTCGAGCAACTCCCCCAGTCGGGACGACTGATTGGCCACCAGTCGGGCGATCTTGCCGTCGGCCCAGTCCGAGACACCGCCGAACATCAGGATCGCCACCGACGGGGCCCAGTCGTGCCGAACCAGCAGCAGGTACAGGAATACCGGCACCAGGATCAGCCGGATCACGCTGAGGACGTTCGGGATCGTCAGCACCCGGCCCTGCATCTAGCGGAACACCCCGGGCAGGCTCATCGCCGACAGGCTGTCGTCGCGAAGCGGGTTGTCGTGAACCATGTAGGTCCACGTCGACGTCGGGCGTGCCAGTTTGGACAGTTCCAGGCCGGGCTCGTCGACCAGAACGTTGGCCGTCTCGAAGGTCTGCTGCGACGCCTCGATGGCGTCGGCGGCCAGATTCGCGAACGCGTCAACGCCCAGCCGGTGGAATTCGTCGAGCGGGTTCTGCCGCCCCAGCGCGCGCAGGTGGATGCTCTCCCGGATGTCGGACAGGTAGGCCAGGTGGTCGGCCCAGCCGCGGTCCAGATGGAACAGCATGATCGTGCGGCAGATCCGCTCCAGATCGTCCTCGGAGGCGCTCGCGGCGAGCTCGTCGTAGCGCTCGCGCGTGAGCTCCTTCAACTCCTCGCGGGCGGCTGCGGTGCTCAACAGCCTGTTGCGCCGTTCGACGATGATCGCGCGCTGCTGGGCGATCAACTGGTTGTAGCGCCAGGTGTTGGCATGCACATCGAGCAGGCGGCCCTCGGCCACCCGTTGGGCGTGATCCAGCAGGGCGGTGGCTTTGGGACTGGTGGCCCGGCCCGTCTCGTCGCACTCGTTGGGCAGCTTGCCCGGCTCGAGGTGGGCGGCGACGACGTCGTCCTCCCAGCTGGCGAAGAACACCGACGACCCCGGGTCGCCCTGGCGGCCGGCCCGGCCGCGGAGTTGGTTGTCGAGGCGTTCGGTGCGATGTCGGCCGGTGCCGATCAGATGCAGTCCACCGAGTTCGGCGACCTGATCGTGGTCGGCCTCATCGGATCCGCCGAGTCGAATGTCGGTGCCGCGGCCGGCCATCTGGGTCGAGACCGTCACCGCGCCGAGCGTGCCGGCCTCGGCGATGACTCCGGCCTCCTCCTCGTCGTTCTTGGCGTTGAGCACCACCGCGGGCACCCCGCGACGCACCAGGCGGGCGTGCAGATCCTCGGATTCGGCGACGTCCTGGGTACCGACCAGGATCGGCTGCCCGGTGGCATGCACCTCGATGATGTGGTCGACGATGGCGTCATTCTTAGCCCCGGCGCTGACATAGACCCGGTCGGGCTCGTCGACCCGGATGTTGGCTGCGTTGGGCGGGATGGGCGACACCGCGAGCGAATAGAACTGGCGTAACTGTTCGCCGGCAGCCAGTGCGGTACCGGTCATCCCACACACCGTGGGATAACGGTTGATCAGCGCCTGCACGGTGATGGTGTCGAGCACCTCGCCGGTTTCGGTGGTCTCGATACCCTCCTTGGCTTCGACCGCCGCCTGCAGGCCGTCCGGCCAGCGTTGCAGTGCGGCGATCCGGCCGCGGGAGGCGTTGATCAACTGGACCGCGCCGTCGCGCACGATGTAGTGCACATCGCGCGCAAGGAGCACATGGGCGTGCAGTGCGACGTTGACCTCGGTCAGCGTGGTGGCGACGTTCTCCTCGGCGTACAGGTCGATACCGCCGAGTGCGCGCTCCAATTTCTGTGCGCCGGCCTCGGTGAGGTGCACGTTTCGATTGTCGTCGTCAGTGGCGAAGTATCGGTCTGCGTTCTTGTCGGCGACGAGTTCGCCGACCAATCGCACGATCTCCAGTTTTGGGGTCTCCCGGTGCGAGGTGCCGGCCAGCACAAGCGGCACCAGTGCCTCGTCGACCATCACCGAATCGGCCTCGTCGACGATCGCGACATCGGGGTTGGGTGCCACCAGATCGGCGACGTCGGTGACCAGTTGATCGCGCAGCACGTCGAAGCCGATCTCGTTGACCGAGGCGTAGGTGACATCACACTCGTAGGCGGCGCGACGTTGCGCGGGCGTGGAGTCTGCGGTGATCCAACCGACCGTCAAACCCAGCGCCTCGATCAGCGGACCCATCCACTCGGCGTCGCGACGGGCCAGGTAGTCGTTGATGGTCACCACGTGGACATTGCGGCCGGCCAGGGCGTATCCCGCCGCGGCGATCGCGCCGGACAGCGTCTTGCCCTCGCCGGTGCCCATCTCGATGACGTCCCCGGCCATCATCCGCAGCGCACCGAGCAACTGCACATCGAACGGCGTGAGGCCGGTCGCGCGTTGCGCCGCCACCCGTGCGATGGCCAGGAACTGTGGGGCATCCGCCGAATCGGCGAGGTCCTCGAGATTCAGCAACCGGGCCGCCTTGGCCAGTTGCTCGTCGTCGAGAGCCTCGGCCTTGTCGGCGAACTCAGCCGCGGCCGACACCTCGGCCATGGAACGCGCTTTGACCTTTTCATCGGTCGCGCCGAGCAGTCGCCAGAAGCCCCGACTCAGTCGGCCCTGGCCGGGAGCGCCGGTCCTGGAAATCTTCGCCACGGGCTCAACCGTACCGGCGGTAGGCCGACGACACGATGCTGCGGTAGCTTGCCCGAAGGCGTGGGCCCACGCCCGCAGGGAGGAAATAGCTGTGGACACGTTCACCCCGTCGCTGGACTGGGCGCATGAACTGGTGCCCTCACTGCTGTGGATTCTGCGAGCGTGGGCAATCGCCGCGGTGGTGGCCCTGGTGGTGCTGTTCCTCCTGGGACGGTTCACGCTCTGGGGCCGGCAGTACTGGCGCGTCACCGGGGATTACTTCAAAGGCCGCCAGAGCCTGGTGCTCTGGATCTGGCTGGCCGTACTGCTGCTCTCGACCATCATCGCGGTGCGGATCAACGTGCTTCTCAGTTACTACAGCAATGATCTTTTCCAGGCTCTGCAAATGGCGTTCACCGCCCGTGGCGCCAGCGACCAGACCGCGCGGCAATCGGCTATCGACGGATTCTGGTTCTCGCTGGTGGTGTTTACCGTCCTGGCGACCATCTACATCAGCAGGGTGATGCTCGATATCTACCTGACCCAGCGATTCATCATCAGGTGGCGAACCTGGCTGACCGACCGGCTCACCGGGGACTGGCTCACCGGCCGGGCCTATTACCGGTCTCGGTTCACAGACACCGACACCGACACCGACAACCCCGACCAGCGCATCCAGCAGGACGTCGACGTCTTCACCACCGGGGTCGGCGCCAGTCCCAACTCGCCGATGGTGGGCTCCTCGAGCATGCTGGTGTTCGGTGCGATCAACTCAGTGGCCAATGTGATCTCGTTTATCCCGATTCTGTGGCGGCTGTCCGGCCCGGTGACATTGTTCGGCATCACCCTGGACCGCGCCCTGTTCTGGGTGGCGTTTGTCTACGTGATTTTTGCGACCGTGATTGCGTTCTGGATCGGTCGACCACTGATCCGGCTGAGCTTCCGCAACGAGTCCACCAACGCCGCCTTCCGCTATGCCCTGGTGCGCCTGCGCGACGCGGCGGAGGCAGTCGGCTTCTACCGGGGTGAGAGCGTCGAACGCGGCCTGCTCCGCCGCGGGTACGACGCGATCATCGACAACTACCGTGCCTTCGTCCGCCGAACCATCGGACTGACCGGCTGGAACCTCACGATGAGCCAGATCATCAGCCCGCTGCCGCTGTTGGTTCAGGCGCCGCGACTGTTCGCCGGCGAGGTCACCTTCGGGGACGTGACGCAGTCGGCGAGTGCGTTCGGCAACATCAGCGATTCACTGTCGTTCTTCCGCAACGCCTACGACTCGTTTGCGGCCTACCGCGCGGCCATTATCCGTCTGCACGGCATGGTCGACACCAACCACATCGCCCGCGAGCTGCCCAGCCTGGAAATCCTGGCCACCACCGACGGGTCGGTGGAACTGCGCCGGGTGGAGGTCCGCACACCCAGTGGCGCCCAACTGGTAGATCCGCTCGATCTTCGACTGGAACCCGGCGAGGGTCTGGTGATCACCGGAGCGTCCGGCGTGGGCAAGACGACACTGCTGCGCAGCCTCGCCCAGATGTGGCCCTACACCTCCGGCACGCTGTACCGCCCGATCGACGAGCACCAGACCATGTTCCTGTCGCAGCTGCCCTATGTGCCACTGGGCGACCTGCGCACCGTGGTCTCGTATCCGGCGAAGGCCGGCGACATCTCCGATGAGGATCTGCAACAGATGCTGGCCAGGGTCGCGCTGTCGCATCTGACCGGCCGGCTCAATGAGGTGCAGGACTGGGCCAAGGTGCTCTCGCCGGGCGAGCAGCAACGGGTGGCGTTCGCCCGGGTGCTGCTCAACAAACCCAGGGCGGTCTTCCTCGACGAGGCCACATCAGCACTCGACGAGGGTTTGGAGTACGCGGTGTACGACCTCGTGCGGACCGAGTTGCCGGACACGATTCTGGTGAGCGTCAGCCACCGGCCGAGCGTGGAGCAACATCATCAACGCCACCTCGAGTTGCTCGGCGAGGGCGCGTGGCGACTGGGCGGAGTGGAACCCACCGCACCGGTGACGGTTTAGCGCCGCAGGAGAAGTCGTATGGAACTGTTCAAGCCCTCCCTGGACTGGGCCAACGCGATTCCGGACTCCCTGCTGTGGGCCGCCAAGGCCTGGGTGATCACCGCGGTAGCGGCGGTGATCGTCCTGGTGCTGTTGGCCCGATTCACCAGCTGGGGACGTCAATTCTGGCGAGTCACCGGCGACTATTTCCGCAGTCGCGACGCCGTGGTGGTGTGGGCGTGGCTGGGTGTGCTGCTGTTCTCGACGCTCATCTCAGTGCGCCTCGACGTACTGCTGAGCTACCAGGCCAACGACCTCTATTCCTCGCTGCAGGTGGCCTTCGAGGGAAACGCGGCGGGCAATGGTGCGGTTCGCGAATCCGGCGTCTCCGGTTTCTGGGCCGCGATCGTCACCTTCGGCCTGATCGCGGCCGTCTACATCAGTCGGTATCTGCTCGACATCTACCTGATGCAGCGATTTATCATCCGGTGGCGGGTCTGGCTGACCGACCGCCTGACCTCCGACTGGGTCTCCGGTGACGCTTTCTATCGCGGTCGGTTCCTGGATCATCCGGTCGACAATCCGGATCAGCGCATCCAACTCGACATCGACTCGTTCACCGGGTGCACCGGGCAGGGCACCAACACCCCGACGGTAGGAACCTCGGCGACGTTGCTGTTCGGTGCGATCAACTCGCTGGTATCGGTGGTGGCGTTCACCCCGATCCTGTGGGGCCTGTCCGGGCCACTGACGCTGTTTGGAATCACCATCGGACATGCGCTGTTCTGGATCGCCCTGGCCTATGTGTTCGCCACCACGGTGATCGCATTCTGGATCGGCCGACCGCTGATCCGGTTCAGCTTCCGCAACGAAATGACCAACGCGGCATTCCGGTACGCGTTGGTGCGGATGCGCGACGCGGCCGAGGCCATCAGTTTCTACCGGGGCGAGCGGGCCGAAAAAGCCGTGCTGCGAACACGTTTCCGCGCCGTGATCGCCAACTACCGCGGTTTCGTGGCGCGGAGTCTGACACTGCTGGGGTGGAACCAGGCGATCTCCCAGATCATCAACCCGCTGCCGCTGATCGTGCAGGCGCAGCGATTGTTCCGCGGCCAGATCACCTTCGGTGACGTAACGCAGTCAGCCGCCGCCTTCAGCAATGTGCACGACTCGCTGTCGTTTTTCCGGGCGGTCTACGACTCGTTCGCCTCCTACCGAGCCACCATCATCCGGCTCGACGGATTGGTCGATGCCAACGATCAGGCCAGGCAGATGCCCCGGCTGGAAGTGGCCGAAAGCACCGACGGCGCATTGGAATTGGATGATCTGGAGGTCCGCAATCCGGCTGGCCGGCAATTACTCGAATCACTCGATCTGCGCCTGGAGCCGGGCGACTCGCTGATGATCACCGGGCCGTCCGGGGCTGGAAAGACCACGCTTCTGCGCAGCATCGCGCGACTGTGGCCGTATGCCAGTGGCACCGTGCGTCAACCCGGTGGTGACCGGGACGCGATATTCCTGTCTCAGGTGCCGTATCTGCCGCTCGGCGATCTGCGGTCGGTGCTGTGCTATCCCGATGATGAGGCGGACATCGGCGACGAGACACTGATTGCCGCACTCGACGAGGTATCCCTGGGCCACCTCGGCACCCGACTCAACGAGGATATCGACTGGTCCAAGACGCTGTCGCCCGGCGAGCAGCAGCGCGTCGCGTTCGCCCGGGTGCTGGTGCAGGAGCCGACGGTGATCTTCCTCGACGAGTCCACCTCGGCCCTCGACGAGGGTCAGGAGTTCACCCTGTACCGACTGCTGCGCACCCGACTGCCGAAGACCATCATGGTGTCGGTCACCCACCGCAACACCGTCAAGAAGCACCACAACCATCACCTAAGGCTGCTCGGCGACGGCGGGTGGGAAGTGGACCGCGAACCCGCTCAGGCGTGACGCGCCGCGTGCGCGCCTGCCCGCCGACCGAAGAACGACCCCTCGCCCAGTTGCGTGCCGCTGGAGTAACCCTTGCCATCCTGGGCGATATTCGACGCACAGGTGCCGGCTGCGTACAGCCCGCCGATCACGGTGCCGTCCTCACGCAGCACCTCACCGTCGACGTCGGTGGCCAGGCCACCCACGGTGAAGCCCGAATACATCGCCTTGCCCAGCGACAAATCGAACACCGCCCACGGCGCTTTATCCTGTGGCGCAAGGTATTCCGGCTGTTTGTGAAACTCCGGGTCTTCGCCGTTGGCTGCATGTGTGTTGTAGCTATCCAGCGTCGCTGCCAGATTCCCCTCGGGAATTCCCAGCGCGGACTCCATCTCCCCCACGGTCTCATAACCGTCGATGAACTTGATCAGCGGGAATTCCGGGCGCTGCAGATGATCCTCGTCGACGATCAGGAACGCGGCGTGATCCGGTTGCTCCATCACGAAGCCCGAGGTGCGGGAATGGTAGGACTCCTCGGCCACGAACCGTTTGCCGAGTTTGTTCACGATAAGCCCGGTCAGCAGGATCGCCGGCGGATAGACCGGCGCGGTGATGAAGGACTGCTCCATGTGTTTGGTCGCACCGCCCACGGAGACGCCCAGTCGGATACCCAGTCCGTCGTCGTAGGTGTTGCCGAGAACGAACGGCTTCTCGGCGAGTTCCGGAGTGAACTTCGCCACCATCTCGGGGTTCATCACGAACCCGCCCGCGGCGATGACCACCGCCTTGGCCCGAATGGTTCCGGTCTCGCTGAATCGCTTCCATGACACCCCGACGACGTGTCCGTCCTGGGTCACCAGATTCGTCGCGCCGGTCTCGTAACGGATCTCGATGTCGAGATCGGCTGCCCGTTTCACCAACAGATCGATCACCATGGCCGCACCCTGGGTATCGCCGGGCACCGGAACCTTGTGCCCGCGCGGCGCCGGGACAGCCATGTCCTTGTACGGCCACACCTTCTCGTTGCCGGTGTACATCAAGCCCTGCGTGCCGGGTTGAATAACCGCTTTCTCCGGGTAATAGCTGCGCTCGAACGCGATTCCGAGGTCCTCGAGCCAGTTGAAATGCTCGACGCTGCCCTCGCAGTAGGCGCGGATCTTGTCGTGCTCGGGTTCGCGCGACATCGCAACGAGGTACTTGTACATCTCCTCGGCGCTGTCGGGGTGTCCGGTGGCCTGCTGCACGGCGGTGCCGCCGCCCAGGTAGAAATGGCCGCCGGCCAGTGCGGTGGTCCCGCCGGCGACGGCGGCGCGTTCCAGGACCAGCACGCGGGCACCGTCGGCGGCCGCGGTCACCGCCGCACAACCACCGCCGATACCAAAACCGATCACGACGACGTCGACATCATCGGACCATTCGGTCACGGTCGCGGCGTCGACGGTATCCGGGATATCAAGTCCGCTCATTCCGGTGAGGATATCGCCGCGGCGACCAGCTGGCTAGAACGTGTTCTAGTTTGACCGCATCAGTTGCGGGCGGAGGCATTGACCACCGGGTTGTTGAGCGCGCTGTTGACCGCGGCGTTCACCGCCATGGTGTCCTCGCGCAGTTGCTGACCGGTGGCCTGCCAGGACACTGCTGCCGGCAGTCGGCCCCAGGTGCTGTTGAACAGGCCGACCATCACGGCCTTGCCGTTGTCGGTCGGCACGTAGACCGGGCCGCCGGAGTCGCCCTTCTGGCTGACCACACCGTTGGTCATGGTGAACCAGCCGTTGTTGATTCGTTCGACGGTGCCGCAACTCTCGCCCGTCACGATGCCGAAGTGGCAGACCTGTTGGCCGACCGCCATGGGTGCGACAACGTCGGCCACCAGCGCCCGGCCACCCGGGAGAAGAGTGTTGACGACCACATCGGCGTTCAGGGTGATGGTCTCGTAATCGGAGATCACCTGGTCAACGCGTACCACCGAACCGTCGGGGGTGTTGTCCCGGGACGTGGTCACCACGCCGATGAGGCGCCCGTTGCGGTCGGTGACCGGGCCATTACCGCGGCAATGCCCGGCCGAGAATGCGATCCGTGCGACCGGATCCACAAAACCCAGGGTGCACATGGTGGATTCCTGACGAATTTCCATCCCCGGGAACACCGTGACGGACTTGTCGGCCGAATCGGCGGAGGCGGCCGGGGTGACCGCGACGGCCAATGCTGCTCCGGCAGCGGCGGCGAGGACGAGGTTTCGCAGGAAGCGGGTCAACGTACACCTCGATCGGTCTCGGACGCGCGAACGGCGCGGTCGCAACATTGTGTCGACTGTGTATCGGGGTTGCGCCCCGATCGTTACCGACTCGTCATTGCGGGTCCGCGCCGTCCGGCGTCACGAGACCTCAGGTGCAGGTCAGGGAATATTAATGACCTGTCCGACCTCGATATGGTCAGGATTGGCGATGTTGTTAAACGTCGCCAATTCCTGGTAGCGGTTACCGTCGCCGAGATACTGCTTGGCGATGTTGAACAGGGTGTCCCCGGACGCGACGGTGTGCGTGCGCACCTCGTTGGCGACCGGAGCGATCTCGACCTTCTCCTCCACCAGCGGCGGCGGCGGGGCGTCGGTCTCGGTGCGTGATGACCAGGCCGAACCGTCGGCGGAGTAGAGCACCAGGTTGCGATCGTCCTGCAGAACCAGCTTGACGTCCTTTTTGCCCTTGGTATCGGTATTCCAGATCGGCTTATCGCCGGCATAGAGCACGAAGTTGCCGTCGGACTGGACCTCGGCACGATCGCCGCCCTCGCCATTGGTGCCGGTGGCCCAGATGGCCTCCCCGCGCGCCGCGAGGACGAGGTTGCCGTCATCCTGCAGCGTCAGGGTG
>Ga0304729_1001848_pt1 | contig 13297 bp, 15 predicted proteins | sample C_131016_MF_Meta_FD_190475 | JGI IMG/M metagenome (GOLD analysis project Ga0304729, IMG submission 190475) | Freshwater microbial communities from Lake Croche, Canada to study carbon cycling - C_131016_MF_MetaG (v2) (version 2) | ecosystem: Environmental > Aquatic > Freshwater > Lake | place... | reverse complement strand
GTACATTTCTTGCTCCAAGCTATACGTCATGCTTATGAGAGTTCCGTCTCCGCATACAGCCCAAAGGATAGATTGATTTTCGAACTCTTGTTGATAGTCAAAATTCTTGATGCCCGAATTAGTAAGGTGCTGAGAATAACTAAGTACATCTTGAGACATGTACTTATTCGTGAACACCGAGAATAACATCTGGTTAAAGTTGGTTCCGCGTCTTTGAACATAGAACGCAGCATTACCAATGATTTTACCAGCTTGTCCTTGTATAGATCCATTAGCTGAATGCTCTACGGCTGTAATGGATGTAGGGCTAATAGCAGTGTTAGGCTGTCCTGAGCCTATGATCCACTCTGCCGCAGCTAGTCCTGCCATAAGATCTGTTTGAGCATTAAGCCAGTTGATAGGACCGCGGCTAGGTGCGTTTAAATCAAAAGCTAGGCCGTATGTAGGCTGAGACTGATCTATTAGCGCAAAGTTCTCTATGTCGTTTGTTTGTGTAGCCCAAACGCGTTGTGGTTGATATGACGTTGAAGCATACCACATACGTTGCTGATATACAGTTACGGCTTGCGGGTATCCTCTAACATCAGACCATGCACCTTCTGACCAAAATGTTGTAGGCGTTGTAGCATATAAAGCATGTCCAACAACTGTAGCTGTAGCTGTGTAAAGAGTGCTTACGCCTGTAATTTTAACCAGTCCGTAAACGTATTGATTATTTGCTGTAAGGACAACGCGTGGCGGTGTGGAGCTGGCAACAGTTGCTGTACTCCCACCGATAAAGCTAAAAGTATATAAACCACCAGTAAGCTCTTGGCCTGAGATTGAGTAGTTTGCATCGTTCTTACTAGTTAAAGTTACAATGTTTTGATAAGTGGTTCCGTTGTCGTAGCTAACTTGGGCTGTAAAGTTACCTGTCCAAGTGCCATAGGTTTGTATTTCCCATGTTCCAATAACGTAAAGTGTAGTAGTTCCGCCATTCCAAGAACCACTACCAAAGTTGTAATTGCCAGCACTTATAGTTGCAGCATCAAATTCTATGTTGGACGTAGGACGATTGTACGCTAGTTGCCAATAGGATCCAACATGCCCAGATAAGAAAGTGTTTTGCTGTGTCCAATATCCAAGAGCTAAATCCTGACCAAACGAGCCACTGGAGTTTGATGTGTTGGATACAATACAATTATAGATGTAAGTATTAACTCCGTCTGGACTTCCGCTTACTGTATTGCCTGGCACGTAAACAGTGCTGTTAGCCCAAGCTGCATTAGGGTTAGCTGATAGCGTAATACTGCCAGACGTAGCAGAAGCTGTTAGAGTTAAGTCTGTAGCGTTCTCATCCAACATTGCTGGCGTGAGAAACTGAACTTGCTGCATTGTCCAGTTGGTATCTGAATAACGTGTTAGCTTCCAAACGGGGTAGTTAGGATGAACTATATAAACAACGTCGTTTATTTGTTCAAATTGTAAGCTGAATATATCAGCAGCCCAATAGTTAGGAGCTGTAAAGTTATTAGCGTTGTACGGCGTAGGTACCTGAAAAGCAGTTTGAGATCTCCAGAAATTGTTACCAATGGTTGTTCCTGGACGATTGGTGCTGCTAGCTAACACAGGTCCGTTGTAACAATAATAAGTTACTCCTGCATAAACCACATAAGCTCCTATAGCGTACCATGTGCCGTTAGTGTACGTTGGTAAGGTAGACTGTACTGTCTGTATCTGTGTAGCTGTAGTGCCACCTGTGTAAAATCTTATACCATTCTGAAAGAACTCTAGTATGTAAGTTGTTCCAGGAGCGTATTGAAACTTAACTAGTCTTGAAAGTGGGGATGTATAAGCACCACGCGTCTGTCCTCCCTGTGCTACGAATTGCGTACCAGGACGTCTTGTAGCTCCTCCCTGTTTCATAGGAACCATATTCCTTAGCTTGCGTGCGGCCTTTCTGTAGTTAGGCAAATCAACGCGAGAGTCCAACGTAGGCGACCATTCGCCTGCTGTGAACGCAGAGAGAGTATTAAGCGTGTGTGGCATTATCCGTTAGTGCTTCTCCAACGACTCCTGATGAATCGGGATTCGCTTACGATATTATACCGACGTAGCTTATCTTCACCAGCATTTTTAGTACGTGCTTCAGAAAGAACTTGTTTGTATTCTTGTCTAAGACGTAACGAAAGGGTAGCATCATCTTTACGCAGATCCGTGGCTATAGTTGCCGCGAGCTTTAAAGTTAATGCGTCTGTAAAAAGTGCATCATACTTGGTGGTATCTTGCTGATACTGGACGTACTTAATGTTAGCGTATGTCTGATTGGTATAGAGAGCATTTTGGAATATCTCGTGGCTTGCCCCTTGGCTACCAGCCGTACCCCATGCTGTTGCTCCTCCGCCCCATACATTGTTGTTATTAAGCTCTATAAGAGTGATAAAGTCGCCAGGTAAGGCATAGGCATAAGCCCATTCACTTGCAGGCACTGTGTTGCCAGGAAGTGGTCCTAAATAGGATGCAGAGAATAAGTTGGTCTGGAACCAATAACCTTTTGTTAAATCTCCTGCAAAATTGGTAGATGCTACGTTAGCTATCAAACATTGATAGAGATAACCCGCATACGTTACGTAAGCATTAACAGCGTAGGACACACCTGGAGTCCATACCGTTGCTGTTGATGGGATGTCTGGATTGTTTGGATTGGTTGCCGTTGATGGAACAACAAGTTGTGGCAACGTCGCCAGAGCCTTTAAACAATTCCACGGAGCTTCACGAGCTACCGATCCAAACGCTTCGTTCCATGCTACATTACATGCAATAGCATTAGCATCTGTTTGGTTGTTTATAGATTGTATCTTCCGTTGCCCTAATTGCATTAGAGCCAGATTACAAATGTCTGTCTGCGAGAGTTGTTGCATGTTATAAAAAAGTTAGGGCTACCACCAGCGTCCAACTCGCGGATGATAGCCCATATACTCTATGACGCCGAATTAAGGTTTAATAACCCTTAAGCGGAATACTAAGGTACCACCAGTTGTAACGGTGGCTAATGTTGCGAATGTAGCAAATATCCATGCGCCTGACACACCAGTGCCAGCAGATGAACCTGTAGGCTCAACAGCTAATGCACCAATTTGGTAAGGGATGTTTAATGATACGCCACCTGTAAAGCCGATCTGCGTTGTTGTAGCAGCAGCGACGTTTAAGGCAGTTGAGTAGCGAGTAGCTGATGCAACTACAGCAGTGGAACCATAAATATAGTTACCAGTTGTGTCGTCGTCACCTACGGTGATTGTAGCAGTTGTTGCTATACCAGTTGAGCAGACAGAGCTGTAAGCTGGATCAATCATTGTACCTGGTTGTCCCAAGTATAAACGGATTGTGTCCGATGCTGCTTCTGTGCCTGTCATCGTGTACGTAGCAATAACTTCTTTTACAGAACCGATTTCTAATGCTGGATCGTTAAATCCTGGTGAACTTCCCTGAGCGGTCATACCGCCACCTGGGAAGTTTAGGAATGGTTGCTGTTCTGTTGCGATTGAAGAATAAAATGTAGCCATGGTAGTTTGTTCCTTTGTTAATTATTATTCTTATTGTGTTTCGTCACAGGAGATGAGAACTACGCCAGCTTCTTCCATACGAGTTGCACCAGCAAAGTATGTGGTACGAACTTGAATTGCATGGGATTGCTGAGGTAAGATGTCGATCTTTGTGGACTGACCCTTTGTTTCACCAAGGAGTAAGAACTTCTTTTGGTAAGCGATACAGCTACGGATTGAAGGTGTACCAGCGGTTGGTAGTAATTGAGTGCGAACAAAGCGGAAGCCAGCGAACTCATCAAGACGGCCTTTCATTAAAGCACGAACGTCGTTGTAGAGAACTGAGTCTACTTGGTCTACATTCAACAACAAATCATAAAGCTGTTTAGCTGCATAGACTAAAACGCGATCGTTTTCTGGAACGTCGTTTGCGTCTAATACGTAAACTGCTTCAAGCAACTTTGCTAGGGTCATGCCTGTGTTTGTGTTGCCTGGGAACTGTACGCCAATTTGCTGAGAAGAAGGTAGTGCAGTTGCTGTTGTTGCTTGTGCGCCTGTATAGTTAGTGCCAAGTGCAGCGTTGATGATGAGCTGATCCTTTAAACGATTAACAGCGATAGCGTGATTCATCGCGATAATGTTCTGTGGATCAGGGAGTGAACCGAGAAGAACTGAATCATCCTCGTCAATCCATGTAGCTTTTTGATAAGCTGTTGGGATGACCCAACGGATAGCTGTAGGTACATCAGATGGTTCTGTCACTGCTGCACGAGCTGTTTTTTGGCTCATTGCATAGGACTGTGATCCCATTTGATCGTAGCGTTTTTGGTTACCAGCCACTGTGTCAGACACGTACATGCCTGCTAAACGGTGGTCGATTTGTTGCGCCATAATCTCGTGCCAGACTGTATCGAAAGCTGGCTCGTAATGCGGCGGTAGTGTAATAACTCCTGATGCCATTGTAGTAAAAAATTAAGTAAGTTGTTTTCTCTATCGTTTGTTGCCCTACCCCCAGAGTATCACTTACGCGGTCTGGTTCTCGGAGCTGGTTATCCGATCGACCGCTGGGTCTAGCTAAGCTAGAGTGTCCTTTGTGTGGATCTGGCCCTATTGCAAGAGCCAGACCCCAGATCTGTCAAGTGGTTTCCTCGGTAGAAATACCGATTAAATCCTTTTCACGTAACATAGTAACTAACTCACCATCAAACTCCCAGTCGTCTCCTGCCACGTTTTTGACCGCTACCCTATCGCCGACCTGTACCCAGTCGCATTTAGGGCCACGTCCAAGGACGGTAGCAAAGACGGTAGGACTAAAACGAGGGGTACGCTCAGCTATTGCAGGAATAACTATGCCTCCCATCGTTGTCTCTTTTGGTCTATCTTTTAACACTAATACTTTAACGCCAGTTGGAATGACGGTTCTCATTATTGTTTTTTAGGGACTTGAATAAACTCTGTTGTTGGTTCAACTATCTCTATATCAGATAGTTCTGTCAATTTATCTTTGTTTGTAACCTTAAGGATAAGATTCTTAATTGGGTTATTAGTTGGAGGTAATCCTTGGGCCACCCTTCTGCGGGCTTGGATGACTGGCAGGATTTCTTCGTTATACCTTTTGGCGGCTGCGTTGGAGTCAACGGAGACTTGCGTGACTTTCTTGGCTGCTTTTTTGGCATATTGTTGTTCGTAGAGCTCGTCGTCGTGAGTCTCTTGAGCTTGTAGCTCCCTGTAAAGATCTTCGTGATTAGCCATTAGCGTGACCCTCCTCTTTGCGGACGATTGGATGCAGCTTTGACCCATAGCTTATTAACGCGGTTTACCACCTCGTCATGGTTCTTATGGTTCTTATCCCAGTAGGCTTTATAGTCTGCATGTTCCTTATTAGTCGAAACATCCCTAGCTGCGGCGTTAGCTTGCTCAGGAGTCATTTGGTCTGGGGACAAAGACATGTTCTTTGCACTTTCTCCCTTTACCATACTATCTTCGCCTAGAGCTTTGCCTACCCTAGTCATAATAGCCAAAAAGGTGGCATTCTTGTAAAGGGGGTTCTGTGGGTCTGCTCCGTAACGAGCTCCTGCGCGTTCAGCCAAGTCTTTAGCTTTGCCATAATCTAAACCTTCCCTTTGAGCTACCTCGCGGAATAGAGCGTCTTGTTTCTGAAACCACTCTTGTTCCATCTTCTGGTTCTGTTCTATAATCGTTTTGGTGTGGGCTATTTCGGCCTGTGCAAGCTTTTGCATAGCCGTAGGGGACAGACCCTCCTCATGTGCAACCTTTGCCATCATATTGGCGTAGTTTTGATCCCAGAGGTTGTCTGGTAGGTCTTGTGGTTTAGTTAGGTTATAGCCCTCTGGATTCTCGGGAGCGCCATTAACACGGCGTATTATAGCCTGATGTTCCGCCTTCATCTCTGGCGTAGCATCCTTTGGTAATGGGTCAATGATACCTTTTTTGGTCGCTAGAGTTTTTAAACCACCCCATGCTTTTACAAACTCATCGTGAGTTTTATAACGCTCTAAATCTGGACGCATTTTACGTACTTCATCAGGAGCTTTATCAAAAGCTGTATGATCTAATGTGCCATCTTGTTTAATCCAAGATGTAAACCATGCCTCAGATTTGTTCTCGGTAGTTGCCGTTGTAGCCTGATCCGTCTTTACCTCCGTTCCTGAGAACGAAGAATAGTTAGGATCCAAACTACTTGGACTTGGAGCCGATGGGCTTGGCTGGGATGACTGACTTGTTGCTGTTTGTGGCGTTGGAGCTGCCACTGCTACTGGTTCGGGCATTTGTTGGAATGGGTTGTCCTACTGGAACTTTAGTTATGTTGAGTATCTTAAACATTAGAACGAGCTACCAGCCGAAGCAGCAGCATGACGACGCCATACAACTTCTATGTCGCCCTTCTTTTCCATCTTATCAATTAACTCAGGAGAGTAACGATCTTCGTAAGGCTCGGTAGTAACTTGTACCAAATCGCCATTAACATCTCTTGTTTCTTTAAGAATCTCTTTTTCAATAAATGTGATATGAGATGCACGACGAGCAATGATTTGATCGCGGGCTTTGAAACGTGTGGACATATACTCTCCACCATTCGTGCCAGGCTTTGGACGGCTATCAGTACGGATGACGTCTGCACGTACCCATAACTCACGCGGATCCTTAGGTGCTTCTTCGCCCTCTTTTAGTTTACGTATCTTAATGCCAAGAACATTTTGGAATTTAATTGGAGCCCATTTCTGTAACCAATCTAAATACGCTGGTGTTAAGTCACCTTGCTGTGGGTGCATGTCAGGTATTGGCGGAGCTTTTGGACTGATAACGTCTGGCTTTTGGCCTTCCATTAACGTCTGCACAATCAATATCTTTTCGTTTGTTAGATAGGCTTCTACCGATTTGTGGTAGCTATCACGCATTTCTGCATCCTTCCAATAGATGGTTGTGTAACCGCCTGGGGGATCTAAGCGTGCTAGGACTGTCTTACGACCGCCATTGACGCCGTGTATACGAACAAGCTCATGCTTATCGTTAATGTCTAATACTATTTGTGGAGTAGCCATGTTGGATTATGTTGTTGGTTTTCCTCTGCGAATTTTGAGAGGGCGTGGTTCTATACCTGCCTTTAGGATGTTACCCCTAATGTGGAGATAAACAGAACGCCTACCCTCGTTAAAGTAAGTCTTAAGGTGTGCAATCTCTCCGTCTGTACGTGCTTCCGCAGACAGAGCATTCACCTTACAATGTTTTTCTAAATCAGCCCAGACCAGTCTTTGGTCCGCATCTCTCGTGTCTAACGGCCCGAATACCTTTAAGTAGGCTAGTTCGAGTCTGCGTGCGTGAGAGATGGCGAGCTCGGTTGGATCGAGTGCCATGTTGTGTGTTAGTTAGCTGTAGCTGAGAATCCTTGCGCTGACCAATAAAGAGTAGCACCAGTTGTATTGCATTGAATGTATAATGCGTTACCAGGGCTGCTGTGTATTGGTGTAGTAAAATTAACTATAAATGGAACAGCAATAGTAGATGTATTGTTATGATCTGCGTATCCAGTCCAGATAACAGTTGATCCATCTAATATGCTAACAAGTGTAGACACAGTAGCATTTAAATTAATTAAGGATAGATCTGTTAAATAATTACGTAGCTGGCGTGATCCACCAACTAAATCAGTTTGTGTCTGCCCTGCAATTAGCAGAGTTGCGGTCGTGGTAGCTAAAGCGGTTGTGCCGCTTGTTGCCTGCCATTGGTATCTTAATGTGGTTGGTGTTGCCATGATTTATCCTTGAGCTGATTGAAGTTGATTTGATGCTGCGTCTTGAAGTTGTTGTGGTGCTTTGCCGAGTTTGCCAGCAGCATTTGCGGCAGTCTCTGCATTCTTGAGAGCGTTTTCTTTTGCGATCATCTGAGCGCGTTGGTTACGTAAATCTACGACTTCTTTCATAGAACGGAATGAAGCCTCAGGCATACCAAAGTTACGGCCTGTCATACGTACCAAATTATCAAAGTTGAAGTTGTCCATGATCTCAGGACGCATCTGAGCTAAAGGTTGTAGCATACCAAGAGTCTTTTCAGTGCCTACATTCTTTACCTCGTTCATTGCAAGCGTTACACGGCTCTTGATATTAATCTTAGGTGTAGCCAACTGCATTGGTTCTTTAGGATCGTTGTTAGGACGAACCATAAGTGCCTCTGGAGCTTTACCAAGTTTGTTAGCTCTGTACGCAATGCCTATGCAGCGTAAGACAAGTGGGTTAATAAGGTCAGTGCGGTATTGATCAAATGTTCCTGTGAACTGATCTAGCTTCTCGCCTATACGCTGACTCACCTCAGTGGCGGTCATACGTTTATCTTCCAAGTTTCCAAGAGCGTTAAAAATGTCTACGAAAAATGCTTTCTTAAGAGCATCACGTTTGTCATCTAACATTTCTTTAGTGTTTTGGTAATCACCTTGTGTCAGCCATTCCCTTGGAACAGCTTCAGGTTGATCTGCCTTGTAAGTTGTCACACCACCTGCGGCTAGTTGGATGTTACCATCAAGGTTGTCTGGATACAGTAGACGCGGGAAGGCTTTCAACTCGGCTAGAGCATCCTGATACTGGGTGACGAAATTAAGTTGGCGTGCTTCTACAAGAGTCTCAAATGCTGGAGAACAACCGTATGCTTGGTCATCTGTACCCCAACGACTCCAACGTAAACAAAAGTATGGCATCTCGTCGTAGCCCTGATAGCTAACGATTTTCTTTTCTACCACTGTCTGGTAAACAGAAGCAAACGCTTTTCCGTTTGTTCCTAACTCACCTACTTTGAAATCATCATTAGGAAATACGTGATGCATGAACTCATACATTTCATCGTACTTCTTTTTATCAAATGCCTCCTGCATCTTCTTAGGCAAGTTCTCGATGCCGAACTTCTGTGCTGCTTGGCGTATGGTTAATTTAAACCAGCGTACAACAGTGTCGATTGTCTTTTCGTCATTCTCGCAGATAACAAATGTTCCAACTTTGAATTGTTCAAAGCGGTAGAGGTTGGCCTTACCTTCTTCCATGAACATAAGAGCCGTACCAAATACACATGCACTTCTGTTGAATGGTTGAACAACGGAATAGAAATTAGACGCCGCAAGTTCTTGGAGAATAGTTTGCGCTGTGTCTGCTGACCAACGTGTAGCTTCATCTACTCCGTTTTCATCTACAGGCTGTGATTGCGGGTTAAGAAGTTTCTGTACGCGAGCACTACCAGGCTGACTCATGTCAGGCTGTCTAGCCATTGCGTTCTTAGTGAGATTGGTTGGTGGTGCTAAGTCTAACCAAGGTTCAGTAGACGGAGTAACCCAGTTACGAACACCAACAGAGCAAGTAGCTGAAGCTCGCATAGCGGTTGATTCGTATAGTCGGTCAAACCAACCAGTAGAGGATTCAGTTTTCTCTGTATTAATGTCGGATACATCAGGCCAAAAGTAGTCAGAGATTTCCTGCCAGCGTGGATCAAATATGCTGTTACGATAGCTCTTTAGCTTATCCGCACGTTTAAATAGCTTAAGTGCTAATTCGTTATCGTCTAAAGAGGCCATGATTAATTAAGAGCTGCTTTAAGTGCTTGGGCTTTGTTCTCTGCCTCTTGCACACGTTCAATAAAAATGTTTACCAGCTCGTCCATAGAGAAGCCTTGAAGCACACCCTTCTTCATTGCTTTACGGTTTATGCCCTCCAAGGTCATTAACATATCTTGGAGTATACCAAATTCAAAATCCCACAAGGGACGTCCAAGAGCGCGAGTGCATTCATCCAAATGTCGTTGTGTAACAACAGGTGATGCTGCCGTCTCGTTCGGCAATGGGTTATTAACAATTTCGTCTGCTTGTGGTAAAATCATGCTAGTCGTCCTCCTGCGGTATTTCCAGGACTTGGTTGATAGGATCCTGGTCCCCCACCTACGCCTGGACCTGAAGATGATCCACCACCCATACTTCCACCAGAACCACTACCAGGGGGAGTCATACCAGCAGCGTAGCCTTGTAAACCACCTGTGCCACCATAGCCACCTTTAGATCCTGCAAACACTGTTTGACCAATGCCCTTACGACGGAGTTGCTGACGATAGGTTGCTTGCTCTACAGCAATGCTTGCCGCGTTATTTTGTGTAACGGGAGGCGTTGGTGTTGGTGCATCTGGAACTGTAGGAGTTGATCCGCCCATAAATTATGTTTTGTTAGTTAAACGCCTTAAGGTTGATATGGCATAAAAGCGAGGAATTTCGTCAAAGCGTTCAAAACCGATCAACGGGAGAGGGTACGGCAATATATTCCATGCCTTGTCTGTTTGTCCAGCCATACCGTATATCCACCACGCATCTTGTCTATAATCATCAAAGGTATACGTTGGTTCTCTGATTAGATTGTAGGACTCTTTACTGTCTACAGGACGACCCATTACGAAGAACTCAGGCGTGCTATAAACGAATCCATGGGCATAGTGCATCTCAAGTATGGATGGGAAGTCTACGCCCTTCTGGGCAAATGTATGTTGTATTTTATCTATTGGGCTCATCGGAATGATTTGAACATTTTTCTAAAACTGTTTTCTTTAACGGGTTCACGAGACACACGTATGTCTATTGTCTTAGTTTGTCTGGCAAACTCTGACGTACCTGTAAGCAGTCCATAGCTATAAGCCTCACCTAATGTACGGATAGCATCAGCCCCGTGTGAGAACTCATCATGCACTGGACGCTCATTAGTAGCTGCCCCAGTTTGCACCTCACGCTTACGATAGTATTCTAAGCAATCCAAACCTGATGGTATAGGAGTCATCTTAGTACCAAACTGCTTTGAACAGTTGGCTCTATGGATCACGAAGCGGGGCATAAGATCACGCACTTGGTTTATCCCTAGCCAAATGTCGGGCGTTCTAGGCACAACACACAAGTCTGTCATACCCGCATCCTTTAAATCGCTTATCCATGTCTTACCACCCCTATCTCTTGTATTAGCATCATGGGGTAGATGGTGCATCTTGATAGGCTTGCTATACCTTTTTTCCCAAATGAGGCATTGATCTACGTAATAAGCAGGCGTCCTACCCGTGTCTGAGAAGTAGTTTAGTAGTAAAATGTCCCTATTGACCAGCTGCACAAGCCATATACAGGTGAAATCCGACTGCCCTAAGTCCCAGAAAGTATACATTGGATGGCCTTGCTCCATAGGAAAGTCCATAATTCTGTTCTCTTTACGTAAGTGATTGATCTGATTGGCGTAGATAGAACCAGGAACTGGAGCCTCAAAGCTACATTCATACTCCCTATCAAAGGCTTCCTTACCCATTACCTTCAAAGCTGAGTCTAATTCAGACTGCGGGAGAAGCTGAGACTTGCTGGATGGCAGGAACAAAGTGAAGTAGTCGTCGTCATGCAGCGCATTGTCGAACAACGTAAAGAAGCTATTGCGACCCTTTGGCGTACCAATCCACAAACACCAACCAAGACGGTCAGACAAAGCAGGCCGTAAAATGTTCTTAAAGAAATCCCCATCCATGTCAGCAGGCTCATCTACTACCACCCCATCTAAGTAGAGCCCACGAAGGCTTTCGCTATTGTCAGCACCATACAAAGTGATTCTACCACCCTTAGGAAGCTGTATGTACAACTCTGACTCACTCACCTTCCTATCTGGTATGCCTGCCGTAAAGTCTTTCAAGTACTGCCAAGCAACAGCCTTAGCCTGTATGCGATAGGGAGCTATGTAAGCAAAACGAGGATTTTTATTAGCACAAAGCAAAGCACCCCTTATAAGCTGGTTAAGAGAAGCAACAGTCTTACCCGACCGTCTATGCGCCACAACCACCATCCACCGCTTCTTACACTCATGCAGCGGCATAAACTGATCCCGAGGACAATAGGCTATCTCTACATCCTTATTCATAACTGGTCAGGGTTCTTAGGAAGCCATATCATAGCCAAACAAAAAACTAAAACTAAGAAGGCAATTGCTATAAAGTAGGGGGAGTGGGGGGAGTACATAGGGGGGTCTTAGGTTAATTATGTAAAGTGTTGTAGGATATGGAGCTGTATAAAGGAATCCTCAATCGTCGAAGGGGGGTGGCGTGGTACATACCCCTAGCCCTTGAGGAATTCCTGAGAGTTTTCCTCATTAACTTGTTTAAGTTCAACTGGTTTGGAAGCCCACCTGACAGTAATTTCTGTGGGAGTGTTGTCTCCTACGTTGCCTAGTAGGCTAGTGCGCTCTTGATACACTTGCGGGTGTAGGCGGGCGGCAACCCACTTGTGCGTATCTATAGCAACCCTTGCGGCATTAGGCTCTATTAACCCCTGCTCTACCTTGTCCGCGAGGCTTAAGATGCGTTCAAAGCTAGCTTCTGCCTGCAGTTTGCGCGCGCGTGCGTAACGTTCAGTGCGTTTTGGATTATTATCCAAGCCTAAATAAAAACTACCTGCCGCTATCTCGTGTTTAGTTAAACATGATCGCAGGCTATTACCTTGAGCAACCTCTTCGAAGATTGCGTTGTACGTTTCATCACTAATTGGCATTTGTTGGAAATAGTGTTCAAACGAACATCTGTTGAATAGGCAAGTGTTTCTCGCTCTCCTGGCATTCCTGGCAATTCAGTTGCCGCGAAAAGTGGAATCCAAATAGTTTTTTTAGGCTCAAATGAAACTATTTTCCCTCTGAAAGTACGATTTATTAAAAAAAAGGTTGATTATTCTATTAATAAGCCGTTTGTTAGTGACAGTTAGATTAACCCTCAATCAAATATAAAAATGAAATATCTGTCAGACAACAATGCAAAGACAACCAAAGGCGAAGAACTTGGCATTTATACAGTTATCCTTTATCTTGCGCCGGCTAACGAATCAGGAGTGATTAACACTTGCCAATTTGCAACCGCTTGCAAAGACGTTTGTATATTTAAAACCGGCCTCGGTCGAATGGATAATGTTATAACCGCTCGCGTAAACCGTACAATCGCGTTTGCTAACAATCCTAAGCTTTTCGTCGAAAACTTGGCTAGTGATATTGAACAAGCGCAAGTAACGGCAAACAATAAAGGTATGAAATTGGCTGTACGTTTAAACGGTACTTCCGACTTACCTTGGGAAAAGTTAGGCGGGTTCTTAAAAGTCAATTTGATGGACCGTTTCCCTTCAGTTGCATTTTACGACTACACTAAAAACGCATCCCGCGCTGAATTGTACGCGCAAGGCGAGATGCCTAAAAACTACCATTTAACCTTCTCTCGTTCTGAATGCAACGGCGAAGA